>Ga0213922_1000117_pt1 | contig 46200 bp, 41 predicted proteins | sample McNCre2917MG_FD_165060 | JGI IMG/M metagenome (GOLD analysis project Ga0213922, IMG submission 165060) | Freshwater microbial communities from McNutts Creek, Athens, Georgia, United States - 29-17 MG | ecosystem: Environmental > Aquatic > Freshwater > Creek | place: USA: Georgia | collected... | reverse complement strand
CATTTAGCATTTTTAATTTTTCCAGACTCAAGTTGGAATACTTCAACAAACTCTTTACCAATAATCTTTCTCTTGGCTTCAGGATCTGAAACATTAGCTAACTCATTCATGAACTGAGTGGTCGCATCAACATGGATAACTTTTACACCAAGATTTTTGGCAAACATCTCCATGACCATCTTGCCTTCATTTAGGCGAAGTAACCCATGGTCAACAAAGACGCAAGTGAGTTGAGAACCAATTGCACGGTGAATTAGAGCAGCAGCTACGCTTGAATCAACACCACCAGACAAACCTAAAATTACTTCATCGTCACCAACTTGTTGACGAATGGATGCAACCGCTTCAGCAATGTAATCGCCCATGACCCAATCGGTACCGCAGGCACAAATTTGATGAACAAATCGCTCTAACAGTTGCTTACCTAAAATGGTGTGAGTTACTTCGGGATGAAATTGAACCGCATAAAACCCACGAGTTTCATCTGCCATGCCTGCAATAGGACATGAGTCAGTTGATGCCATTAACTTGAATCCATCAGGCAGTTCAGTCACTGAATCACCATGGCTCATCCAAACTTTTAGGATGCCATGTCCTTCAGGAGTAGTGAAATCCTGAATATTTTCAAGTAGCTTTGTATGGCCTCGAGCGCGAACTTCAGCGTAGCCAAATTCACGAGACTTACCTAACGATTCTGCTGTAGCCACTTTACCGCCAAGTTGCGCAGCCATGGTTTGCATGCCATAACAAATACCAAGTACGGGAACGCCTAACTGGAATACAACTTCAGGAGCCCTTGGTGTATCGCCTTCAGTAACTGAACTCGGGCCACCCGACAAGATAATGCCTTTACAGCCATGCTCTTTAACAAATTTCTCAATAAATTCTGAAGAAACATCATATGGATGAATCTCTGAATAAACGCGAGCTTCACGTACTCGTCTAGCAATTAGCTGGGTGACTTGTGACCCAAAATCTAAAATTAAAATCTTGTCGTGCACGGCAATCCTAAAATAAACAACGATTAATCAATATGGTAATTGGGAGCTTCTTTGGTGATTTGAACATCATGCACATGAGATTCACGCATGCCAGCAGAAGTAATTTCTACAAAGCCTGCTTTATCGTGTAAATCAGCAATTGTTTTGCAGCCGCAATAACCCATTGATGAACGAATGCCGCCTGTTAGTTGATGAACAATCGCTAAAACGCTACCTTTATAAGGAACACGTCCCTCAATACCTTCCGGTACTAATTTATCCACATTAGCGCTGTTATCTTCTTGGAAATAACGATCTGCAGCTCCGTCTTTCATGGCCCCTACTGAACCCATACCTCTGTAGCTCTTATATGATCGGCCTTGGTAAAGAAATACCTCGCCAGGTGCTTCTTCAGTACCGGCAAACATACCGCCCATCATGACGCAATGAGCGCCTGCTGCCAAGGCTTTAGAAATATCGCCAGAATAACGAATACCGCCGTCTGCAATTAAAGGCACCCCAGTACCTTTTAATGCTTCAGAAACATTTACGACGGCTGTAATTTGTGGCACACCAACCCCCGCCACAATACGGGTTGTACAGATTGAACCTGGGCCAATACCCACCTTCACACCATCTGCACCGTGAGCCACCAAAGCTTTAGCTGCTTCACCAGTTGCGATATTGCCACCAATAACTTGTATCTGAGGGTAGTTCTTTTTGACCCATTTAACTCGGTCTAACACCCCTTGGCTATGACCGTGTGCGGTATCCACAACAATTACATCCACACCTGCTTTTGCTAATAACTCAATGCGCTCATCATTGTCTGGGCCAACACCAACAGCAGCCCCAGCAATAAGTTGCCCTCTTGCATCTTTGCTAGCTAAAGGATGTTCTTTAGCTTTTAGAATATCTTTAACTGTGACTAAGCCACGTAGTTCAAAAGCATCGTTAACAACAAGAACTCGCTCCAAGCGATGTTTATTCATTAAGCGTTTGGCCTCGTCGGGGCTAGCGCCTTCCTTTATTGTGACTAGACGTTCTTTAGGCGTCATCTTGTCTTTTACTTTGGCATCTAGGTCTTCTTCAAAACGTAAATCTCTATTGGTAATGATGCCAACGACCGTTTTTCCTTGAAGAACCGGGAAGCCTGAGAAGCCATGCTCTTTTGAGAGTTCAATGACATGTCTAACCGTCATATCTGGAGAGATCGTAATAGGATCTCTTAACACACCTGATTCATAACGCTTCACTTTTGCCACTTCACGAGCTTGCTCAGCAGGCGTTAGATTTTTATGAATAATGCCTATGCCGCCTTCTTGAGCCATGACAATGGCTAATCGGCCTTCAGTGACGGTATCCATGGCGGCAGACACCAAAGGAATATTTATTGAAATATCACGTGTCAGTTGAGTGCTCAACTGCGTATCACGTGGCAAAACCGCTGAATAAGCGGGAACGAGAAGCACATCGTCAAATGTCAGTGCTTTTTGTATGAGCCTCATGCAAAACCCCTATGCGCAAAAGCAAATTATAGAGGTTTTATGATTATTTGCTTAAAAAACGCCCTTTTCTACCTGCTGCCTTGGCCTGAAGCCTTGCATCTAGGTTTTTATTGGCTTTTTTCCTTCGAGCCTCCATGGGATCTATAAGCAGTTCACTATAGAGCTCTAGACGATCTCCGTCATAAACAGGGCTATCCCAGTCTTTACGCTTCCCAAAAACTCCAAAACAGCCCTTTCGGGAAATTTTAGGGTCGGTTTGACCTGTTACAACCCCCAGTGCTATGAGCGCTTGCCCAACAGTAACAGCTTGATTGGGTGCAGGCTCCCAAATGCAATTTTTAAGCAAAATAGGCTCTGATCTAGCGTCACACAACAGAATATTCAATTTAAGTCCCATAGAGCTGATCTGCCCTTTTTACAAAGCCGTCCACAAAGGTTCCTGCAATCATTCCAAAAACAGGCCCAATAACCTTTTCAAGTAGGACACTTTCAAATTCATAATGAAGTTGAAACTCAACTTTACAGGCATCCTCGCGAAGGGGGGTAAATATCCATTTACCCTCAAAACTTTTAAATGGGCCATCCACAAACTTCATATCAATAGAGGATGCCCGTGTATTGGTATTTCTTGTATGAAAATACTGATTTAATCCCTTAAATTTAATATGGATTTTGGCATCTAGAATACTTTCACTCTCTTCAAAAACCTCTACTCCACCGCACCATGGAAGGAACTCGGGATACTTAGTCACGTCCGTCACCAAGTGGTACATCCGTTCTGCGGAATGAGGAATAAGTACGGTCTTAAATACGTCTGCCATAATTCGCTATTCTAACGATATAAATTTATGAGCATTATTGATAACAAAAAAGCTTTCTTTGATTATTTTATTGAGGAAAAGTTTGAGGCCGGTATGGTTCTTCAAGGATGGGAAGTTAAAGCCATTAGGGAGGGACGCGTCCAGATTAAAGAGGCCTATGTTGTTATTAGAAATGCTGAAATTTATCTGATTGGATGCCATATTAGCCCACTAATATCTGCCTCAACTCATGTATTGGCAGACCCAGGTCGGACTAGAAAGCTATTACTAAATGCTATCGAAATTAAGAAAATGATTGGTAAAGTTGAGCAACGTGGCTACACCCTAATTCCTCTTAATTTGCATTTCAGTAAAGGTCGAGTGAAATGCGAAATTGGGCTTGGCCGAGGTAAAAAGCAACATGATAAGCGTGAGGCAAGCAAGGATCGCGACTGGCAAATAGAAAAAGCCCGAATTATGCGTTCGGGCTCTAAGCTGAGAGATTAAGGTTTTAAAGCGGCTCTTAAGCTACCGCTTTAAAAGCATTGCTGCTATTTCTTTGCTAGCATTGTCCAAGTATCTACTACGCTATCAGGATTTAAGGAAATAGATTTAATACCTTTATCCATTAGCCACTTAGCAAAGTCTGGATGGTCTGAAGGGCCTTGACCGCAAATACCAATGTACTTACCTTTGGCTAGGCAAGTCTCAATAGCTCTAGCAATTAAGAATTCAACAGCAGGATCCCGCTCATCGAAGTCAATAGCTAATAGTTCCATACCTGAGTCTCGATCTAATCCAAGAGATAACTGAGTTAGGTCATTGGAGCCAATTGAGAATCCATCAAAGTGCTCAAGGAACTGCTCAGCTAGGATGGCGTTAGATGGTACCTCGCACATCATAATGACGCGCAATCCATTTTCACCACGCTTTAATCCTTGCTTGCTCAATAAACCAATTACTTTTTCTGCTTGAGTGACGGTTCTGACGAATGGGATCATGATTTCAACGTTTGTTAATCCCATATCGTTACGAACACGCTTCATTGCTTCGCATTCCATAGCAAAAGCTTCTGCAAAATCTTCTGAGATATAACGTGAGGCGCCACGGAAGCCAAGCATTGGATTCTCCTCATCTGGTTCATAGCGTGAGCCACCAATGAGCTTCTTATATTCATTTGACTTGAAGTCAGACATACGAACAATGACTGGTTTAGGGTAGAACGCAGCCGCAATGGTTGCAATCCCCTCTGCCAATTTATCAACATAAAATGCTTTAGGGCTAGCGTGTCCTCTAGCGACACTTTCTACTGCTTTTTTCAGGTCAAGATCAATATTTGGGTACTCTAAAATTGCTTTTGGATGTACGCCAATATTATTGTTAATAATGAACTCTAGACGCGCTAGGCCAACACCGCCATTTGGAATCTGACAGAAGTCAAAAGCAAGCTGAGGGTTGCCAACGTTCATCATAATTTTTACTGGAATCTCAGGCAAGGTGCCACGGCTTACTTCGGTAACTTCAGTTTCAATAGGACCATCATAAATACGTCCTTCATCACCTTCAGCACAAGATACCGTTACAACAGCACCATCTTTTAGAACATCGGTAGCATTAGTGCAACCTACAACAGCAGGCACCCCTAGTTCACGAGCAATAATTGCAGCATGACACGTACGTCCACCTCGATTGGTTACGATTGCGGCAGCTCTTTTCATCACTGGCTCCCAGTTAGGGTCAGTCATGTCAGCAACCAATACGTCACCCGGTTGTACACGATCCATTTCACTCGCATCTTTTACAACTCGGACAGTACCAGTGCCAATTTTTTGACCAATCGCTCTACCCGTTGTTAGAACAGTTGAATGGCCCTTTAATTTATAGCGCATCTCAACCTTACCCTGCGCTTGGCTCTTTACTGTCTCTGGACGAGCTTGAAGAATATATATTTTTCCATCAATGCCATCTTTACCCCATTCAATGTCCATCGGGCGTTGATAGTGTTTCTCGATGATGACTGCATATCTGGCTAATTCTGAAACATCTTCATCAGTAATTGAATAGCGGTTACGTTGTTCTAGTGGAACCTCTACTGTTTTTACTCTACCCTGTTCTCCAGGAGCAGTAAATTGCATTTGAATTAATTTTGAACCTAGGCTTCTTCTGATAATTGGATATTTACCTGCTGCTAGAGTAGGTTTAAACACATAAAATTCATCAGGATTGACCGCTCCTTGAACAACTGTCTCACCAAGGCCATAACTTGATGTAATAAAGACAGCATCCTCAAAGCCAGATTCTGTATCTAAAGTAAACATGACGCCAGAAGCTGCTTTGTCTGAGCGAACCATTCTTTGAATACCTGCGGATAAAGCTACTTCTGCGTGAGCAAAACCTTTATGTACCCGGTAAGAAATAGCACGATCGTTATACAGAGAAGCAAATACTTCACGAATGCGGTGCAAAATATCTTCGATACCTACGACGTTCAAGAATGATTCTTGCTGGCCAGCAAATGATGCATCAGGCAAATCCTCCGCGGTGGCTGAAGATCTAACAGCAAAAGAGCCTTTACCATCAGCATCTAACTTGGCGAAAGCCTCTCGAATTTCTTTTTCAAGACGTTCTTGAAAAGGAGCGTCTTCAACCCATCGACGAATTTCAGCACCCGCTTCTGCAAGAGCCTTAACATCATCAACGTTGAGTTCATCTAAACGCGCATTAATGCGTTCAGTTAATTTATTGTGAATTAAGAAATCACGGAAGGCTAAGGCAGTAGTTGCAAAACCTGTCGGTACACGAACTCCTGATGCATTTAATTGTGAAATCATTTCACCAAGTGAAGCATTTTTGCCGCCAACTGACTCAACATCAGTCATTCTTAGCTCTTCAAAAGGTAAAACGTATGCGTTAGCATGGTTTGGATTGGACATAACAACTCTCAAAGTAATAGAAAATCTGTACTGCAGCCCAAATTAGGGTCTAATTCACCTATCGGGCATACTTAATGTGTCTATTGTATCCTTAAATAAACTTACAGAAATGCATCTGAACAATCACTTATGAGCGCTAAACCCCGTACAGTATTCATCGTTTCGGATGGCACCGGAATTACTGCAGAAACCTTTAGTCAGTCTATATTGGCCCAATTCGAGCTCCCTTTTAGACAAATTCGCTTACCTTTTGTGGATACAGTTGATAAAGCTCATCAAGCGGTTAGGGAAATTAATGACCATGCTAAAACTTCAGGTCAGCAACCGATTGTATTTACGACCTTAGTAGACCCTGAAGTGAATCAGATTGTGACAGCTTCAAGCGGGCTAATGATGGACATGTTTCAAACATTCATTGTTCCTCTTGAGCAAGCATTAGGCGTTAAGTCAACGCATGCTATTGGACGTTTTCACAATAATGCGTCAACAGACTCCTATAAAAATCGTATTGAAGCCATTAATTTCTCTTTGGCACATGATGATGGCCAGTCCAATCAGAATTTAGCTGATGCAGATGTCATCTTAGTGGGAGTTTCTAGAAGTGGGAAAACCCCAACAAGTCTTTACTTGGCTATGCAATACGGGTTGAAGTCTGCTAACTACCCTTTGATCCCAGATGATTTTGAACGCAATCAAATGCCGGTTGATATTCAGCCTTATAAAAAGAAATTATTTGGGTTAACTATTGACCCTATGCGCCTATCAGAAATTCGAAATGAACGTCGACCTGGAAGTAATTACGCCAAGATAGCCAATTGTCGTTATGAGGTCAGTGAGGCCGAAGCAATGATGCGCAAGCACGGTATTCCTTGGCTATCGACGACAAATAAATCCATTGAGGAAATTGCTACAACTATCCTTCAAGAAATTAAACCCGAACAACGCACTAATTATTAAATCAATTAATAGCGACGTACCCGCAGCATTTCAAACAGGCATACGGCTGTAGCTGCGGCAACATTAAGTGATTCAATGCAAAAGTCCTGAGGAATCAAAACTCCTTTTGCAATTGCCAATATTTCTGGGCTAACCCCTGCACCTTCATTACCAAAAACCCATGCTTTAGGAGTTTTTAACTCTTGGCCTAGATCATACAAGTTGGTTTCTGAGTTTAGGCTAGTTGCTAGTAAAGGAATCTTAATCTTTTCCCTAATATTATTAATAGTCCAACCTTCATAAATTTTTAAATGTCTATGAGCGCCCATTCCAGATCTTAAAACCTTAGGAGACCAAGCTTGAGCAGTCCCCTTCATGCAAACAATATTCTTAATTCCTGCTGCTAAAGAACTTCTCATCATGGAGCCAACATTACCAGCATCTTGAACAGCATCTAGTATCAACACATCATCTTTGAAGTTCATAGGAAATTCATGTTTTGAAATTCGAATAGAAGCCATGATTGGGGGGGCATTTCCAAGATCAGTAATTTTCTTCCACAATGTAGCATCTAGAATATACAAATCTGTTTGTGGGAAAACTGCTAACTGGGTATCAATCACAGCCGCGATTTCAGATTGAGACATTCCTTCTTCTGTCGTGAAAATTTCTAGCAAATCCTCGCTCCCTAGCCAAGCTTGGGCTAGGTGCACTCCTTCAATAACAGTTAAGTTTGTCTCGCCTCTGATCTTGCTAGCTTTGCTTCCTGAGTCTAATAAAGATTTGATGCGTTTAATTAATGGATTATCCAAAGAGCTGATTAGCTTAGCTTGTTTCATAATAATTTCACCTCTAAAGCAGCCTTTACTGGAGCAAAACTTCTTCTGTGTTCAGGGCAAGGACCAAATTGGTTCAAAGCTAAAAAATGGGCTTGTGTCGGATAGCCCATATGTTGATCAAATCCATACATGGGGTATCTCAAATGTAATTGATGCATATCTCTATCGCGTTTAACCTTGGCCAATATAGATGCTGCTGAAATGGATTGAACTTTACTATCACCCTTAACAATTGCTTCCATTTCAATATTAAGTTGTGGACAACGATTACCATCAATTAATGCTTTATCTGGCATTGTTCCTAGCATCTTTTCCAAACCCTCAACAGCCCTTTTCATGGCTAACATAGTAGCTTGCAAGATATTAATGGAATCAATTTCTACAGCGCTGGCTTCAGCAATCGACCAAGCAAGAGCATCCCTGATAATTAGCTCATACAGATCTTCACGAGCTTTAGCGGTTAATTTTTTAGAATCTTTTAAACCGGAAATTGGCTTAGCCGGGTTCAATACAACTGCCGCAGCAACAACAGAGCCAGCTAATGGCCCTCTACCTGCCTCATCAACGCCACAAACAACTTCATCGTTAAGCATGAATAACATCCGCAATAACCTCCGCCACCAATTTACCAGTTGGGAGATTGAGCGTATGGTGCATTTCTGTAAAACGGTTCTTTAGTGACCTAACTTTTTCAGATTTATCTAACCAATTTAATGTGGCATGAGCCAAAGCTTCCGGAGTTGCATCATCCTGCAAGAGTTCAGGAACAACAAATTCTCTTGCCAGAATATTGGGCAATCCTACATAAGGTAAATAGCCTTGTTTTTTCATAATCCATGCCGTTAACCTAGGGACTACATAAGAAATAACCATTGGTTTTTTCCATAATGCAGCTTCTAAAGTAGCAGTGCCACTGGCAATTAATACAACATCACAAGCTTCTAAAGCTAGACTTGTCTGTCCATTGATTAGGTGGATCTGAATTGAGCTTAGACGCTGGCGTACTTGATCAGCCATTAACTCAATTTTAGATTTAAGTGCAGGAGTAGCAATTGGGATAATAAATTCAACATCTGAGCCATATGATTTATACATTAGTTCAATGGCATCAAAAAATCGTGGACCAATTAAATCAATTTCTGATTGACGGCTACCTGGTAGAACTGCAACAAGAGCTTTCTCACTTCCTATGCTTAATTTATTTCTTGCGGTTGCTATATCAGGTACTAATGGAATAGTTGATGCTAATGGATGACCAACATAGGTAGCCTCCATCCCCACTTCCTGATAGATGGCAGGTTCAAAGGGGAAAATACACAACATCCTATCAACAGATTGTTTAATTTTGTGTATGCGTTCACCGCGCCACGCCCAAATAGATGGGCTGATAAAGTGAATTGTTGGGATTCCCTCTGACTTTAGCTTTCTTTCCACACCTAAGTTAAAGTCAGGAGCATCGATTCCTAGATAAGCTGAAGGTCGATTTTGAAGCAATTCATGGAGAAGTGCTTTGCGTAATTTCAGAATAGCCGGGAGCTGTTTAATGGCCTCAACATAACCTCTAACCGCTAATGTTTCCATTGGCCATAAGGCATCAAAACCTTCAGCAATCATTTTTGGACCACCTACTCCCCTAGTAGTCACTCTTGATGTGCTGGAGATTTGTTTCATGCCAGCTAAAACTGATGCTGCCAGCATATCCCCAGAGGGTTCACCTGCAACACAAGCTAAATATGAATGATCAATCTGATTAGCGGGCGATGCCGCGCTGTGAAGCGGCGATAAAGTCATGGAATAGTTTTATTTTCTCGGCAGAGTCAGATTCGGATTGTTTTTCAGTGGCTAAATCTAGTAAAGATTTTTTAGCATCTTCAAAACTCAAACCTTGTTTATATAAAATTTTATAAGCTTGTCTTAGAGCGGCAATCGATTCCGAAGTAAAACCTCGACGTTTTAGACCTTCAGAATTTAACCCATGAGGTTCAGCGATGGCCCCAGAGGCAATTACATAAGGGGGTAAATCTTGAACTAATTTTGAAGCTCCACCAATCATTGAATGCTCGCCAATACGGACAAATTGGTGAACACCGCTCATGCCACCAAGAATTGCCCAATCTCCCACGTGTACATGGCCAGCAATTTGTGCATTATTAGAAAAAATAGTGTTATTTCCTACAACACAATCATGGGCAATATGTACATAGGCCATAATCCAATTGTCATTACCAATTTTTGTAAAACCAGCATCCTGAATAGTGCCGGTATGCAAAGTTGTAAATTCACGAATCACATTACGATCGCCAATGATTAATTGAGTTGGCTCATCTCTATATTTCATGTCTTGAGGAGAGCCACCAACCGAAGCAAAATGGCCAATCTTATTATCAACACCAATAGTTGTATGGCCCTCTAGCACCGAATGGGCTCCAATCTTTGTCCCAGCCCCAATCTTCACATGGGGACCAATGACAGCGTAAGGTCCAATCTCAACACCTTCCGCGATTTCCGCGTTAGGGTCAATAACAGCAGTTTCGTGAATCAAAGCCATCTTAGGCTTCCTTTTTACGAATCGTGCACATTAAATCTGCTTCTGTTACTACTGCATCATTAACGGTTGCAAATGTTTTAAATTTCCAAATACCACCTTTGAACCTCTCAACTGAAGCATTCAAAATTAATTGATCGCCTGGGGTAACTGGCTTTTTAAATCTGGCATTATCAATGCCCACAAAGAAATAAACAGAATCGTCTACTGCATCTTTACCAAAGGTTAATAAAGCAGCTGTTTGAGCTAATGCTTCAAGAATTAAAACTCCAGGCATCACTGGGAATTCCGGAAAATGCCCCATAAATTGAGGTTCATTCATGGTGATATTTTTTAAAGCCTTAACCCTTTGCCCTGCCTCTAACTCAAGAACACGGTCAACTAAAAGAAATGGATAACGATGCGGTAGCATCTTTAAGATTTGGTTGATATCAAAGTTGACTAATTCACTCATTTTTTGATCCTTATTTTTTTTGTTCTATTAATGCTTTTATTTGGTTTTCTAAATCTCTAATTCGATGTCTCATTTTATCTAGACCACGCAAAATAGCAGCATTCTTTTCCCAATCAGCATGAGGTAGCATAGGATAGACGCTTGTAAATTGCTGACCTGGCTTGTCAATTGACTTGATAACATTAGTGCCACCCGAAATAGTTGTTCTGTCTGCAATCGTTAGATGCCCTGCAAAATTAGCCGATCCGCCGATAATGCACATTTTTCCAATAGTAGTGCTTCCAGCAATAGCTGCACAACCTGCAATGACAGTAAGCGCTCCAACATGGACATTATGAGCAATCTGCACCAAATTATCGATTTTGCAGCCATTTTCTATGATCGTATTAGCCATTGCTCCCCTATCAATAGAAGTATTTGAGCCAATTTCTACATCACACCCAATTTCAACAGAGCCTACCTGGGGCACTTTTACCCACTCCCCGACGGCTAAGTCAGGCGCAAAACCAAACCCATCAGATCCAATAACTGCACCGCTATGAATAATGGAGCGATGACCAATACTGCAATCGTTATAAATGCTCACATTGGGATAAAGATGAACATCATCACCAATTGATACGTTATTGCCTATGGAAATATTCGCATCTAATATCGCTCTATCTCCTACTGTTGATCCGGTTGCAATGTGACAAAAAGGACCAATATGGGCAGAAGAAGAAATTCTTACACCCTCCTCAATAACTGCCAAAGGATGTATGCCAGGTTGAAGTGCTGGCTTTGATTGCCTAGCAAACTCTTGAGCAATCCGTGCAAAAACAGCGTATGGGTTTTTGTGGATTAAGTAAGATCGGCTGACTTTAGAGTCTGAATGAGTTACAAGATACTCATAATCAGCTTCTGAAACAATGATGCCTGCTGCTGAGCTAGATATAGCATCAACTCTATAAAGGGGATTGGCCAAAAAAGCCAATTGACTTTGATTGGCTTCGGCTAATGTGGCCAGGCCAGAAATATGTAGCTGACCGTCACCAGCCAAGCGAGCCGAATAACGTTCGGCTAACTCAGCAATAGTTGGCATAGGAATCTCTAATACTGACGATTAACGTAAGTTATTTAAAGCTTTGATGACATCGTCAGTTACATCAATCTTAGGATTAACATAAGCCGCCTCTTGAACAATCAAATCTAATTTGCGTTGTTCAGCTACAAGTTTTAGAGCTTGGTTAGCCTTTTGAGCAATTTTTGAACGCTCTTCGAAGCTACGTTGATTCACATCATCTGTAAATTCACGTTGCTTACGTTGCAATTCACGATCAGAATCAGCTAAATCACGTTGCTTACGAACGCGGTCAGTATCTGACATAACAGCAGCATCTTTATCCAACTTTTCTGCAGCTGATTTAATTTTTTGAGCTTCATCACGTAATTCTTTTTCACGCTTAGCGAATTCGCTTTGCAATTTTGCTTGACTAGCTTTAGCTAAAGCAGATTCTTTAAAGATACGCTCTGTACTAACAACGCCAATACGACTACCTGAGTCTTTTTGTGCATCATCTGCCGCAACGGCAACTGAAATTAAAGATGTAGCCATTGCACTAACAGCTAGTAATTTGAGAGTTGTATTTAAACGAATCATAATGTGTCCTTAAATAATTAAAATGCTGTACCAATCTGGAACTGGAATTTTTGTAAACGATCTTCAGGTTTTTTGCTTAAAGGGATACCGTAACTAAATTTTAGTGGGCCTAACGGAGATATCCAAGAAAGACCAAAACCGTAAGAAGTTCTCAAATCAGAGAATGTCGGTGTTTTTTCATAAACATTACCGGCATCAAAGAAACCAAATAATCTAAGTGTTTTGTCTACCCCTGAACCTGGAATTGGGAAAGTATATTCTACGTTACCAATTAGCTTAGATGCACCACCTAGAGGAGTGGTTAACCCCGTTGAATTATTGTAATAACTTGGCCCTAGACTTCCTGGCTCATAGCCACGAACAGACCCAATACCACCCACATAGTAATTTTTAGTTACAGGGAATTGTTTACCGTTATACGTTGCGCCATAGCCCATTTCGCCGTTAAAAGACAAAACATTACCTTTAAATAAAGGTAAGAAATATTGGTGTTGGTAGTATGCGCGATAGTACTCAAGATCACCTAAGCCTGTACCCATTTCTAAATTCGCCTGCTGATAAGTACCTCTTGATGGAACTAATGCGCTATCACGTGCATCTCTAGCCCACCCAACAGTAAGAGGGATATTCAAAGTGCTAGTGCCATACTGGGAAATATAGTTTTGATAAGCAATTGGGGTATTAACGCTGGTAGTCATACTTAGCGTTTCTAGACCTATGCCAAAGAAAACCCTATCAACTTCTGAGTATGGGACACCTAACTTAAAGCTGGCACCAGTTGATTGAATTTGATATTGATCATCGCCAGCGTAATACAAAGGCTTACTACTTCTTGTATAAACCTCAGTAAAGCGACTAATTCCATCCTCGGTAAAGTATGGATCGTAGTTTGATAACGCTAAAGTTCTGTTAGTTTTACCTGTATTAACATTTAAACCAAGACTTGTGCCCGAACCAAAAATATTATCTTGCGTAATACCCGCAGATAGAATCAACTTATCTGTAGAAGAGAATCCTGCACCTAAACTCAAAGAGCCCGTTGGCTTTTCTGTAACTTTAAGATTAACGTCGACCTGATCTGTTGTATTTGGCACATCTTCATTGCCAATATCTACATCTGTAAAGTAACCAGTTCTATTTACTCTATCTTTAGATAATTTGAGTTTCTCACTGTCATACCAAGAGCTTTCTAATTGGCGAATTTCTCTTCTAATAACATCATCTCTAGTTTTTGTATTACCCAACACATTAATTTTGCGAACGTAAGTTCTTTTGCCTGGCTCAATGGTTAATGTTAAGTCAACTAGTTGAGCATCCCTTTTTAAATCTGTGCTTGGAGTAGTTGAAGCAAAGGCATAACCATACACCCCCAATTTGTCTGCAATTGCTGCAGTAGAAGCTGCCAATTTCGTAGATGAATAGATTTCACCAGGCTTTATCTGAATCAGCTTATTAAGCTCTTCTTCCTTGCCTAGCAATTCACCAGCAAGCTTCACGCTAGAGACTTTATATTGCTTGCCTTCTTTTATGTTGATATTAAGATACATGCCGGTCTTGTCAGGAGATATCGAAACTTGGGTAGATTCAATTGTGAACTCCAGATAACCTTGGCTTAAATAAAAAGACCTAATAGACTCCAAATCCGCAACCAGTTTCTGCTTTGAGTAAAGATTATTCTTTGTGTACCAAGACAACCAATTACCTTGAGAAAGTTGCATTTCATCCAACAAAGTTGATTCTTTAAATGTTTCTGCGCCATTAATATTAATCAGCTTAATCTTTGAAACATCTCCCTCTTCGACATTGAAAAGAATCGCAACCCTATTTCGATCGACTGGGGTTATAGTAGTTTTAATCTCTGCCCCATAAAAACCACGGGAAACATATTGACGCTTTAACTCTTGTTCTGCTTTGTCAATAATTGACTTATCGTAGTAGCGACCATCAGCCACACCAGCTGCTTTTAATGATTTTTTTAAACCATCTTTATCAAACTCTTTGAGGCCAGTAAATTCAATTTGAGAAATAGCCGGTCTTTCCTCAACATTAATAATCAGAACATTATTTTCTGATTCAACTTTAACGTGTTTGAAAAAACCTGTGTTATAGAGTGCCCGAATAGCATCAGATCCTTTGTCATCAGTAAAGGTTTCCCCGACACGCACAGGCAGATAACTAAAAACTGTACCTGGTTCAACGCGCTGTAGACCTTCTACACGAATATCCTTCACAACAAACGGATCAGCAGCATAAAGCGGAACTGACAATAAACTAGCTGCAATAGCAGCTAATGGAGTACGTATAAATTTTTTACTTGGTTTCAACGTAAAAACAATCTCGAAATATCATTAAACAAAGCCAACATGGTCAACAACATCAAGCTAGCAACACCTACTTTTTGAAACAAATTTTGCCAACTGGCGGATATTTTTCTACCAGTTATTAATTCCCATGCATCATACAGTAGCTGGCCACCATCTAACATAGGCAACGGTACTAGATTTAAAATTCCTAAGCTAATACTAATTAGGGCTAAAAACCCCAAATAAGATTGCCAACCAACCTGGGCTGTTTTACCAGCCATGTCTGCAATGCTTAGAGGGCCACCAATCTGCTTAATAGATGCCTCTCCTGTAAACATCCCCAAAAGCATCCTAATAGATACTTTACTGACATCCCAAACCCTCTCAAAGGATAAGGATATAGCCTCCCAGCACCCAACATTTAGGCTAAACCAGGAAATGGGCTCTGTTAAATCTGGTTTGATGCCTAAAGTTGTTATTGGATCTTGAGTTGAGTTATTTTTAGAAAAATTTTCTTCTTTAAATACAACGACTTGTTGATTCCCAGAGGCTGTTTTAACTTCTAAAGAAAAGCCTTTTTTAGCAGTTAAGGCATCCATGAGCCGCCACCTTAGCTGATTCCAGCTAAAAATCGCTCTAAATTCTTCTGAGTTACCACTTTTCCAACCAGTAACTGTATCCCCAGCATAAATTCCTGCGACGTAGGCAATTGAATCCAGTGGTGGCTCTGCGAGCTTAGCAGGCAGTTGTTTCACACCAGAAATAAATAATATGCTTAAAAAAATGATTGCCAAGACAAAGTTAGCCAAAGGCCCTGCAGCCACAATAAAAGATCTTTTCCAAAGCCTTTGAGCTTTGAAGGCCTCTTCATCCATTTTGACGTACCCGCCTAAAGGAATTCTTGATATAGCCCACTCTGTAGTTTCAGGGCTTGTTTGATGAGACCATAAAGGCTTACCAAATCCAATAGAAAACTTTAATACCTTAACACCGCAAGCTTTAGCAGCCAAATAATGGCCTAACTCATGAAAACTCACTAATACCCCAATAGCGAAAAAAAAGCCGAATAGACTCCATAAGGCATTCATGAACGAAGCTCTTTCATAAACAATTTGGCGGCATTTCTAGCACGGGCATCTGCAGATAAAATTATTTCTAAATTTTCTGCTTTTGCAGTTGGGATTTGATTTAAAACACTTTCTACAATTTCAGGAATTTGAGTAAATTTATTGGCGCCACTTAAAAACCCCTGCACAGCCACCTCATTAGCAGCATTCAGAATACAAGGCATGATTCCACCTGCATTTAGAGCCTGATAAGCTAGTTTTAAACATGGAAATTGCTCTAAGCTTACCTCTTCAAAGCTAAGATCTTTCATAGCCATGAAATCGAGATCTTTCACGCCAGAGTCAATCCTATTAGGCCAACCCAGACCATAAGCAATTGGGGTTTTCATATCAGGCTGTCCTAGTTGAGCTAAAACAGACCCATCAACATAGCGCACCATCGAGTGAATGACGCTTTGAGGGTGGATAACGACTTGAATATGTTCTGCTGAAACTCCAAATAAATAGTGGGCTTCAATAACCTCTAAGCCTTTATTCATCATTGTGGCTGAATCTACAGAGATTTTTCTTCCCATAACCCAGTTAGGATGTGCGCAAGCCTCATCAGGGGTTACTGTAACTAGCTCTGCCCATGACTTACCTCTAAATGGACCGCCCGAGGCCGTTAATAAAATTTCTTTAACGCCATGTTGCTCATAAATACCTCTAGCACCACCGTTAGATGTATTAGCATCAGGCAGTGATTGGTAAATAGCGTTGTGCTCGCTATCGATAGGCAATAGTTCGGCTTCACCATCCTTGATAGCTTGCATGAAAATATCGCCAGACATCACTAAAGCTTCTTTGTTTGCTAATAGAATTCTTTTCCCAGCTCTAGCGGCTTCAAAGGTGGGCATTAATCCTGCGGCTCCTACAATCGCAGCCATAACGGTATCAACATCCTCTGAGGTTGATGCCGCTATAAGTGCCTGAGGCCCGAACAATACCGCCACTTTTAAGTTAGCTAAAGCCAACTCCTCTTCTAGCTGCCTTGCAGCTAGTTCAGAACCAACTACCGCCAATTTAGGCTTAAATTCAGCGCATTGTTTTGCTAATAACTGAACATTTGAATTAGCAGTTAATGCTTTGATAGAGAAAAGGTTTGGATGCCTACGAACAACATCTAAGGTATTAACACCTATTGAACCCGTGGAGCCTAAAACGCAAATATTTCTCATAGAAGATTTAAGCAAACAGGGTAGCAATTAAAGCTGTAACTGGGAGAACTGGTAATAAAGCATCAATTCGATCTAAGATACCGCCGTGGCCTGGTAATAGCGCACTACTATCTTTTACCCCAGCGACTCGTTTCATTTGTGATTCAAATAAGTCACCTTCAATACTCATTACGACGCACAAACTAGTAATCCCAAACAATCCTAACCAACCATAGTTTGTTAGTAATAAAGAAAAGAAATTAGAGCTTGTTAGAGACATCTCATCTAAAACTGTCACTGAGATAAAAGCAATACTCATGACTAATACCCAACCACCTACAGCCCCTTCAATAGACTTTCCTGGGCTTAATTGAATAGCTAGCTTATGTTTGCCAAATGCTTTGCCTACAAAATAAGCGCCAATATCTGCCCCCCATACCAACACTAAAACAGATAGCAGCAGACTCAACCCTCCACCTCTTAGATGCATTAAAGCAAACCAACAAGCTGGAAAAATAAAAAGGCCTGAAATAGCTAAAGGCCAACGCCATTGAGTCATATCTAAATTTAAAGATTGCCTCATTAGATAAGGCACCAAAAAAATCCAGAAAAACGCTGTTAGCAATAGCAACAGTCTAATTAAATCGATACTCGCATACATAAACCAAATAGATAAGCTTAATAAACATAAACCAGCATATGAAAATGCCCTTTTATGATTGGCTGGAAAAAGCAACCGCCACCACTCCCATGCTGCAAGTGTTACAACAACTGCAATTAATATCCCTAGCCAGATCAATGGCGCAAACCATAAGGCAGGGAGCAAAACCGCAAGCAATGCAAGCGCTGTGATAACTCGAGTTTTTAGCATGTGAACCTTTGGTTTTTATGACTTAGCATCTTGGTTAACTAATTGAGCACTTGTTCTTCCAAAGCGCCTCTCACGGTCGCGATACCAAGAAAAAGAAGCTTGTAATTCTTTTTTGTTGAAGTCAGGCCATAGTACATTTGTAAAATACAACTCTGTATAGGCAAGTTGCCAAAGCAAAAAGTTGCTGATACGTTGCTCACCGCCAGTTCTAATAAATAAATCAGGCTCAGGAGCATAAGACATTGAGAAAAATGGTTGCAGCAATTCTTCTGTCATCAACTCAGGTGTCAAGTTAGGGTAATGGCTCATGCACTCTTTAACCGCCTGCAAGACATCCCAACGCCCACCATAGTTAGCTGCAATCGTTAGATTTAATCCAGTATTGTTCTCTGTTTTCTTTTCTGCAATAGCTACACGTTCTTGAATAAGAGGATCAAATCTACTTAAATCACCAATTAAGCGCAACCTTACATTATTTCGGTGAAGCCTATTAATTTCTTTTTCTAAGGCAGTTAGAAATAATTTCATTAAGAAACCAACTTCCTCAGCTGGTCTCCGCCAATTTTCGGAGCTGAAGGCAAATAAAGTTAAGTATTCGACCCCTGCGTCACCACACTCTTTAACAATTTCTCTAACAGTACTTAACCCTTGAGAATGTCCTGCTACTCGAGGTAATAAGCGCTTGGTAGCCCAACGGCCATTGCCATCCATAATAATGGCAACATGCTTGGGTATGCCAGCTACTGCAGGAACTTCCTGCGTAGAGCTGGCATGTGCATTTTGATTATTTTTGACCATAGGTCAGCATTTAAGCAATTGCTTAAACAGTCATAATTTCTTTTTCTTTTTCTGAGATGATTTTATCGATCTCAGCTACAAAGCGGTCAGTCATTTTCTGAATTTCATCTTGTGAACGACGTTCATCATCCTCAGAAATTTCCTTGTCTTTTGCTAATTTTTTAAGACTTTCATTGGCATCACGGCGTAAATTACGCACCGCAATCTTTGAGTCCTCACCCTCACCCTTAACAACTTTTGTAAGTTCTTTGCGGCGCTCCTCTGTTAAAGCTGGCATAGGTACGCGAATGATATTTCCCTGTGTTGCAGGGTTTAATCCAAGATCGGATTCACGAATAGCCTTTTCAACGGCGGCCATCATATTTTTTTCCCAAGGTTGAACTGTTAGAGTGCGAGCATCAGCAAGCCCTAAATTAGCAACTTGGGCTAATGGCGTTGGATTACCGTAATAATCAACGTTAATTTGCTCAAGAATACCTGGGTGGGCGCGACCCGTTCTAATTTTTTGTAAATTAGATTTTAATGACTCAATTGATTTAGTCATTTTTTGTTCTGTAGTTTTTTTAATATCCGCAGCAGACATAATATTTCCTCTTATACGTGTACCAATGTGCCTTCGTTTTCACCCATCACCACTCGCTTTAATGCACCTGGTTTTAAGATTGAAAAAACTTTAATAGGCAACTTTCTATCGCGACATAAAGCAAAAGCTGTCGCATCCATCACTTGCAAATTTTTGATGATTGCCTCATCAAAACTAATCGTGTCATATCTAGTGGCAGTTGGGTCTTTCTTCGGGTCGCTTGTGTAAATGCCATCCACTTTAGTTGCTTTTAAAACAACCTCAACACCCATTTCTGCGCCGCGCAATGCGGCAGCGGTATCCGTCGTAAAGAATGGGTTACCTGTGCCAGCAGCAAACACAACAACCTTACCCTCTTCCATATGACGAATCGCTCTAGGGCGAATATATGGCTCAACAACTTGATCCATACGCAAAGCAGACTGAACTCGAGCTTCAACACCTTTTTGTCTTAATGCGTCCTGTAGTGCTAAAGAATTCATCATCGTTGCCAACATGCCCATGTAATCTGCTGTAGCACGATCCATACCAGCAGCGCCGCCAGCTACACCCCTGAAAATATTACCGCCGCCAATCACAATAGCTAACTGCACACCACTTTGAACAACTTCAGCAATATCTGTCACCATAGCATCAATGGTTGTTGGATTAATTCCATAAGAATCATCCCCCATTAAGGCTTCACCTGATAGTTTTAATAGAACTCTTTTATACGCTGGCATGGTTAGTCTCTCTATAGTGGGCAATTATCAAGTTCAAAAAGTATAAAAGGCACGAAGGTATTCACCCCGTGCCCTTGTGGAACTACATGTACTACTTAGGCCGTGGCTTTTGCAGCAGCTACTTGCGCAGCAACTTCAGCAGCGAAGTCGTCTTGACGCTTTTCAATACCTTCACCAACAACATACATCGTAAAGCTCTTAATTGTTGTATTTGCAGCTTTCAACATTTGCTCTACTGTTTGCTTGTCGTTCTTAACAAAAGTTTGATTTAACAAAGAAACTTCTTTTAAATACTTTTGAACAGAACCTTCAACCATCTTAGCAACGATGTCAGCAGGTTTACCTGATTCAGCAGCTTTTAATTCAGCAACACTTTTCTCTGTAGCAATTTTGTCAGCAGGAACATCAGCAGCAGACAAAGCAATTGGTTTCATAGCAGCAATATGCATAGCTACATCTTTAGCAGCTGTGTCATCACCGGTATATTCAACCATTACACCAATGCGAGTACCGTGCAAATATGACACTAATTTATTGTCGCCAGCAAAACGTGTAAAGCGACGCAAAGACATATTTTCACCGATACGGCCAATTAACTCAGCGCGCACTTCTTCAACTGTTTTGCCAGCATATGGCAAAGCAGATAAAGCAGCTACGTCTGCTGGATTTTTATCAGCAACTAATTGAGCGCAAGCATTGCTTAAAGCCAAGAAATCATCATTTTTGGAAACGAAGTCTGTTTCACAGTTAACTTCAACTAAAGCGCCAGTTGTACCATTGATAAACGCAGTAATCACACCTTCTGCAGTAACGCGAGAAGCGGCTTTACCAGCCTTGCTACCAAGCTTTACACGCAGAATTTCTTCTGCTTTTGCCATATCACCATCAGCTTCAGTCAAGGCTTTTTTGCACTCCATCATCGGAGCATCTGTTTTGGCGCGTAGTTCACCAACCATTGCAGCAGTAATTGCAGCCATTACTCACCCTTTCCTTCTTCAACGAACTCATCAGCATCGCCTTTAACAGCTTCTAAAACTTGCTGAACAGCGTTAGCCTTACCTTCTAAAATGGCATCAGCCATTGCTCGAACATATAAAGCAACTGCTTTGCTTGAGTCATCGTTACCTGGAATGATGTAATCAACACCCTCAGGTGAATGGTTTGTATCAACAACAGCAATCACAGGAATACCTAATTTCTTAGCTTCTGTAATAGCAATCTTATGGTAGCCAACGTCCACAACAAAAATTGCATCTGGTGTGCCAGCCATATCTTGGATACCACCCAAAGATTTCTCTAATTTTTCGATATCACGGCTAGTTGTTAGAGCCTCTTTCTTAGATAAACGCTCCCAGTCGCCATTTTCGCGAGCTGCAGTCATATCTTTAAGACGTTTGATAGAGCCTTTAACAGTCTTGAAATTTGTTAATGTACCGCCCAACCAGCGAGCATCCACATAAGGCATACCAGCACGAGTTGCCTCCTCAGCAATAATCTCTTTTGATTGGCGTTTTGTACCTACGAACAAGATTGTTCCGCGGTTAGCTGCGATTTGACGCACAACTTTTTGCGCTTCCAAGAACATTGGAAGAGTTTTTTCTAAGTTGATAATATGAATTTTGTTGCGATGACCGAAAATGTATGGGGCCATCTTTGGTGACCAGAAGCGAGTTTGGTGCCCAAAATGGCAACCGGCTTCTAGCATTTGACGCATAGTCACTGACATGTATTTCTCCTAAGGGTTATGTCTAGAACCAAGTCCTGACTGCACTAAAAAGTGCCACCCTGGACGGCTTGGTTCGTTATTCTGCCCAGACCATCTGAACAGTGCGGGTATTCTAACCTAAATTTAGTTATAACGCCATGAAAAATATAGATTTATGCTGGATAATCACGGTATGTCTACAAAAATACCCCCTACAAAAGAAGAGTTTATCGCTGGTATGCGCGAAGCTGGAAAGCTTGCTAGCGAAGTTTTAGATCACGTAACCCCTTACATCAAGTCTGGTGTAACCACGGGGGAATTGGACCGAATTTGCTATGAATATATGGTCAATGAGCAAAAAACAGTACCAGCCCCACTGAATTATCAGCCACCAGGATACCCACCATTTCCAAAGTCTATTTGCACCTCAGTGAATGATGTCATTTGCCACGGAATTCCAGGGGATCGCATTCTAAAAGATGGTGATGTTGTTAACCTGGATATTACGGTGATTACGCAATCTGGCTATTACGGGGATACAAGCAGGATGTTTATGATTGGTGAACCATCAATTATGGCAAAAAGGTTATCTCAAATTACCTACGAGTGCATGTGGCTAGGCATAGCCCAAGTAAAACCTGGTTGTACTTTGGGAGATATAGGTCATGCAATCCAAACTCATGCCGAAGGTGCAGGTTATTCAGTAGTTAGAGAGTACTGTGGCCATGGTATTGGTCAGGTATTTCATGATGATCCACAAATTGTTCATTATGGCAAACCTGGTATGGGTGAGAAGCTCTACGAAGGCATGACTTTTACTATTGAGCCCATGATTAACGCTGGTAAAAGAGATATTCGTACGATGCCTGATCAATGGACGGTTAAAACGAAAGATCGCAGCTTGTCAGCCCAATGGGAGCATACCTGTTTAGTAACGGCTACAGGTGTAGAAGTTTTAACTTATTCAGCTGGCAGCCCTCCACCGCCTGCATGTGTTGAAGGCCTTAAATTTAGACCTTAAAGACCAATAAGATGGATTCTTTTGCTAGCTTAAAAAATCTTCGACAAGAGAAATTCGACCAATTTAAGTTGGATTTAAATGTTAAAAAACTAACAAAAGATATTTGCAAGCTAACCGATCAGCAATTATTGATTGCATGGAATGAAAGTAATCTCAATCAATATGCTTCCCTAATTGCTGTTGGAGGCTTTGGACGCGCCGAATTATTCCCTTATTCTGATGTAGATATTCTTGTTTTAATATCCGACGACTTAACGGATACACAGTTATCAGAAATTAACCCTCGAATTGAGTCATTTATTACCCGCTGTTGGGATTTGGGTTTAGAAATTGGTTCTTCTGTTAGAACTACTCAAGAGTGTTTACAAGAAGCTGCTGCAGATATTACGGTTAGAACTTCTTTACTAGAATCTCGTTGGATTGGCGGCAATAAAAAAAATTACAAAAAATTTCTGTCTGAATACGACTTGGCCATGGATGCCAAATCTTTTTACCAGGCTAAATTATTAGAACTTCGGCAGCGGCATCATAGGTACAACGACACCCCCTACTCCTTAGAACCTAACTGCAAAGAGAGTCCAGGTGGTTTAAGAGATTTACAGGTTATTTTATGGATGACGAAAGCTGCAAAGCTAGGGAATAGTTTTGCTGACTTACATAAAAAAGGCTTACTAACAAAACACGAAGCCCTCACGATTAATCGAAACATAACTTTTCTTAAAACCCTAAGGACGCAATTGCATCTTGTTGCAAAAAGACGGCAAGATGTTTTGGTCTTCGATTTGCAAACACAGCTAGCTGAAGCATTTGGACTTGAATCTGAGCCAGGTACTCGTGCTAGTGAAAAAATTATGAAGCGCTACTATTGGGCGGCCAAGGCTGTAACTCAGCTCAATGAGATTTTGTTACAAAATATTGAAGCCATTCTGTTCCCTAAAGAATCTAGAGGAACTCGCCCGGTATCTGAGCATTTTGTTGAAAAACAAGGACTGTTGGACATCATTGACCCGCTTCTCTTTGAAAAACAACCCGAACAAATTTTAAGAGCCTTCTTACTTTTAACAAAGACTAGTGGCGTTAAAGGTTTTTCAACTCAAATTTTGAGAGGGTTATATAACGCTCGTAGTTTGATGAATGCAAGTTGGAGAAAGAATCCGGAAAATCGCCAATGCTTTCTTGAGATTATCAAACAGCCAGATGGTGTTACTCAGGCATTTAGGTTAATGAATCAAACAAGTGTTCTAGGGCGTTATTTACCCGCCTTCAGGAAAATTGTTGGCCAGATGCAGCATGATTTATTTCATGTTTATACAGTTGACCAGCATATATTGATGGTTCTAAGAAATGTTAGAAGATTTTCCGTTGTTGAACACACACATGAATTTCCTTTTTGCAGTCAATTAGCAGCTAACTATGACAAGCCTTGGATATTAGTACTTGCCGCTCTATTTCATGACATCGCAAAAGGCCGTGGTGGTGACCATTCGATTCTTGGAAAAACAGATGCAAAATCATTTGCCAAAGATCATGGCTTAAACAAAGAAGATGCTGACTTATTGGTATGGCTGGTTGCTGAGCATCTGACGATGAGCCAAATTGCTCAAAAGCAAGATATCAGCGATCCTGATGTTATTCAAGCATTTGCTAAGCGTATCAAAAATGAACGCTACTTAACGGGGCTGTACCTCTTAACTGTTGCGGATGTAAGAGGTACTAGTCCCAAAGTCTGGAATGCTTGGAAAGGCAAACTCCTCGAAGATTTATATAGACTTACTTTGCGAGTTTTAGGTGGTGGTAAACATGACCTTAATTCCGAATTAGAACTAAATCAATCGGAAGCCAAGAAAATATTACGTCTATACGGCCTACAAAGTGATGCTCATGAAAACTTATGGAAACAACTAGACATCCCATTTTTCTTGCGCCATGAACCAAGTGATATTGCATGGTTAACAAGGCACTTATATGGAAGAGTAAATCATGATGAGCCCATTGTAAGAGCCAGGCTATCTCCTGTTGGCGAGGGTTTACAGGTTGCCGTATACGTTAAAGATCAACCAGATTTGTTTGCTAGGATTTGCTCCTACTTTGACCAACAAGGTTTCTCAATTCTAGATGCCAGAATCCATACAACGCAACATGGATATGCATTAGATACTTTCCAAATTTCTGGCACCAATTTGTTAAGAGAAGGTGGGCATTACAGAGATATTATTCAATTAGTCGAACATGGCTTATCGGAAACTCTGAAAATTGCAGCCCCACTTATTACAGCTAGCAAGGGTCGACTATCACGTCAATCCAGAAGTTTTCCGATTCAACCTAGAGTTAGTTTGCGCGCCGATGAGCGTGGACAATATTTTGTTTTATCTATTTCGGCCAACGATAGAACTGGCTTGTTATATGCCATAGCAAAAATTTTGGCTGAACATAGTATTTCACTACATACGGCGCGCATTAATACATTAGGTGAACGTGTTGAGGACGTATTCCTGCTTGATGGCAAAAACTTATCTAAAGATACAAAAATTCAGGTTGAATTAGAAACAGAAATTTTAGAAGCTTTAGCTGTTTAATAAAGCCAACATTTGTCCCTCATCAATAACAGCAACGCCAAGCTTATTTGCTTTCTCAAGTTTGCTACCGGCATCTTCGCCGGCAACAACATAGGAAGTCTTTGCTGAAACAGAGCCTGCAACTTTGCCACCGGCTTTCTCTATCATTGCTTTTGCTTGATCTCTTGATAAAGTTGGTAAGGTGCCGGTTAATACAAATGTTTTACCTTGTATAGCAGGATTTATTTCTGAAACCTCAACCTCCAAAGCAAATCCAACGGCCAGAAGTTGCTCAATAACCTCTCTGTTATGTGCTTCATTTAAAAAATGAATAATGGATTGAGCTACTACGGGGCCTACATCATTAACTTTTAAAAGCTCTTCTTCAGAAGCATCCATTAGCTTATGGATATCACCGAAATATTTAGCCAAATCTTTTGCTGTGCTCTCTCCCACATGGCGAATACCTAATGCGAAAATAAATCTAGCTAGCGTGTTAGATCTAGATTTTTCAATTGCTGCGATTAAATTATCAGCAGATTTATCACCCATGCGATCTAAATTAGCTAGAGCCATCAAACCCAACTTATATAAGTCAGCTGGAGTTCTCACAATATTTAAATCTACCAATTGATCAACTAACTTATCACCTAAGCCTTCGATATCCATGGCACGTCTTTGAGCGAAATGTAATAAAGCCTGTTTGCGCTGTGCTGCACAGAACAGCCCTCCACTACATCTCGCCACTGCCTCATCTATCGGTTTTTCAATATGAGAACCGCAAACAGGACATTGAGTGGGCATTACAAAAGCAACGGCATTCTCAGGCCTTTTTTCTCTTAAAGCCGAAACAATCTCTGGAATAACATCGCCAGCACGTCTAACTACAACCGTATCTCCAATGTGTACATCTTTACGGCGAACCTCATCCTCATTGTGCAAAGTTGCATTGGTAACAGTCACTCCTCCCACTGTCACAGGGGCCAACCTAGCTACAGGAGTAATAGCACCAGTTCGACCAACTTGAACATCAATGCCAAGAACAGTTGTTAAGGCTTCTTGCGCAGGGAATTTATGAGCAATTGCAAATCTTGGTGCGCGCGATACAAACCCTAACTCTTCTTGTTGGACCCTAGAATTTATTTTATAAACAACGCCATCGATGTCGTATGGTAACTGGTCACGCAATTGACCAATTTCAGCATAAAACCCCATGAGACCTTCAATTGATTTAACTACAGCACGATGCGTGCAAACAGGTAAACCCCATGACTCATATAAGTCCAATAAGCTAGCATGGGTATTAGGAATTATTGATTGAGGCTTGCATTGGCCTACTCCATATGAATAAAACGATAAAGTTCTTTTAGCGGTTATTTTCGGATCAAGCTGACGCAAACTTCCTGCTGCTGCATTACGAGGATTCGCGAAAGTTTTTTCATTATCTTTAATAGCTCTTTGGTTCAATATCTCAAAATCTTTATGAGACATAAAAACCTCACCTCTCACTTCAATGACATCTGGGTGATTACTACCTTTCAACCTTAAAGGAATAGCGCGAATAGTTCTAATATTAGCTGTAACATCCTCTCCGCTATATCCATCACCTCTAGTAGCGGCTTGAACTAAAAGCCCGTTCTCATATCGCAAAGAAATAGCCAAGCCATCAAATTTGAGCTCAACCGCATATTCAACATCATTGACTTCTAACCCATCCCTACATCGTCTATCAAAAGCCTCTGCTTCTGAATCTTCCAATGCGTTATTTAAAGATAGCATTGGAACGACATGCTTAACTTCTTGAAATAAATTACTAGCTTGACCACTGACCCTCTGCGATGGCGAGTCTGATGTTATCCACTCAGGGTGAGATGACTCTATAGATAACAATTCTCTATATAGTTTGTCATATTCAACATCAGGCAATCTAGGGTTATCTAGAACATAATAAGCATGATCTAGACTAGCTAACTCCTCCTTCAGCCAAGCATAACGGGCCGAATCTACCATCCCATTTACCTTTAAGAAAAAAGTCGATGGGCTGCAGAGGAGCCAGCAGAAACACCGTGCTGGATCATCGACTGATAAATAGCATTAACCTGAGCCTCAATGGCATTAACTGCTTCAACGATTAATGGTCTACCCGAATCATCTACCAAACTGCCATTTATTGAATCTGCCAATAAATGGGCATCATTCAACATCGTTCTAAATGGATTTATCAATTGAGGAACTTTAGGCAAATCTAAAAGCAAAGTGACAGACTGAATACTTGCCTTATTTAAATCATCACGCAAAAAATTAGATTCATCAGCAATTAAGCTATAAATAACTAAATTATTAATAACTCGATGAAACTGACGGCCATCACGAGATAACTGAAATCCAGCTTTACTTGCTGCATTTTTAATTTCTGCCAAATTCCACATGTTACTTTTTGGAATAATCGTAACGCCTAACTGAATATCACACTGTGCTGCAAATTGATCCAATTGCTGGGCTTCTTTGAGAATATCGTTAACTGGTGGCAAATCAATCTCAGCATCCAAAGCATTCGCAAGAGCTTGGGAGCGAGATGTAAAGTCAGATAAATCAACCACGCCAATAGCACCTTGTCTATTAGCTAATTGTATGGCTGTCTGCAATTCAAGGTAACTACCATCTATTTTAACGGGTTCCCATAAGGCTTGTGTGCCCGAAGGCTGAGAAATCAAACCCTCACACATCCATGGATACATGGAACTTTTAGGCCATTGGTTTAAATGGCTAACAATTTCTTGACCTGATATAGCTTCTGGCAATCTTAGGGCAATAACGCAATCAATTAAAGAGTCAATTCTATTAACAACAGGAAGTTCTGTTTTAGTTTCAGGCAAATCTAAAACAGGTTCCGTTTTTTCAATTAAACCTAACTCATCTTCATAATTAACATTCAATGATTCGGTGCTAGATAATTCTGTTTTGCGCAAACGTAAAGCGTTGTAAATCATTACAACAACTAATAAGCCAAAGCCAATTAACCCCAGAGATAACTGAAGTTCTGATAAGCCTATAGAAGCCGCAAACTCAGAAAACCCCATCATTAAGCAGCCTCCACCATCGTGGCAGCAGATTCCAAATCAACAGCAACAATTCTAGATACACCCTGCTCTTGCATAGTTACACCGATAAGCTGATGAGCAATTTCCATTGTGATCTTATTATGTGAAATGAACACAAATTGAGTGTTAGCAGACATGCGAGCGACCATATCTGCGTATCGTCCAGTATTTGCATCATCCAACGGCGCATCCACCTCATCTAACAAACAGAATGGCGCAGGGTTCAGTTGGAACAATGAGAACACCAAGGCAATCGCAGTGAGCGCTTTCTCTCCGCCCGATAAGAGATGGATAGATGAGTTTTTCTTACCTGGTGGCTGAGCCATTACTTGAACGCCAGAATCAAGAATTTCCTCACCAGTCATGACTAATTTAGCGTTACCACCACCGAATAAATCAGGGAATAGTTTTGCAAAATGTTCATTGACCTGGTCAAAAGTACCTTGGAGCAACTCACGAGTTTCTGAATCAATCTTCTGAATCGCGTCAGTCAATGTATTAATCGCCTCATTCAAGTCAGCAGACTGAGCATCCAAGAATGTTTTACGTTCTTGCGCGCTGGCCAACTCTTCTAACGCCGCCATATTCACTGGGCCTAGAGATTGAATTTCTTGGTTAAGTTTGTTTACTTCAGACTGCAAGCTGCTGACTTTCATTTCTGGAGTTAAGCGCGCCTTAAGTTCTTCAACATTAGCTTCAGCATCCAGCAACATGGTTGCAAATTGCTCTACATTTAAACGAGCAGCTTGTTCTTTAAGTTGCAACTCCATGGCTTTATCGCGAAGAGGTTGCAAGCTGCGCTCAATGACCAAGCGTGACTCATCCCCTTCACGCAAGCGATGAGATATAGCATCCATTTCAGTTCTAGCATTAGCTAAAGCAGCTTCTTTTGCACTTCGTTGAACTAATAAAGACTGTAGTGAGTTTTGAGCAACCTCATCTGACAAGGTATGTAATTCTTCTTGGGAGCTACCTAAGCTAACTTGAATATCCGCAACTTGTTGTTGAGCAGACTGCTGATCTCTAGTGAAATCAGCTATGCGTTGCACAAGCGTACGAGTATTGAATGAAGCTTCGCCAGCCTCACGCTCAGCCAAACGTAAAGCATCTCTAGCTTGTTCTAATGCATGATTAGCAGCCTGATAGTTATCTTGTGCATGAGACAAGCTATCGCCATGAGTGCCTTTTTCTTCTTGTGCTTGATCAAGCTCAGATTGACCACTATCTCTAACTGCCTTCAATTCTTCAGCTTGAGCAGAAAGTTCATGTAGTTCATTGTTAATTTGTTCAGCGCGTGTACGATATTTTTCATCTGCCTGAGCTAGCTGTAAACGTTCTACTTCCAAATTATGGGCTTCGCGTAAAGCTTGCTCTGCAATTTGCCGCGCTTGCTGAGCTTGCTCCTGGGCTTGCTGGTAAGCGTATTGAGTTCTAGATGCTTCGCTTTGAGCCTCATCCAAAATTAATTGTTGAGCTTTAAGTTGTAAATCTAGATTTTCAATTTCTTGGCTACGAGCTAATAATCCAGCTTGCTCAGAATCTTCCGCATATAACTGCAAACCTACACGGCTGACAATATGACCTTCTTTAACCAATAAAACCCCACCTTGAGGTAATTGATCTCTACGACGCATGGCGTCTTCTAGGCTATCAGCAATAAATACATTACCCAACCATTCCTGCATGACCGCACGAATAGCGTTATCTTTAATTTGAACACGGCTAATTAGGCTAGTTAAACCAGCAGGAGTTGTATCTGAAGTTGCAATAGAGTTGGCAGAATAGAATGCCAGTCTTGAAGGCGGTGCATCTTGGGCCAGACGAATAGCTTCATTTAGATCAGCTGCCTGTAAAGCAGTTACACGTTCCCGCAAAACTGCTTCAAAGGCAGTTTCCCAACCTTTTTCAACATGTAAATCTTGCCAAAGACGTTGCTTATTACTTAACCCTTTTTGCTCCAACCAAGGGCCAACCTTAGCTTGTGCTTGAACTTTCTCTTGAAGCGCTTGCAAAGCACCAAGTCTTGCTTGTGTTTGACTTAAGGCTGCGGAAGATTCCTGAAGTGTTTGCTGAGCAGTATTTCGTGCTGCATCAGACTCTGGAACTTTTACTTGAGCATCTTCAGAAACTTGCTGAGCTTCATCTGCTTTCCGTTGCGCCATCATTTGACGGTCTGTCACGAGACTTAAAGCTTCTGCATCAGGCTGCACCAAGCTCGACAAATCTAATTGCAAACGCTCTTGTCGTTGGTGCACTTGATCTAACTGCTTACCAGACGCTAAAACTCTTTCAGCAAGGCTAGCTAAACGCTGATCGGTTGACGATACAGCTTCACGCGCAGCATCAAGAGATTTTTGAGCCTCCAAATAAGCAACCTCATTAGCAGGCATCCTCTCTTGAATTGCTTGAAGCGCCTCTAAAAAGCTCTCTTCATTTTCTCTTGCCGCTTCTAAATCAATATTTGCTTGACGAAGTGAATCTGCAGCAGCAAGTTCTTGAGAGCTCCATCGTGATAGTTGCGCTTGTAAATCTGAAATTTGCTGCTGCAATCGCCCGCGAGACTCTTGAACATATCTAATCTCATTTTCAAGCTTGCCAACTTCAGCATTAACTTCATACAACTCACCTTGCGCAGCAGATACCGTATCTTGTGATGCGTAGTGAGCAGCCCTTAATTCCTCTAGCTCTGCTTCAGCATGTCTCAATTTAGCTGTTTGCTCCTCGAGTTGAACTTGCGCATCTCGAATAGCGTTAGCAAATTTTTCCTGTTCTTTACCGGCTTCAGTTTGGCGAACCAACCACAATAATTGTTGTTGCTCCGTCATTTGGACATGAAGCTGCTTATATTTCTCAGCAACCTCTGCTTGCCCTTCTAGTTTTGTTAAGTTTTGCGTTAATTCACGCAAAATATCTTCAACCCTAGTTAAATTCTCTCTTGTATCTTCTAATCGTGCCTCTGTTTCTTTACGGCGCTCTTTGTATTTAGAAACACCTGCAGCCTCTTCCAAGAAAATACGCAACTCTTCTGGTTTAGCTTCGATAATTCTAGAAATCATGCCCTGACCGATAATCGCATACGCTCTCGGCCCTAAACCTGTCCCTAAAAACATATCATGAATATCTTTGCGGCGAACAGACTGGTTATTAATGTAATAGCTAGAAGCCCCATCCCTAGTTAAAACACGTTTAACTGATAACTCTGCGAAAGTACTCCATTGGCCTGCTGCGCGGCCATCCGTGTTGTCAAAAATCAACTCAACACTTGAGCGACCTGCTGGTTTTCTTTGTCCAGAGCCATTAAAAATAACGTCTTGCATGGATTCACCACGCAGCTCACTAGCCCTTGATTCCCCCAAAACCCAGCGTACAGCATCGATAATGTTAGATTTACCGCATCCATTAGGGCCTACAACGCCAATTAATTGGCCTGGAAGCTCGAAATGAGTAGGGTCTACGAAGGATTTAAATCCTGAAAGTTTGATAGATTTGAGTCGCACGGCTTACTTCTTTTATGTCAATCTTGAGATGATACCAAGGGGCGAGGACTTAGGAGCACTTCCTTACCCCGACCGATATAATCATGCACTAATAGATAGTATTTTTAAAGGAAAAAGAACTTATGACAACGTTACAGAACATTATCGATCAAGCTTGGGAAGATCGCGCTAATTTATCCCCTTCTGCAGCCCCTGCAGCAGTCCGCGATGCAGTTTCTCAAGTATTAGCTGGCTTAAATGACGGCTCTATTCGTGTTGCTGAACGTGAATCTGTTGGTAAATGGCATGTCAACCAATGGGTTAAAAAGGCAGTATTAATCTCATTCAGACTGGAAGACAATCAAGTGATGTCTGCCAATGGGAAAGGTGGCTTTCCTCAGTTTTATGACAAAGTACCAACAAAATTCGCTAATTACACAGCAGAAGACTTTGTTAAAGGCGGTTTTCGCGTAGTTCCACCGGCAACTGCTCGCCGCGGCTCATTTATTGGTAAAAATGTTGTTTTAATGCCTTCTTACGTCAATATTGGCGCCTATGTGGACGAAGGTTCAATGGTCGATACATGGGCTACTGTTGGTTCTTGCGCACAAATCGGTAAAAATGTTCACCTATCAGGCGGTGTGGGTATTGGTGGGGTGCTAGAGCCTGTTCAAGCAGGCCCAGTCATTATTGAAGACAACTGCTTTATTGGCGCACGTTCTGAAGTTGTTGAAGGTGTGGTTATTGAAGAAAATGCCGTTCTTTCAATGGGTGTTTATATTGGTCAAAGCACCAAGATTTATGACCGTGAAACTGGTGAAGTTCACTATGGTCGTGTACCAGCTGGTTCGGTTGTCGTTCCTGGCTCTCTACCATCTGCTTGTGGAAAATACAGCCTATATGCAGCTGTTATTGTTAAGAAAGTTGATGCTCAAACTCGTGCTAAAACAGCTATCAATGACCTATTACGCGACTAAGCAACTACTTAATAAAGACATTCTGTGAGTAAACATCCTACCCTTGCTTTAACTGAAGCATTAATAGCGCAACATTCAGTTACCCCTGCTGATGGCGGCTGCCAAGAATTAATAGCCAGCCGCTTAAAGCCTCTCGGGTTCGAATGTGAAACTATTATTAGCGGCCCAGATCATTTTCGGGTAACTAATCTTTGGGCGGTTAAACGCGGAACCAAGGGTAAAGATGGTAAGTTGCTAAGTTTTGCAGGCCATACAGATGTTGTGCCCACAGGACCATTAGATAAATGGTCATCAGATCCCTTTACACCCACCCATAAAAATGGGTTGTTATATGGTCGTGGTGCTGCAGACATGAAAACATCTCTAGCTGCATTTGTTGTTGCTAGCGAAGAATTTATTGCCAGCAACCCTAACCATCAGGGTTCTATCGCATTTCTTTTAACAAGCGATGAAGAAGGCCCTGCTCATGACGGGACCGTTATTGTTTGCAATGAACTAAAAAAACGTGGTGAACGATTAGATTACTGTGTTGTTGGCGAGCCAACATCGGTAGATCAACTTGGCGACACTATTAAAAATGGCCGCCGAGGATCTCTTTCTGGAAAGCTAAAAATTATGGGGGTTCAAGGCCATATTGCTTACCCTCATCTAGCAAAAAATCCTATCCATTTGATGGCTCCCGCTCTAGCGGAAATAGCTTCAATAACCTGGGATCAAGGTAATGAACATTTCCCACCCACAACATGGCAGGTATCAAATATTCATGCTGGTACGGGCGCAACCAATGTTATTCCCGGCGAAATTATTATTGATTTCAACTTTAGATTTTCTACAGCTAGTACTGCTGAAGAGCTAAAAACCATTCTAGAAGATGTACTAAAAAAACATCAACTTCACTACACCATCGACTGGAATTTGGGTGGTGAGCCATTCTTGACAGAACCAGGAGACTTATCTGTAGCCCTGCAAAAGTCAATTAAAGATTCAACAGGTATAGAAGCGGTACTATCCACCACAGGCGGCACTAGCGATGGCAGATTTATAGCGAAAATATGTCCACAAGTTATTGAGTTTGGCCCCCGCAATGAGAGCATCCATAAGATTGATGAACATATTGCTTTATCTGATATTGAGCCATTAAAGAATGTCTATAAAGGTGTTCTAGAAAAGCTTATTGCTTAAAACTATGAGTCCCTCTTACTCGCTAGAAACTCTCTGGAAAGAAGTAACTCAGAAATTAGATGCCGCAGGCCTTAGCTTTGGTCATGGCGCTATCAATGCTGAATCTGAAGCTTTATGGATCATCTCCACAGCCCTTGGCTATCCACCTGAAGACACATTAGATGCTTTAGATACAAATATCTCCCAAGATCTTAAAAATCAAATTGATGCTTGGGTGGATGAACGCGTAAAAACTCGTCAGCCACTCGCATATATTTTGGGAGAAGCCTGGTTAATGGGCGTTCCGTTTTATTGTGACGATCGAAGTATTGTGCCTAGATCTTTTATTGCTGAATTAATTGTTGATGGACATCTTGAACATTGGATTCCGCCAAACGGAAAAGTATTGGACTTATGTACTGGCAATGGCTCTTTAGCTATCTTAATGGCGCTTTCTTGTCCTGATGTGCAAGTATCAGCTACAGACTTAAGTCTACAAGCGCTTTCTTTAGCAGCTAAAAATTTAGATCGCCATAACTTAACAGAGCAAATTGAAGTTTTTCAAGGGGATCTTTTTGAGGGTATCCCCACGCCATCTGAAGATCAAAAATTTGATTTAATCATTTGCAACCCACCTTATGTTAACGCCGAAACAATGGCTAACCTACCTAAGGAATACCATGCAGAGCCCGAGATATCTCTAGCTGGCGGACCCGATGGTATGGATATTATTCGGCGCATCATTGCTAATGCCAAAGAGTATCTTGCAGATGATGGAGCTTTAGTATTAGAAATTGGTAATGAGGCCTCTAATTTTATGAAAGCCTTTCCTGAGATTCCCGTTACTTGGCTTGAAGTATCAGCAGGAGATGATCAGGTGCTATTAATTCAAAGCGAAGACTTGTAGCAAATCAAGTGTTACAGATTCCGAGCGGCATCCATTGCCTCATCTATACGATCGACTGCAATAACTTTAATACCTGGGATGCTTACTTTTGGCGCATTAGCTTTAGGAATAATAGCTAAAGTAAAGCCCAGCTTAGCCGCCTCCTTTAATCGCTCCTGACCTCTTGGGCATGGGCGTATCTCACCAGCCAAGCCAACTTCACCAAAGACAATAAGTGTTTTGGGAAGTGCTTTATTCTTTAAAGATGAGCCTATGGCCAATAGAATGGCTAAGTCTGCTGCTGGCTCGCTAATTTTTACACCGCCAACAGCATTCAAAAAAACATCTTGGTCAAAGCATGCAATACCAGCATGACGATGTAATACAGCAAGCAACATAGCCAAGCGATGCTGCTCAAGCCCTAATGCTAGGCGCCTTGGATTGGGCACATGAGCTGTGTCAACAAGTGCTTGAACCTCAACCAATAATGGACGACTCCCCTCTTGCGTTACTAACACACAAGAACCGGGAACTATCTGCTCATGTTGAGATAGAAATAAGGCTGACGGGTTAGCAACACCCTTAAGTCCTTTATCAGTCATGGCAAAAACACCAAGCTCATTAACTGCACCAAAACGATTTTTGAAAGCTCTTACCAATCTAAACGAGGAATGTGTATCGCCTTCAAAATATAAGACGGTATCAACAATATGCTCAAGCACTCTTGGCCCAGCAAGGTTGCCCTCTTTAGTCACATGACCAACCATAATCATGCAAACCCCTGTAGCTTTGGCAAGCCTAGTTAATTGAGCAGCACACTCTTTAACTTGAGCGACTGAACCTGGCGCAGAAGTTAATGCTTCAGAATAAATCGTTTGAATTGAGTCAATCACCACCACTGTTGGCCTACTTGATTCAATTGTCACCAATAACTTCTCTAACTGTATCTCAGCTAAAACATCTAGATCCGGCGCTTGAATACCTAAACGCTTAGCTCTTAATGCAATTTGTGAGCCTGATTCCTCACCACTTATATATAAAACAGAATCGCCCCTGGCACTCATCACAGCAAGTGCTTGAAGCAATAAGGTTGACTTTCCTATTCCAGGGTCACCACCAATTAAAGCAACTCCTCCAGTAACTAGACCACCACCTAGAACACGATCAAACTCATCAATACCAGTACTTAAGCGCGGTAGATCTTCAGCTTCAATAACAGATAATTTTTGTTTAGGAGCAGCCTTGGCTAGACTTTGGAACCTACTTGTCGAACCTTTTTCTTCAACCGCTTCTTCTAATGTGTTCCAAGCATCGCAATTAGGGCATTGCCCCTGCCATTTGGCTGACATCCCACCACAAGATTGACATACATAAACTGATTTAACTTTTGCCATTAGAAAGGTGTCGCCTTTTTATTTTCCTTTGAACGTTTGTCCGCATCTTCTTTCTTCTTGGCTATGTCAGCCTCTCTTTTTGCCTCTTCAGCCTGTTTAGTTTCGTAGGCTTTTAAATTCTCTTGACGCTTGGCTGCTTTCTCAGCGCTTTCTCTTTGGGCAATACGCTCTTTATCACTCTCATCTTTAATGATTGATTTCAAAAGTCGCTGCCTATCATGCATGGGAATCTCCTGTTCCCGTATCTCTTTAATTTCCTTGCGGTAGTCAAGACGAGCATTTTCCAAACATGAGCTAGTGAAAAATTTGTCGTAGCACTCGTGCTGCTTTTTCTCGAGTCGATATCTAGCCCAATCTTTTTTTAAATTTAATTGATCTTGACGGGCATCAATATCTGCTAACTCTTCCAATTCAGCGGGGCCAGCGGCGGCTAGTAAAGGAGCTACTAACAAAGCCCCTAGCAGCCAAATTTTTATATCATTCATATTGAAACTGTTCATTTTAGACATCAATTTTTGATTCCCAATAGCCCACGATTACTACTACAAAACATCTTTTTTGATTATATGCTTGAGCATGGTATCTAACCCTCTTTTACCCAAGCTTATCAAGCCAAACTTCAATGCCTTGAGCATTAAGTTCAAGATCAATCTTTAGAAAATCAGCAATTTGGTCCTTGGTAAATCTACAGCCATGTTCATTGAGATGCTTGACATAAATATCTAACAACCCTTTTTTGAGATTCTCATGTCTTTGAACATCTTCTTTTAGACCAATAGCCAAAGATACCATCTCATCTAACTGTTCAAGAAATAACGACTTAAGCTTTGGAATGTCATCCACACGGCTAAAGTGTGTCGGAAATATACAATCAGGCTTGAGATCTGCGATTCTTTCAACTGAATCCTTGAGTGCCACAGGGTCAAATTGAATAGGAGTTGTTGTAGGCATCACATACCCACCTTTTTCTGTATCGAACTCTCTATAAGATAAGCCAAATGTATCCCCAGTAAATACGCCTTTAGATTTGGCATCCCAAATAGCAATATGATGTTTCGCATGACCTGGCGTATCTAAACACCGCAATACTCGACTTCCCAAAGGAATTTCAAATCCTTCGCCCGCCTCTGTAATACGCAAGGCATCGATAGGCAACAATGTGCCATAGGCAGCATGAACAGCATCTTCACCATAAACAGCTACCGCTCCTAACCGGAGCGCTGAAGGTTCAATCATATGACGCACACCACGTGAATGAACAATCAATTGAGCATTTGGGCACAAACGCATCATTTCCCCTGCACCTCCTGCATGATCTAAATGAATATGAGTCAGGATCACATATCTGACGTCTACAGGAGTTAAACCCAACTCGACCAATGTTTGAATTAATCGAGGTATTGAATAATTAGTTCCGACATCAATAAAGGCAGCTTCACCCTCATCCAGAATCAGGTAACTTGCATCGAAGCAATCTCGCTCAAAACCAGTATCAACTGTATAAACACCATCAGCAACTAATTTTGCAAAGGATAAGGAAGTATTCATAGGGAAATTCTTACATAATTTTCTAGTAGCCCATATACTTTAATCATGAAAAAAATTTTGGACCACTTATTAAGACAATGGGGCTTAGATTACCTTCAAAACTGGATTGATTTAATCATTCCAGCACTGCAAGTAACCCTTATCATTTTATTTGCTGTAGCCTTGAAGGCATTGGCAAACAAACTAACTAGAGCGCTAGAAGCCCACTTGCGCCAACGTTCTCCCAGTATTGAAGAAAAAAAACGTATTCAAACACTAGCCCGCGTATCGCGCTATATTGTTTCTCTAATTATTTGGGTTGTAGCTATCATGCTCACCCTATCTTCGTTGGGCTTCTCAATTGCACCAATTTTGGCAACAGCGGGTGTTGCTGGTATTGCGGTAGGTTTTGGAGCACAAAGCTTAGTAAAAGACTATTTCACTGGGTTTGTTATGCTGATAGAAAATCAGATACGGCAAGGTGATATTGTTGAGATTGGCAACAAGTCAGGCATGGTAGAGGAAGTCACGCTACGTTATGTACGCCTACGTGATTACGAGGGGGCCGTGCACTACATCCCTAATAGCTATATCAACCTCGTAACTAATAAAAGTAGAACCTTTGCCTATGCTGTCGTTGATATAGGCATAGCTTACAAAGAGAATCTTGAAAAAGTTTACGCAACCATTAGGGATGTTGCCCAAACGCTTCGAAAAAATCCGACATATAGCCAAATGATCATAGAGGATATTGAAATAGCTGGAGTTGATCAGTTAGGAGACTTTGCAGTAATTATTAAATCCCGCATTAAAGTGGTCGCTCAAGAACAAAATACGGTTCGCAGAGCTTTGTTAGGGGAAATTAAGACAGCTTTCGACCTTGCAGGCATTGAAATCCCATCCCCTGACTATAAAAATCAACGCTAAAGCCATCTCCTTAAGCAAACAATAAGCCTTGCTATTTAGGGTTTTACCTGATATAGTCTCACTTCTCAGACGCGGGATGGAGCAGTCTGGCAGCTCGTCGGGCTCATAACCCGAAGGTCGTAGGTTCAAATCCTACTCCCGCAACCAAATATTAAGCCCTTCATGAATTTGAAGGGCTTTTTTATTTGTCAAATTATTTGGCATACTTAGAGCCTAATTAAATAACCAGGTGGCAAATGAAAAAAATACTCTTACTTATCGCTTTAATTATTTCCCATACAGCTATTGCCGGCACAAAAGTTGAATTTAAAACCACTATTGGTGATTTTGTAGTCGAACTTAACGATGAAAAGGCACCAATCTCTACAGAAAATTTCTTAAATTACGTTAACAGCAATTTTTATAGTGGCACTATTTTTCATAGAGTCATCAATGGCTTCATGGTTCAAGGCGGTGGCTTTACAAAAGAAATGCAACAAAAATCGGGGAATGCTCCGATCCAACTTGAATCAAAAAATGGCTTAAATAACGTCATGTATTCAATTGCTATGGCTAGAACTGGTAACCCAAATTCTGCAACATCTCAATTTTTCATTAATGTGGTCGACAACCCAAATCTAGATTATCCAAAACCAGATGGTAATGGTTATGCAGTCTTTGGTATGGTGATTAAGGGTACAGAGACAATTGATAAGATTAAAAAAGTGGTCACAACAAGAGTTGGTCCATTTTCAGATGTACCAGTTAACCCAATCGTGATTCAAAGCGCAAAAGTTATCTCCAAGTAACACATGAATCTTGGGCATTCATCCTGCACCATTCTATTAGATGATGCCCAAAGTACGCCAACCAATCCAACAAGTCGCCTGTATAGCAACCCTATTCTGTACATAAAGGCAAATACGCCTGATGAAGTCGACCTAGCTTTTGAAAATATAGAGCATTACTTAAACAATCATAAATTTGTTGTAGCCAATTTCAGCTACGAGTTAGGTGAACATCTTCAAGGCTTGACACCTAAAAACGATTCAGCTCCTTGGGCCGAGATTTGGGTTTTTGATACCGTAACAAAATTATCAAAATCAGAGGTTGATACATGGATAGAAAACAAAACCTCTTTTAATCAGACACCTTCAGGTTTTATAGCCTCCAAAGAGACTATTACACCTCCCGAATTTGAAAAATGTATTGAAGAAATTCATGAACTGATTCGTCGCGGTGAAACCTATCAGGTTAATTACACCTATAGAATCAAAGGATCTATTTATGGTGCTCCTTTGGCACTTTATCAATCCTTACGTGAAAAACAACCTGGGCCATTTGGTGCATACATAGAAAAAAATGATGGCTGGATTTTGTCGTGCTCACCGGAATGGTTTCTAAGAAAAGAAGGTTCTCGTTTAATTGCTAAGCCCATGAAAGGCACGGGGAAAGCTAGTGAGATGTCCCCATCTTTCTTGAAAAATGATCCTAAAAATCGTGCTGAAAATCTCATGATTGTTGATTTATTAAGAAATGACTTGGGGAAAATATCCATACCAGGCACTATCAAAGTCCCAGATTTATTCAATGTTCAACAGCATGGCGATGTTCTTCAAATGACATCAACCATTGAATCCACTGTATCTGAGAATCTTTCTCTTTCCGAGCTTCTTAAAGCAATCTTTCCCTGTGGCTCAGTCACTGGAACTCCTAAAAAAAGAACCATGGAAATTATTCAAACTCTTGAGACAGAACCAAGAGGTTTATATTGCGGTTCTATTGCTTGGTTTGATCCTAGTGCAAAGGATAAAAAATTAGGTGATCTAGGAATGAGTGTTGTTATTCGAACATTAACAATAGATCAAGGTAGAAATTGCTGCATGGGGATTGGTGCGGGGATCACGATTGATTCAGATGCAAAAGAAGAATGGCAAGAGTGTCAAACAAAATCTAATTTTCTATACCAAATCAAGAATGAAATTGGCTTATTTGAAACAATTCGCATCAGCGAACAATCTCCGCAAAATATCCAGTTACACCTTAATAGAATTCAGAATTCAGCTCACCAGCTAGGCATACCATTTAATTTAGCTATGGCCAACCAAGCTATAAAAAAAGTCTGCACCCAACTAAATCCAAATGAGCTATATCGGATGAAATTAGAGCTAGCTCCTGATGGGCAGATTAAAGTGAGCACCGCGAAGACCTTGGAAATAAACCAGCCAATGCCCCTCATCTGGGCAAGTGATTTATTTGGGGGCGAGGCTATTATGAATTCCTTTAGTACACTCTTAAATCACAAAACAACTCAACGTAAAATATATGATCTAGCCTGGCAAGAGGCTGAGAAATTAGGTGGATTTGACGCTATCTTCACCAATGAATTGGGCTATGTTACTGAAGGCGGTCGATCAAATATTTTCATCAAGAAAAATTCTCAATGGATGACTCCTCCAGTAAATTCAGGTTGCCTACCAGGAATTATGAGACAGATTTTATTAAAAGATCCTCAATGGTCTGTAGTGGAAAAAAATATCACCGTAGATGACGTGTTATCAAGCGAAGAAGTCATCTTGACGAATGCTTTACGCGGCATCATTCGTATAACAATGGGTAAAAATTAATGAAATTCTGCTCACGATGCGGACATCAAGTTTTTTCGAAAATTCCCGAGGGGGATACTCGTGAGCGTTTTGTATGTGATTCATGCAAAACCATTCATTACGAAAACCCAAGAAATGTTGTTGGAACTATTCCAGTCTGGGAAGATAAAGTTTTATTATGCAAAAGAGCCATTCAACCGAGATTAGGTTTCTGGACTTTGCCTGCTGGATTTCTAGAGGTTGGAGAAAGTACTACAGCAGGAGCTATTAGAGAAACATTCGAGGAAGCTGGCGCTCAAATAGAGATTGGCGCACTATTCTCTTTGCTGAATGTTATTCATGCTGAACAAGTCCACCTTTTCTATCTAGCTCAACTAAAAGAGCCCATATTCAGCCCAGGAATAGAAAGCTTAGAAGTAGCTCTGTTTTCTGAATCAGAAATCCCCTGGGATGATTTAGCTTTCCCAACAATTAGAAAAACATTGGAATGGTATTTTTCTGACAGGAAATTAGGCGTTATTCATTTTGGAGAGCCCACTTTTTCCACTCATCTAGATGATATTGGCTATGACGAACGAATCGATAGGAAATATCGTTCCTCATGAGCCTTCCTTGGTTAAATATTACAGATCCATTCCCAAGCGTTAATAATTTAGTGGATCCCGATCCAGAAGTACCTGGTTTAATTGCAATCAGTACTGAAATTAGTGCCGAACAATTAAAACGTGCTTATAGCCAAGGAATTTTTCCATGGTATTCAGATAGCCAACCTATTCTATGGTGGTCACCAAATCCAAGAATGGTTCTTAAACCTAAAAATTTAAAACTAAGCAAATCTCTAAAAAAAGAAATAAAACATATCTTAGTAGATAACGATTGGGAAATTCGTGTTGATGATGACTTTCACGCGACCATTCTTGCTTGTGCTAAACAACCCCGCAAAGGGCAAAATGGAACATGGATTACTCATGCCATCATGCATGCATATGGCGAACTGCATGAACAAGGCTTTGCACACAGCGTGGAAGTATTTTTTCAAAGGAAAAGGGTTGGTGGTCTCTATTGCGTTAATCTCGGCTCAATTATCTTTGGTGAGTCTATGTTCTCTCATCAGAAAAATGCATCCAAACTAGCTTTGGCGGCTCTTAGCGCTTGGGCCATTCAAAACGATATAGAAATAATTGATTGCCAACAAGAAACAGAACATTTAACCTCTATGGGCGGCAGTCCCATAGAGAGAGTTAATTTCATACATCACCTAGAAAAACATTGCGGCAAAAAAAGTCCTAATTGGTTATTTAATAAATATGCGTTAAGCCACTGGCTAAATCATCAATGAGCAACTTTAAAGACCTTCCATTCACAACGTTGCAATTTTATGCGACAGCCCCCTACCCGTGTAGCTACATGAGTGATAGAACAGCACGCTCACAAGTTGCTATCCCTGCCCACTTAATTCACGCAGATATCTATAGCGAATTAGTTTCAAACGGGTTCCGCCGAAGCGGCATGTACACCTATCGGCCTTATTGCGATGGTTGCACATCTTGCATAGCATGCCGAGTTAAAGCCCAAGAATTTCAACCTAAACGCTATCAAAAAAGAGCCTGGAAAAAACATTATGATTTAGATATCACCATCAAACCACTTGTTTATTCAGAGGAGCACTACAAGCTATATCACGAATATCAAAAATCTCGTCACATGGGTGGTGGCATGGATAGCGATGACCAAGAACAATATCAACAGTTTTTACTTCAAAGCAAAGTCAATTCTCGACTAGTTGAATTTCGAGATGGTGTGAGTGCCTTAGAGCCAGGAAAATTAAGAATGGTTAGCATTATTGATGTCTTGCAAGATGGCCTGTCTTCTGTCTACACCTTCTTCGATACCTCAGTCCAGCAAGCAAGTTATGGAACCTTTTGTATCTTATGGCAGCTTGAACAGGTTAGAAAATTAAATTTAGCTTATCTATATTTGGGCTACTACATTAAAGAAAGTTCTAAAATGTCCTACAAAGCTGAGTTTGAACCTTTAGAGATATTGGTGCGCAATCAGTGGCAACTACACCAACCTTCTTAAGAAATACTTTCGCAATGAACCTTTACCCTTTTGTTAAACCATGGTTATTCACCATGGACGCTGAAAAAGCGCACAATTTCACTCTAAATTCTTTAGATAAGGCTCATGCGTTAGGTTTAGATTTCTTAAGTCGCACAACTATTCCCAAAGATGAGCGTTTATTTTGTGGTTTAAAGCTCCCCAACCCTATAGGTTTGGCTGCTGGGCTAGATAAAGATGGTAAACATATTGACGCTTTAGCTAGTCTAGGATTTGGTTTTTTAGAAATCGGTACAGTTACCCCTAAAGCGCAAGATGGCAATCCCAAACCTAGAATGTTTAGGCTTCCAGAAGCAAATGCCCTAATTAACCGGATGGGATTTAATAATGATGGTGTAGATGCTTGTCTACAGCGAGTTCAAAAATCCACATTTTGGCAATCTGGCGGCATACTTGGTATTAATATTGGAAAAAATGCCTCAACACCTATTGAGTCTGCTGCAGATGATTATCTTCATTGCATGGAAAAAGTTTACCGATTTGCCTCATATGTTACGGTCAACATCTCATCTCCTAACACGAAAAATTTAAGGCAATTACAAACTGGCGATGAGCTTAACTCTTTGTTATCAGCGATTGCGGATAAAAAACAAAGACTTTCTGATCAATATAAAAAAGAAGTGCCTTTACTTCTAAAAATAGCACCAGACTTAGATTCAGAACAAATTGATAGTATTGCTGAATTATTAATTAAATACCGCATCAGTGCTGTTATTGCTACTAATACAACAATTACACGAGATGCTGTTTCACATCTAGCTCATGGTAATGAGGCAGGTGGGCTTTCAGGGCAACCTGTTAAACATCTATCAGACCTTGTTATCCAAAAGCTAGCTAAAGCCCTAAATGGCGCCTTACCTATTATTGGTGTTGGCGGGATCATGTCTGGTCAGGATGCCAAAGATAAAATCTCAGCCGGTGCACAACTTGTACAAATTTATAGCGGCTTAATTTACAAAGGGCCACAGCTAATAGCGGAGTGCGCTAAGGCACTAAAAAACTAGTCTTCTATAAGACTCATTCCACATTATGCAATCTTACCAATTTATGGATAAAATGCGCATATGACTAGCAGAACAGCCATCCAAGTTCTAGACAGAATGATGTGTCTTTTGGATGCGCTTGCTCAAAGCGATGAGGCTGTAAGCCTCAAAAAATTAGCGGAATTAACTGAGCTGCACCCCTCTACCGCCCACAGAATCCTCAACGACATGGTTGCTTGCCGCTTGGTCGAGCGAGGAGATAGCGGCACTTACCGTTTAGGCCTCAAGCTCTTAGAGCTTGGTAATTTAGTTAAAGCAAGATTATCCGTGCGAGACGCTGCTCAACTACCCATGAGAGCACTCCACAAAATGACTGGTCAAACAGTCAATCTTTCAGTTAGACAAGGTGATGAGATTGTTTATATTGATCGTGCTTATAGCGAACGATCAGGTATGCAGGTAGTACGAGCTATTGGTGGGCGCGCCCCCCTTCACTTAACATCGGTTGGAAAATTATTCTTAGCTGATGACGATATTAGTAAACTTAAAGCTTATGTTGCAAAGACTGGCCTGGAAGGTCACACCGCCAATAGCATCAATGATTTGAGTGGGCTTGAGAAAGAATTAGAGCTAGTTCGTTCAATGGGGCACGCTAGGGATGATGAAGAACTTGAAGTTGGCGTTAGTTGCATGGCCGCATCCATTCTAGATGACAGCGGTAAGCTAGTAGCTGGTTTATCTTTATCTGCGCCTACTGAGCGCATCCAGGAAGAATGGCTAAAGTCATTAAAAGAAACAGCCATGCAAATATCAAAAAGCCTAGGTTATAAACCGACTAACGGCTCATAAATTTTATAGCTTACGTATAGGGGTTGGATTGGGGTTGCTTTGCAACCACTCTTTGACGCGCACGGCATCCGCAAAACGCGACAATTTACCAACAGAATCCAAGAACACCATCACAACATCACGCCCTTGAACTCTCGCTTGCATCACCAAGCAACGTCCCGCAGCGGAGATATAACCGGTTTTTTGCAAACCAATATCCATATCACCAGCTCGAACTAATCGATTCGTATTAATAAATTTCTGCTCTCTTTTCCCAATCATCAAACTGTAATCAGGTTTTGTAGAAAAATCACGAATGACTTTATGTTGATAAGCGGCTTCCACCAATTTAGTTAAATCTTCAGGACTTGAAACATTTTCACTAGAAAGTCCTGTTGGATCAGAAAACTTAGAGTTATTCATACCCAACATTTTTGCCTTAGCATTCATAGCCTCAACAAAAGCAGGAATACCACCCGGATAATTTCTACCTAAAGCATGAGCGGCACGATTTTCAGAAGACATCAGAGCCAATAACAAAGCTTGCTCGCGGGTCATTGCAGCATGCTCGGTTACTCGAGATCTAGCTCTTCCTGGGTAAACATTCACATCATCTTGGTGAATCACAATTCCCTCATCAAGAGGCAAATGAGCATCCATCACAACCAAAGAAGTCATTAATTTAGTAATTGATGCAATTGGAAGTGATGCATGAGAATTTTTTTCAAACAAAACTTCATGTGTTTGACGATCCAGAATTAATGCAACGCTAGATTTAA
>Ga0213922_1000103_pt1 | contig 51217 bp, 58 predicted proteins | sample McNCre2917MG_FD_165060 | JGI IMG/M metagenome (GOLD analysis project Ga0213922, IMG submission 165060) | Freshwater microbial communities from McNutts Creek, Athens, Georgia, United States - 29-17 MG | ecosystem: Environmental > Aquatic > Freshwater > Creek | place: USA: Georgia | collected... | reverse complement strand
TATCAACCCACTGAACAGACCCTCCAGTGGCTGTAATGGGTGGTAAATTCGGTGAAATCATGTTTCCGGCCGTCTGGGAAGTCCCTGTACTTGATGCCGACACAGACGTGGCAACAGACGACCCGCTAGAGCTTGTATTTATGTTATATGTTCCAGATGATGACCCGCCCCCGTAATACGTCGGAGTGGGGGCAGCGCGCATAGGCGTCGTGAGATACAACGACGAGAGAACGTTCGTACCAGCCGTAGCGTTTGTGGCACCAAGCAACCGAGCGCCCCCTGTGAAATGACCCCCATTGGTATTGGGCATCTCTTGGTAGTACCTCTGACAGAGGAACAGTTCTGTTCCAAACGGCCGAACCTCGAACGGCGTCGCGACCGTTCCCTTCTCGAGCTGGACGCCTGTGACGTTCCACGTCGCATTAGGAATCTGGAAGATGTTCACGGAGCTTATGATCCAGTCGGCCGTCGAGTTTGTGTACCAACCAGATGCGCTCGTCTGCTTGGAAGTTGTGACTTCGTAGAAAATGAAGCACGAAGAAATGCCCAAGTTGGTCGTAGCGTCCCACGAGGTTCCGTTAGGTGGGGGAGGGATGGTCAAGGTCTTGTACTCCCATGCATTTGCGTTATAGACTGTGAAAGGCGCCAAGTACTGGGTGGTTGTTGAAGATGTTGAGCCGTCTGGATCCCTGTTTCCAAGGTAGTATGTATAGACACCCGGTGCGCTCGTCTTGACCCAGAACGACACGGTCACAGGAACCCCCTGCGAAGTTCCCCAATACAGATCGGCGATGTTATACCCTTCTATAACCGTACGCATGCGATACGCCCCCGAACCGGCCAAGGTACTCGCGCCAATGGTGAGCCTGAGAGCGTAGTTGTAGCCCTGAAGGTCGGTGACGGCGACGCGCTGTTGAGTAAAGCCACTGGCTATTCCAAATGTTGTCATACCCCAACGGTCGACTGAAAAGCCACCGCCTGTAACTGCAGCACCCGAATTGCGTTGATCGATCCGCATGTCCCCGTTAATGATCCTATTGCGATACATGAGCGGATTCCCGGCAGAGACGGTCCCACCCACGACCAAATCGCCCGCAACTTCAAGGGATCGTTGCGGATTCGCGAGGCCGACCCCGACCTTCGCGTCATTCGTGATACACAGGGATTCTTCGGTGCCGTTGAGTGTGAGTTCGTACATGTTTGTGGTTGATTGACCTGTATTCAGAGCTCCGGCAACGAATCTATAGTAGTTATAAGATTGAGTTGCGTTTACAGTAAAAGTCTGAGATGCAAAAGATGCTCCTGAATACTTGAATACCAAATTCCAGTTGATTCCATCGCGTGATCCTAACAGCCAAAACAGGGACGGTCCATAACCACCTGTTGCTGAGTTGTTATAAGACGTAAAAGTAGAAAGGAGTACAGAAACGGGCATTTGGATCTGCAACCATTCACCGGGGTATGAGTTTCCAAGTGTATCAACTGTAGACACTGTACCCGAATAAGCTCCGGCCCCTGCATATGTGGCATTACCAGACGCCCAAGTGCTTCCGCCCGTGTTCTTGTCAAATGCGTTGTATGCCACATTTCCACTTCCGTACTCACTACTCGCACTCGCCACGTACTTCCCCTGTCCATAGGTCACCAAGCTATTCGACGTTGTATCCAAAAGGTACGAAGACATGGGCGCCGGGGGGTACGCGTTGGTTGTTCGAGTTGCACCGAGACTGACCGAATTGAGTCCACGGCCTTGAACTTCGAGGGTGGTTCCTACTTGTCCGCCAAGGGATTTGAGCAGGAGCAAAGTGTTGGCGTCTGTTGAGAAGGGTTGAGACGGTACGGAATACGTTGTACCCGTGTACCGAGCCACGTTGGAGACGCGGACGTCGGCGAGGTTGCCCGAAAGGTACGAAGGTCCGCCGTACCAATAACCACTTTGAACACTGAATGTAGGATTATAAGCAAAGGAAGATGCTGTTATGTTTGTAGGATACGAAAGACTGTCTACTGATGAATACAAATTTGTTCGAGCTCCATCATACGTTGCAGCTATATGTGTCCATGTTCTCAACGGAATTGTAGCCCCACCTGTGAAAATAGGAGATCCGACTGAATTTCCATATGCGAAAATTAACTGACCACCTGTGTTCATATACACGAGCCAGTCATATGCTGAACCCGATTGGCGTGCTAAAATGGGAGTCACGCCACCAAGAGTGGTGTAGCTGTTCAGATACACCCACGCCTCAATAGTCCACGAATTTGCCCACAGGTTCGTAGTCAAAGCAGAAGTCGCCGCATTTCCGTAATCGATGTATCCCGTGCCGTCGAACCTCAAGCTTTGGAGTTGCGTGCCTGTGTACGGACTGAGCGTGTTCGATGTGACACCACCTACAGGAGTGGGGGCTGCGCCGTAAACAGTTGTCTGTGCAGACAACTGGGTAACATCCTGGATCGACGGGTAGGTTGGTAAAGGGTACTGAGACTCGAGTTGCCAAAACGGCGCTGTGGCACTTGTGGCAAAGTTGGGGCTGGGTGTGAAGCTCCCGGACGAGTACACATTCGCACCGTAAATGAGGCGGGCTTTGGCTATCGCGAAGTTGGGGCCTGTGTACGTGTAGTACTGTCCGACGGTCATTGCCGAACCAGATTGCGGTCCGGTCGTCGTGCTTGGGGCCAGCGTCGGTGCGACCGTCGTGTTACCAGCGGTTGGCGTGAACCCCTGGGCCGTCAGAGTCGTGAAGTTGCCGTTGATGGCCATGTACACGTTCGAGCCGTTTCCTTGGACCATAACATGATTCCATGATCCGGTCGTGATTGTGTTGGACGTGACGAAAGCATTGGTTGTGCCGCCAGACGCCCACCAGATGAAGGCTATTTGGCCTGTCGTCGTCGGTCCGAATCCGTACATGGCGGAGCCAAGACCTGGAGGCGGTGTCGTTGTCGTAATCATAAATGGATATGAAGCGCCTGTATTGAAAACGTTCGAGTTGGCCAGTGACGCGAAATTGACCCAAGCCTCGAGAGTGAATCCAGTTGTTTTCCAGTCAGAATGCGCCGCCGAGGGGAGTTGCGCGTAATACGACCCCACCGTCCCCGGCAAGGTCAAACACGGTCCATAGGGGCTTGTCGAAGCACCCGGGAAGTACTGAGTGTACAGAGCCATCGTGAGGTTGGACGTGTAGCCCGTATCCATACCGGTTCGGTACGTCGGAGCGGTTGTGAAAGGTGCATTTTGAGGTGTGAACGTGGTCACGGGGACGATACACCCAGTCATGACACGAACGTCCGCGACGTTTCCATAGAACATGGAGGTCGATAACGTATCGCCACCGATACAGATGTTTGCCGTTGGGGTCACACGTGGTTGGGTACTGACTGCTCCAGATCCTACACCACCGCCGTTTACAAATACATACAAAGTACCGGCAGTCGTACTTGTGCGCGCATATGAAAACGCAACGTGGACCCACGAACCCGTAGAGATGGTCGTTGAGCTCGTCGCGGAAGCTGCTGTTGCTCCAGCGGTATTGAGAATCGACCCGGTAAGCACACCGGCCGTGGTAATGAAAAAGTAGAAATCGGCCGTCCCTCCCAAATTGCGTTGAAGAATGGTTCTGTTTGCACCTGCTATGAGTGTTGGGTTGATCCATGCCTCGATAAACAGGTTGGACGTTGCCAAGTTTGAAAATGTGGCGGAAATCGAAGGAGGGAAATTCAAAAACGAATTTGATGAACTTACACCGGGAAGGTTCAGAGCCTGCGTGATACTCCCAGTCCCCGTATTGGATGTGATACTTGCTGCATTGCCCAAGTAATTTTGGATCAAATTTGTGGTCGTGGTCAAAGGTGCACGGCCAGTGACATACTGCGTCACGTCTAGGGACCCGGCCGGCACGCGCTTTGCCACCACGTAGGTGTTCGACGAAAAGTCCCCGGACCGCGTCACGTTCCCCACGAAAGACGTGTTTCCGCTTATGGTCAGTGTTTCCGTCAAAGCTGTAGGAACTACACCGACACCGACGGGCCCACCGTTATAGTATACGCTCGTTCCTTGTTGCGTCCATGGATTTGTTCCCGTGTTAATGTACCCACCAATCGGTTTGATGGATACGAAGGTCGAGGTTTGGTTCAAAGCGACGTTCCCGGTCAAGGTACCTGCAAAAGAACACTCGACAAAGTAGACGTTCGAGATATTTGTAATGTTCAGAGGCATTTGTATGACCGTTGACGGGTCTTGGGTATACATGGGAGTGTAGGAATAGAGATACGCAGTACTCGCCCCCGGGTTCAACGTATCCGAAGAGAGCGACCCTACCTGAAACTTTACGGGCGTGTTGCCTACACAGTTCAAACACATATTCACCTCGTAAATACCTGCTTGATTTACTTGGAAATTGCCGTTTGCTGTTGCTGCCAAGGATGTGGACGTTCCGTTCACGGTCCAACCGTTTGCAGTGGTCAAAGTCACTCGGTACGTATTCGATGAATAGACACCACTCAAGTTGGATGACGTTGAGCAGTTGGCTAAGAGGGCAGAGGCAACGCCGGTTGTAGAGCTCAGGTAACTTCCAAAAGGCGCAATTTGGATCCATGTTCCGTTATTCGTTCCCGATGCCGACCCTGAGGTTGTAAGGTACAGTTGGGTCGCGTTTCCGGCAAAGTACGCGTCCAGGTAATAGTACTTGGAAATGTCCGTGACGTTCAAGGGAAGAGTCACCATCTCCGAAGGTGATGAATTTACGGGGTAATTGAACACGTATGTATACGCCGTGGTAGACGACCCGAACGATGCGGACGATGACGTCCCAACGGCAAGCTTCACGATAGGTTGGTCGCCGGCAAGGACACACGTTACTTGGTACAGACCTGTTGCCGTAAACTTCAAAAGCCCCGTGGATGTTGAGAAGGCCGTGACCGTTCCCGCCCCTTGTGCAACGAATGTTGTACTAAAATTGATATGGTACGCGTTCGTAAAAGGAGCGCCTGTGGATTGGTAAAACGGAGCACCGAGCGTGTATGCGGAAGGAAGAGTCAAGAGAATGCCTTGGGACAAACCGGCGGCAACACTTGACCATTGAAGCCCCGTTCCCGTCGCCTGAATGATTTGTCCAGTTGTTCCGGCAACACCGTTAATCAAAAACTGTGACGTGTTGACGTTCGTTGTTGTAACCGCGTTGGACGCATACAGGTTGTTTGTCAAGGTCAAAGTGTTGGCGAACAGGTTGGTTGTTGTGACGGCATTGGACGCGTACAGATTGCCTGTGACAGTGACAGGCCCTGTGAACGCTGCGGTGTTTGCGACCGTCAGTACATTTGTAAGCACGTTGGTCGACGTGAGCGCATTGGATGCATATACGTTTCCAATCACTGTTAAGTTTGCGTCTGCACTTACCGTCCCTATTCCGACACTCCCCGTTGCCGCCTTAATGACCATTTGGGGCGTGAGGGATGTGAGATCGGCCGCACTTGTTCCGAAATACGCCGTGTACCCCGAATTGTTCGCCGTGTTGTTCGGATAACTCGTTACGAGGAGTGCGGACCCCGAGTACGTAAACGTCCCAACACCCGAAACGCCTCCACAATATGCTTGGTCCGAGTGTATGTAGGTTGTGTGATTTGCGCCGCCCGAACTTGAAATGTTATTTATAATCATCTGGATGTTTGACGACGAAGACCCGTAGACGTGGAGATTCGCGGTAGGGCCCGCTGTTCCTATACCTACGTTCCCCCCGGTATACACGAAAGTTGCAACGGTCGCCGCCGTCGTTGCTGACGTTGCATAGAGTACCCCGTTTGTGCCGAGTCCTGAGAGACCGGCTGGTTGAGCAACCCATGCAAGACCCGTTCCCGACCCCGTCGTCGAAAGAACGTACCCGGACGTGGGTGTTGAGCCAGAGACGGAGACTGATGTTACATTCATTGTCCCGGCATTCATGGTCGTTGCCGTGACGTTCGTGGTTGAAAGCGCGTTTGATGCGTAGACATTCCCCGCAACCTGGAGGTTCGATGCGGGGGATGTTGTGCCAACACCCAAGTTCCCTAATCCAGCCAACGTCCTGAAATACGGAGTCGTTGACATCTAGTAGAGTATGATATTTTCATATTGGTCGAATAATGACATAACTTCCTGTATACGCATTTGCGGCTATGTTTGAGTATGCTGTTTGGTACACGGTATCACCCTGAACATTCGTTTCGATATCGAGGTAATAATATGTCGAAGTACTTGATACGTAAAAAGGCAAAGTGACTGGAACGGACGGAATCTCACCGAAACTGTACCTGAAACAATATGACCATACGTTCGTGACGTTCGAGTGGTAGTCTCCAAGGGCGTTGGAAGACACGGCAAGTGTTTTGACCCCGTAGTTTGTTGCGAAGGAACATGTCATGGAGTATGGCCCGGTCTGTGCAAACGTAAACCCGCCGTTTGCCGTTGGGCCTCGGATAATGGGACCTGTAGACTGACCATAGGCGTTCCATGTTTGCCCACCCGTCCCGTTAAAGAGCGTATACAGGTTCGAGGTTGTGATTGTAGTACTTGCAATGTTCCCGTTCCAATTTCCTGTAAGTACAAAATTTGATTGTAAATTCATGAAAAGACCTTGGGTCGCGGGAATAAGGTTCGAGGTTTGGATGTTAAGTGCTATGACGTTTGTTGTTTGTATGGCGTTCGAGGCGTAGATGTTTCCAGTGACTGATAAGTTTGCTGTGACGGCACTTGTTCCTATCCCCACGTTTGAAAGGTAGTAGATGTTTCCCGTTCCTGTTGTCCATTGTGAACCGATGAACCCGACGATATTTGTCGTGTAAATGTTTGCAATATTTGCAACAAAAATGTTGGCTGTTTGTTGGACGTTCAAATTTCCAGTCGAAAGTGTATTGGACACATACACGTTTCCAACCACCGCGAGGTTCGACGTAGGCGTCGTCGTTCCGATACCCACTTGACCGTTATAGACGGCAAACGTGTTGTTGACCAAAAACTTGGGCCCGACCGTGAATACTGCCGCGTACCCAGCACCACTGGATGCACCAACGAGTGCCGTGTTTCCGTCCGAGGAGAGTGCAACTGAATAACCAAACCGTGCAAATGTTCCAGCAGTGCTTGTAAGAGGCGATGCAGACCCCCACGACCCGCTCGTGTATCGAAACACCGCTGCGTACCCATCTTGACTGGATGCAAAGTGTGCACCAACAAGTGCCGTGTTTCCATCAGCCGAGAGTGAGACTGAAGCGCCAAACAATGAACTCGTACCCGCCGTGCTTGTGAGTGTGGATGCAGACCCCCATGACCCGCTCGTGTATCGAAACACCGCTGCGTACCCCGACAGACTCGATGCCTGGAATGCACCAACAAGTGCCGTGTTTCCATCGGCTGAGAGATCAACTGAATTTCCAAAGTATGCACTCGCACCAGCTGTGCTTGTAAGCGTAGACGCCGAACCCCATGACCCGTTCGAGTATCGAAACACGACTGCGTACCCTGCATTCGTGGAATCATACGGTGCACCAACAAGTGCCGTGTTCCCGTCCGCGGAGAGTGCAACGGAATAGCCGAACTGTGCGGTCGCACCAGCTGTGCTTGTAAGCGTAGACGCCGAACCCCATGACCCACCTGAGTATCGAAACACGGCCGCGTACCCTGCATTACCGGACGCGGTGCCTGCACCAACAAGTGCCGTGTTCCCGTCGGCTGAGAGTGCTAATGATGTCGCATTCGCACTCGTACTTGTCAGTGTCGTAGCTGTTCCCCATGACCCGTTCGAGTATCGAAACACAGCCACGTACCCTGTACTCGGGTATGGACGTGCACTAACAAGCGCCGTGTTTCCATCAGCGGAGAGTGCAACCACACTACCAAACTGTGCACCTGTACCAGCTGTACTCGTCAGTGTCGTAGCCGTTCCCCATGATCCGTTCGTGTACCTATAGATGGCCGCATATCCATCTAGACTAGACGCCTGATTTGCACCGACGAGTGCCGTGTTTCCGTCGGCTGAAAACGCAATTGAAATACCAAACGCTCCGCCCCCAGAAGTGCTTATCAACTGCGTTGCAGCGACCGTGTCGTTAAAGTAAAACTGGGACCCACCGGTCGCTAAAAAGTTGGGGTACGATGCCGTGAACGTATTGATTGGTTGTCCGGTGGACATGAGAGATTGACCACCCACGTAGGAACCCAGAGTACTTATACTTATGGGTTGTGTCACAGTACCTGAAAACGTCCCGGTTTGTGCTGTCAGACTTGAGGCAAACACGTTGGTTGTTGTGATCGCATTAGACACGTAGACGTTTCCTACTACGGTCAAGTTCGAAGAAACAGCACTCGTCCCTATTCCAACATTTGACAAGTAATAGATGTTTCCCGTTCCCGTTGTCCATTGTGAACCTATGAACCCGACAATGTTGGTCGTGTAAATGTTTGCAATATTTGCGACAAAGATGTTGGCCGTTTGTTGGACGTTCAAATTTCCAGACAAAAATGCGTTCGATGTTGTTAAGGAATTGGAAACGGCTAAATTTGACAGGAGTCCTACACTCGTGATATTTGGTTGAGCCGCCTGTGACACGACCAGGGCGACATCGGCGTTTGCGACGTTCCCAACAAGGTTTGACGAATTTAGGTTTGAAATTCCAGACCCGTTTGACGCAATCAAGAGACCCTGGACATTGAGACCTGACAAAGTACCTACGGACGTGATGTTTGTCTGGGCGGCCACCGTAACGCTCTGTGCCGTCGGAACGGTTGAGACGTTTGCTCCATTTATGTTTGAAATTCCAGACCCGTTTGACGCAATCAAGAGACCCTGGACATTGAGACCTGTCAAGGTACCTACAGACGTGATGTTCGTCTGGGCAGCAACTGTAACGCTCTGCGCCGTCGGAACGGTTGAGACGTTTGCACCATTTATGTTTGAAATTCCAGACCCGTTTGACGCAATCAAGAGACCCTGGACGTTGAGACCTGTCAAAGTACCTACAGACGTGATGTTTGTCTGGGCAGCAACTGTGACGCTCTGTGCCGTCGGAACGGTCGAGACGTTTGCTCCATTTATGTTTGAAATTCCAAACCCGTTTGACACAATCAAAAGACCTTGGACGTTCAAGCCCGTCAAGGTCCCTACAGACGTAATGTTTGGTTGAGCAGCTTGGGACACGACCAGAGACACATCAGCATTTGCAACGTTCCCTACAAGGTTCGACGAGTTGAGTGAATATAGGGACGCTCCGTTTGCTGAGATATTTGAGACTGAAATTGAGGATGGCAAGTCAGCATTCACGAGGGCGCGGAACAGGGGTGCACCGGCCGACCCTGCAGATGGTCCGGCAAATACGTAGTTCTGTGTCGCCCCAGACGCCGTTCCTGTCCCACCTGATGATATGCTCAGAGGTGTCCCAAGGGTCAATTTGTCTATAGAAGCCCCGTCAACAACTGTAAACGCGTACCCAGGACTCGAAGCCTGGTGGATCGCCACGTTCCCGTTTCCGTCAATGACCATTGCAAGTTGGGTATGGTCCCAGAACTCAGCTACGTTATACGTCATGTTCGGAAACTCATTCTGGTTCACATACAGAGCGGTCGTTGTCCCCTGATTTGTAATTGAAATTGAGTTTGAAACCTGTGTGTTCGTGGCTGTAACGATAAAGGCGTTCGTAACAGTCAAGTTCGAGGCAATAACGTTTGCAAAGTTCAATACTCCTGTACTTGTGATGTTCTTTGCCGATATAGGACCGTTCATGGTCAACGCACTGAGTGTCGTTGTCCCATAGACGTTCAAGTCTCCAGCCACATTACTGTAGCCCATCTGGTATTTACAGAGTAAAAAAAAGGTGCGGAAATACCAGATGAGCACCGTGTTTCGAAACACTTCCGGGGGCTCTGCATTATTTAAAGCAACGGGGTCGGGACGGGCAACTTTTACTTCGTCTATTCCTACAAATCTTTACGCTTTCACGAGCTTTGTCTTTTCGAACGCGGGGGCGACGGGGAACATAGGACCCACATACAATCAAGTCAAGGCGGCCTACTCGGCAACGTCCTGGACTCAAAACCAGTCGTACTTGAATGTGGTGACTCAGGGGTTTCAACTCTGGACGGTTCCAACGACGGGCTCATACACGATTCAAGCGGCTGGTGCTGCCGGTGGGTTCCCTTCGGCGTCAAACGGTCTGGGTAACATCATAAGTTCTACATTCACATTTACACAGGGTCAGAAGCTTCAGGTTATCGTGGGACAAAATGGAATCAAGGGAACGAGTTCAGGTCACGGAGGTGGTGGTGGTTCGTTTGTTATTCAGGAGGATGGTACACTCATCTTAGCGGCATCAGGTGGTGGTGGAAACAATCAGGCTTCCGGCTCGGTCGGTCTGGGTATTTGTGGTGAATCGGGGACCTCAGGTACGAAAGATGGCGGTGGTCAGGGAACAGGTGGAACGAATGGAAACGGTGGCTCTATGGTCGGAGGGTTCACGAGTTCATACGGCAACGGAGGGTGCGGTGCCGGTGTCTTGTCGAACGGTGGGTACGTTACAGCGGGTGTGGCGGCTCTTCATGGAAAGGGTGGTTCGTCATATGCAAATGGCTTTTTAGGAGGATCCAAAGGTGGTATAGGATACACGTTTCCCGGTGGAGACGGCGGGTTTGGGGGTGGTGGCGGAGGTGGAGGGGGAAACGATTCGCGCGCATGCTGCGGAGGAGGTGGTGGATATTCAGGAGGTGCGGGAGGAATTCCCGTTTCTCAGTTTCACGGAGGAGGAGGCGGTGGTTCGTATTCCACCGGAACAATCACGGCCATAGGTCGGTGTACCAGTAACGGCTATGTCAGGATCACGAAAAACTAAATTTTTTCCCAGTCTATAGTACCAAATGTCTCAGGTTGCTGCGTTCGTTGCCTTCTTCCTGGTTGCCAACCCCCTGACCTATGATCTGGTGAGCAAGCTGCCCCTGGTCGGCGGCTACGTTGAGGACGCTGCAGGCCGCCCCACCCAGGTGGGTGTGCTGCTCCACGCCCTGGTGTTTGTGCTGCTGCTGACGTACATCTCTAAGATGCTGTAAATGCGTCTTTGTCAATAGGAGACTCTAAACACTCGATGACTCGCTCGTCAAGCTTATGAATCGCTTGCGTGATATCATCAACATAGTCCCAAGCAATTGTACACTCCTTGGTCTTTTCGTAGCGGGCACACAAGAACTGCGCGTGCCGAATCGCCAAACGACGCTTCTGGAGCAAATGGATCTTTGCAGGCATGTACAGTGGAAGACTCATGCTTGTTTTTACTCAAGAGAATTGTTCTAATACAGATTGAATAGCACTTTTAAAAGCATTCTTTACATTCTTAAGACCTCTGTACTCTGATAAGTGCGCAAGAAGCGCGGTACACAAGTCTTGAGCGTTTTGTTCCTCTTGGTGACTCAGTGTCCAGAGATACATCTGTTGTTCGGGGGTGAGTTCATCCCATGACTGTTCAGCACGTGTCCAGATTTCGTTCGGATCGTCTTCAGGCTTCCAGTGCAATTTGACCCATCCACACATGTGTTTGTAGGCGGCCCTCGAGAGAAGAGGTTGGTCCGGATCCGAACTCCTCTGTGCCCGCTCAAACAGATGTATGGTTTCGTAATTTTCATCCAAAATATGGAGAAGACCGTCAATCTCTTCTAGGTGCATTGACCTAAAACTGTTGTAGATTTTTAAAACTCTGCGTCAACGCTGACCTTCCATTGACCATATGCATCCCCGGTGGCCGTAGTGGAGACGAGGAAACGCGCTGAACTCTGATCATAGTTGGAGTTGTCAAAGTTCAAGGATCCTACGTTACTGCTTTCAAGTGTTGAAATGACCGTAAATGTCGGGGACGCTGCGGGTCTCTTTTTTGTATTAAAATAGACAGAGCCTCGCATGAACGCCCCAGAAGTATTGTATCCGCCGACGCGTACGATCGTTGGCTCATAGTACCGTTGACACGCTGTCAGCTGGTGATCTATGAGTGTTCGCTCATATGGCGTTGCGCTCGACCCAATTTCAAACTGGAATCCGGACACGTACATGTACGAGTTGAGTGTTCCTGCAAAGTTTGCCGTTCCTCCCGAAGGCCCCGTATAGTTTCCAGCGGCCCATGCACCAGGTGCTGACTGAAACGCAGACCCGTTCCATAATTCAATCCCAAACTCGAGCCCGTCCGTCTGACCATTAAGCCATTGACCGGTCGTGTCTCCAGGTATCGTGATCGTCTTATATTCCCATGTGTTTGCAGATGAGACTGAGAATGTGAAAGGGTACGATCGCGTATAGTTTCCAGCGGTCGTTCCTGAGTTTCGAACAAACCCACCCATGGTTCCTGTGAGTGAGCTATAGACCCAAAAGCTCAGAGTGACCGTCTTGGCCCCGGCCGTTCCAAACAACCAATCAACCGTATTGATCCCTTCAATAACTTGACTCAAAAAGAAATAGTCTCCTGATCCGACAGATGTCGTGGTCGTCACTTTCATACCGAAATAGGTTGTGAACCCCGTGGGTGATGTGATTGCCCCGAGAGTTTGGCCGACGAGACACCGACCTGACCCGGCGATATTTACTTTCCAGCGATCTATGGGCGACTTGCCGTCAACTGTAGGCGTGCTATTTGACCCAGCGTTTCGTTGATCTATGAAAAAGTCACCATTAATCACTCGATTTCGAAACGAAATTGGTGTCACAGAGTTGACGGCCGTACATATGACGTTGGTGGTCTGAAGAGCGTTTGACGCATAGACGTTCCCTAGGACGTGTACATTTGCCGATGGAACCTGTATACCGATACCAATATTTCCCGATGCCGCAAGAGTCATGACAATTTTGCTAAAAAATCCCAAGTACATCTTGTTGTTTATCGAACCATCTGCGTCATGATAATACGAGAGTTCAGCCTGGTTGTATACACTCCCAGCCTTTCCAAGGACGAAATAGCGCGAATCACCGCCCACCATACTCGAATCGAGTGCCGAAATGAAACGATTTCCATCGTTTGTTCCATTTCCGATGATAAGTGGACCTTTTGAACGTATCGTTTCATTCCCCGAAGCTGTGATGTTTACTGTTGTTCCTACATCAAGGGGATACCCTGGACTCGTCGTGGCGATACCGACGCGACCCAAAGTATTCATGATTAATACGTTTGACCCACCAAAAGTATTAGAAGCCACAAAAACGTTTGTACCCAAAACCGATGAACCTATACTCGCACCAGCTGTCGCAAAGACGTTTGTGGTCGTGAGAGCATTCGCCGCGTACAGATTGTTTGTGACTGTGAGCGTTGTCAGGTTCGAAACCTGCCAGACGTTCAGTGTTCCGACGTTCGCCGTCGTCGCAAAAACGTTTGTGGTCGTGAGAGCATTCGCCGCGTACAGATTGTTTGTGACTGTGAGCGTTGTCAGGTTCGAAACCTGCCAGACGTTCAGTGTTCCGACGTTCGCCGTCGTCGCCGTGACGTTAGTGGCCTGAACGGCGTTCGACGCATACACGTTCCCAATAACGTGAAGGTTCGAGGTTGGTGTGGTCGTCCCGAACCCGACGAGACCCGCTCCGGACGTCACGAGCGCAACGTTCGATCCGTCGATACGAACGGTTGTATTTGAGGACGGGGTTCCAAGAGTTCCAATATCGAGCTTTGCACGCTTATTTCCGTTCATATCAATGGCACCCGTACTGCGAATCGTAAAAGCCGTTGTGCCTCCGAAATTCTGATTCGCTCCGACAGTGAACGAGTGCTCTCCAGACGTATAGTATCCCAGCGTGATCGGGGTGATGTCATACACGCCGACGACCCCGAACCCGCATATGTTTGCCGAGGCCGTGTTTGAATGAAGCAGAATCTTGTTTGCCGCGTACGGAGTTGTGGTATTATCAAAGACGAGACGGGTTGGACCCCCTATCACGGAGTTTGTCGAATTTGTCCCGACCCAATACGAGTTTCCGATAAACACGTTTGCTTGTTCGACGTGAAGATTTGCCTGGACGGATGTGGGTGTAGGACCTATGATCACATTTGCAAAGGGTTGGGTCACGTTTGACGAATTTATGTTTGAAATTAAGTTTCCGTAGACGGCACCTGAAGACCCAGAAATGTTCGATAAGAGACCACCGTCTCCACGGTACAAAGAAGCGGTCACCGTGTTGGATGCATTCACATCTGTAAATGTCCCAACCCCTATGGGGAACGAAAAAGCTGGAGCTGTACTCCCTGAGCGCGAGAAACTCATCTACTTTAATTCCAGACTAAAAATAGATGTATCTTCTTCTGGCCGCCCATATGGCGACGTTCGACCCGTTCAAGTACTCGGGTGCATGGTACGAGACTATGAGTATCAAGAAAGGGTTTGCTGGTTTTGGCCAAGCGGACTGTATGGATACCAGAGGTGTCTACGAGTATGACCCAGATCGCGATGAACTGGACGTCCAGACGGGGTGTCGCCACCTGGACGGCCATGTGAGTGGAATTAAAGGTGTTGTGACGTGTCCGAGAACGGCGTCAAGTAGAGGCATCATTTCGTGTTCCCTGCGGTTTCCATCCGCGCCGTTCGTCCCTCCTGCAAACTATACGGTCCTCGAGACGGACTATGACTCGTATGCCATCGTCGAGTCTGGGCTCGGGCCAAAGAGTGCTGCACCCTTTGTCCAGGTGTACTCTCGGTACTCGCGTCCTGGTATGCGGTTTATTGAGGCGAAGAAGGAGCTTTTGCGTAAGTGGGGCTATGACCCTGATAAAGTCCATGTCACGGGCGTCACGCTTGAGGGCGAGCCACACGTCAAATCGAGTTTGGAAGACTACGTGTCCCAGAACTAATTCAACTCGGCCCATGCTAAGACCCAATACGTCTGAGGATTGTTTGTACACTGGATTCCACATAGAGTGATAATGTCACTCGTCTGCGTGTACGAGTTGCGCCCAATCTGAGCCTCAAAGAATGCGCCCTCGAGAATTGTACTCCCAGCACCGGTCTGTGCAAATCCGGTTTCTATAGCACGTCCACCGGTAATGGCCGTCGCCGAGTCATCAATCTGAACGTTCGTACTATCTGTGTGTGCGCGCCAGTTTGCACCGGTTAGGGTCCCGTTCAGAACGAGTCGCCACTGTGCCAAGTCGTTTGGCGTTCCACACGCGACCGCCAATTGCTTCACAACGGCCAATGCATCGAGACGTCCCGGGGCGAGTCGAATGGAACACAGAGGACGGAGGGTCGCGCTAAGTGTTGTCGTAGACACGTTCGACTGAACAAACAGAACCTCCTTAGGCTCGTATCCACCTTCGGACAAAACGGTCGAACAAATTTGAGTCAAATTTGAACTACTGGCTGTTGCAGCCGCATTGAAGATTTCGTAACGCAAGGGCAAACAGGCTGTTGTCGTATACGCGTACGGTATGATGTTTGCGTGATTGAATGTGTGACAGGTTATGTATACACCGTCGATCACGACGCCGAGGCGAACAGACCCGACGCCGAGCCATTCCGTATCTGAATAGAAAATTTGAGACTTGGTTATATCCAGAACCTTTTTCGATGCGCCCGACCCATCAAGTCGGTCGCCGTTCCAATTCGGTTGATCCACAACAGTTTCTGTGACTGTTCCAAGCGAGTTTGATCGCTGGACGAGGTACACGTTCGAATACAAAGACGTTGGACTCGTGTTTGATCCGAGCTGAATAAAGTACCCGTTGTCCGAGCCATAGTACCCAACACGCTGGACAAGGCCGGACTTGGCCGGGGTCATGACAAAGGTTGACATGGTCAAGAGGGACTTGCCTGGTTGGTAATTGAAAACGTATTTGGTCTCGCGTGCTACGTAATCACCGACGTTGCTCGTCACGAAAAGGTTTGCAGATGACTGGGACAGAACATAATTGACTGTACACCCAGTACCGACAATGTTTGAATAGAATTTTGAATTTAATTGGTACCTGTTTTGAGAGTCAAGCAGGGTCACGGGGTTACTCACACGGAGCCGGCCGAAAGAATCGACCTGTTCCGTATGTTTCAGAGTAATATCAGAATTTATGATGTACCCCATTACTAAACACTTAGATTAAACTCCACCGAGATCCTGTCCAGATGGTCGTCAGTGATATGTTGTCCAAAGCCATCGTGACGTTCGAGTACCCGTCAATGACGTCAGATCCGGACGCCTGAAGAAGCACGGACGTGACGGACGCGTTCCCTGACTCGTCTTTCACGACGTATGACTTTCCGACTGGAACCGAAGACCCAAGAGGCAAGGTGACTTTAGCAGCTCCGTTCACGCCTATGTAATAGTCGGACGCTGTCGCCACGTAATTGCTTGTAAGCCCCTTGACGACTGAGAAAATCGTCGTCCCAACCACGTTCCCGTAGATGTTGCCTGTAACACGCAAGTCTCCAGAAACGTCCAAATTGTATTGTGGATTGATTGCACCAATTCCAACGAAATTTGAAAAGTAAATATTTGAACCAGAATTGATCCACTGGGACGGAGGTGTTCCGCCCGGCCCACCCGTTGCAAGTCCTCCGCCGGTCAAGGGTGTGATTGTCATGTACGTCCCGCCCGTACCGGTCGTGGTGGCTTTGAGTGCCCCACCGTCGACACACCATATGTCCAGGTAATAGTACTTTGTAATGTCCGTGACACTTATCGGGATCTTAATAAGTTCTGAAGGATTTTGAGTCACAAATGTCGTGTATCTGTACAAGTACCCTTGATCGGTTCCATGAACGTCTGCAACGTTCGACCCGACGGCCAGACCCGTGATATTGTCCGTCGACCCCTGGAACACGGCACTGAGCATGTACGGACCCGCTTTATTGAACTTGAAGTTCCCGTTTGTTGTTATGGTAATCATGGTACTTGTTCCCGTGATGTTCCATCCGTTACTGAGACCGACGCTCAAAGGGTACGTGGTTCCATACACTGCCCCCGTATACGGAGGTTGGAGCGCAATGTCCGTCGGTAAGGAAAGGTAGTACCCACCACCTTCCCCGAGAGGAACACCCAAGGATGAAAACACGTTTCCAGCGACGACGAGGTTTCCTTGGACGTATGTGTTCCCACCCGTTGTTGGTATAATGTTTGACGTCACGGTAAGGTTTGACAAGGTAAGTGAATTTAAGTTTGAAATTGAAACAATATTGAGGGTCCCAACATTCGCTGTCGAGGCAATCAGGTTCGTGGTCAATGAATTTAAATTTGAAATTGAAATGACATTGAGTGTTCCAATGTTGGCTGTCGAGGCGGTCAGGTTTGTGGTCAAGGAATTTAAGTTTGAAATTGTAAGGACGTTCAGAGTGCCTATATTGGCCGTAGGTACCACGAGAGATGCGATATTTGCAGACGTCGTCACATTCAAATATGGAATAACAAGAGTGTCAAAAAAGAATGTAGTGTTTGTTGCGTTTGCCGTAAGTGATCCGGGAACCACAAGGGCTGACGTGTTGGACGTCCCGGACACGTTGAGGCTCGTAAGTGTACCCACGGACGTGATGTTTGGTTGGGATGCCTGTGATACGACAAGGGCGACATTTGCATATGCAACATTTCCAACCAAATTTGAAGAATTAATATTTGAAAGCGTGTTCCCGTAGATGCGTGCACTATCTATGACCCCAAAGGCTATGTTTGAGGCGTTCAGGTTACTCAAAGTGTTGGACAAAAAGCCCGTGACGTTCGAAAAGTTGAGATTTGAAAGCGTGTTCCCGTAGATGCGTGCACTATCTATGACCCCAAAGGCTATGTTCGAGGCGTTCAGGTTACTCAAAGTGTTGGACAAAAAGCCCGTGATGTTTGAAAAGTTGAGATTTGAAAGCGTGTTCCCGTAGATGAGCGCGCTATTCACAACCCCGAACGCGAGGTTCGAGGCGTTGAGGTTACTGAGGGCGTTCCCGGTCACAAACCCTGCAATGTTCGAAACCTGAATGTTACTCAAGGTGTTTCCATACACGAGGGCACTGTTGATGACTCCAAAAGCCAGGTTCGAGGCGTTGATATTACTTAACCCAGCCCCGTTTCCGTAATACGCATTTGCAAAAATGACGTTCATGTTCGATGTTCCCTGAGCCTGGATATTCAAGGTGTTTAGGTACGGAATTGTAAGTGTGTCGAAAAGGAATGATGTGTTCGTTGCATTGGACGTGAATGCACCGTTCACATACAGGGTATCTGAAACGTTGAGGCTCGTCACGTTTGTCGTGCCAACAACGTACAGATTCGACCCCGTGGGTGGGTTACTAAGAATGCCGATGGATACGCCGTTTGCATATGCGATATTGGCGTCTATGGTCGTCCATTGGGATGATGTAATGGCGACGTTCGACGCTCCAGAGACTCGTCCGTACTGATCAACCGTCACCCGAGACACGTTGGAACTTGACCCCCATGTTCCTTGGGCCGTGTTGAACACGGGCAAATTTGTACTCAAAATTGAGTTTTGAAAAAACAGGTTCGTTGTTGTGACGGAGTTTTGAACGTAGAGATTTGTCAAGTTTGCCGACCCTTTTATGTTTGACGCATTCAAGTTTGAAAGCCCTGATGCGTTTCCGTAGTACGCACCAGACACTATAGACCCTGTGTTTATAGTTACCGCGTTAAGTGTCTGAAAACTGAGATTTCCTATAATACTTCCGTAAACGTACAAGTTCCCTGTAAACGTTCCGTCGCCTGCAATGACGTTTCCGGCTATGACGTTTCCGGTTGTATTGAGGACGTTTGATGCGATAATAACGTTCGCTGGGGCACAGCATTCGCCACCACCTCCTCCACCGCCACCTGTTGTGGCGATGGATATGGGGTCTCCGTTTGTGATACTATCACACATCTATTAAGGGCGAGCATTTATTTGCTGACGAGGACGCGAAAACACGATGAGTAAAAGACCGAGAAGAGCAGCAGCCAAAATCATATATATTTTCGTGTGTTCACTGGACGAGTTCCATGCGACGGGTGCTGGGAGGAGAGGGAGCCGCTCGGGCTCGACTGGAACCTGAACCGTCTCAAACCGAAGCAAAAACATGTTCCGTCCGAGATCACGGTTGAGTACAGAGTCATAGAACAAGGCTCCGTTCCCTGCATTTTTCCATGAAATTGTGAGACGGTCGATACTATCAATACGTGAAGGGTACTCGGTCGCAATCTTGTAATTTTGGGAGTAAATTTCGTTGTTATAAATGAAACTCGTGTTTGAAAATGTGACTGCATTCGAAGCAAGGGACGTGGCCGCCTTGACGGGAATGAAGGCAAAAGTCCCGGAGTACGAGTTTGAGTTGACAGTCGTGTTTGACGTCAGTGCCGAGGCAACAAGGGTCTGTGTCGACCGAAGCTCTTGGATATCCAAAGTCAGATACTGCGAACTGAAGACGTTCGGCAACATGGCCGAGAGAACCTCCACCTTTGATACGTTATAGATGGGGGTCGTCAGAAACAGAGTATATGAATTTGAATTTGGAAATAGTTGCGCATTGCGATTATTGGAATCTACGTACACGACGTAGTCCATTTCTAGTAAAAGGAAACTTTAGTTTTCAGACCGAGGGGCGCCCTTTTGAACTACATGAGTCACGAGTCGGACTCGGTCCTAATACAAACACTTGTTTGGCTTTGCACATGTGAATCGAAGGACCAAGTGCGTTGCCCCTGTAAGAGATGGCAAGTTGCCATCATCTTTCAAAATAATGACTGTCAACGTCTGAATCTGTCGAATTGGTTCTATAAATTCAATGCTCGTGTCCCAAAAGTTCCCAGACGTGAAAATGGTTCTCTGAGCCGCCTGTTCTGTTGGAACACACACGAGCGACGAGTGAAGCAGATAGGTGTTTGACGTGGTCAGAGTGGGTGTCGAACCAACGTTCGAACTGGTGCCTGATACGCCAAGAGTCATCTGGAGATCCGCCTTGTCATTGAACTTGGACACGAGCTCGTTCACATACACGTACAGGGCTGGTGTCGTTGCAGCATTTGATGCAATCGATGCTGAGAGGAGCTCGGCTTTCACGACGTTTCGTAGCGGGATGTTCAAGTACCCGACGAACGAACTGTTTGAGGTGGCCCCGCGCGAGTCCAGCTTGATGGTGTACGTCTCGTACTGTTCACAAGAAGCGTTCATTACTGTATACGGATCTTTTTACTTTTCCAGAAGCGACCCACCAATGCCATCAACCACCTCATAGTCGCGCATCTGGTCACGCACGTACTCGGACGAGTTGCACAGGCCTCCTGGGTTCAGACCCTGGGAGTACCACTCGGCCTTCTCGGACGGGCCGGCAACACAGTCCAGACCCACCTTCAGGTCAAAGATGCTTGCTGGATCCTTGCTCGCGTTTGCACCGGCGCTCACAACCAGAGGCGCGCCGCTGGTGGGTGCGAAGCTGCTGACGGCCCCCTGACCGCGAACCAGGAGAACCAGGATGGCCATCAGAAGGCCAATGATGACTGCATGAACCAGCATCTTCCCAACCTTGAACGTCATTTAGAAATAGTCTACATTTTTTTCGGGTCCGCCAGAGCCTTTTTTCAATTTCGAAATAAAAATGACCTGAGGTCAACTTGACAGATCCGCGTTAAAGCCAAGAATCACTTTTCCCTAAACATTCTAAAGATGGAGTTTTCCTTCGACACGGGTGGTGGCAAGGCGCTGAATATGGACGACGACGAGGCGAAGATGCTCGATGAGATTACCATTCACGTCCCGGAGAAAAAGTCGGTTGCCCTGAAACCGAGACCGTCTCGGCCGAGTCCGTTTGCAAAGCGTGCGCCTGGACCGTCTCCCCAGGAGGCGCTTCCTGCTGATGACGGCTTGGATATGTTCATGAACCCTGGAAAGCGGACGGCACCTCCAGCACCACCTCCGGAGGAGTTTGATGGTGGTGAGGAGGGCGACGAGTACGAGGGAGGCCCAGAGGGTGGCGAGTTTCAACCTGGAGGTGGCGCTCAGGTTCCAAGCGAGGGGTACAAGACCATCGAGGATGAGAAGGCGGACCTCTTGAACAAAATTAGCCGTTTGTCAAAGAAGGGCGTTGCAACCAGCGCTCGCTTGACGATTTATAGCGACGTTGAGGAGATTCGCACGGAGTACAAGCGTATGATGTATGGTATCGAGGTGGATCGGTCCATCAAGTTCCAGCGTCGCATGCTTATTGCGTGCGTGACCGGTCTGGAGTTCCTGAACGATAAGTTCGATCCCTTTGACCTGGAGCTGAATGGGTGGTCGCAGAACATGATGGAGAATGTCGAGGACTATGATGGCGTCTTCGAAGAGCTGTATAACAAGTACAAGACGAAGGTCCAGGTGGCACCGGAGATTAAGCTGATTATGATGGTTGGCGGATCTGCAATGATGTTCCACTTGACCAATAGCATGTTCAAGGCGGCTGTTCCAAACGTCACTCAGGTGATGAAGCAGAACCCTGGGCTCATGCAGAACATGATGGATGCTGTGCAGAGGACTCAGGGAGGCCAGATTCCTGCAACGAACTTTCCCAGCACACCGAACGGTGGAGCACGTGACATGCGTGGTCCCGGGATGGACTTTGGGTCCCTGATGAATATGATGGGCCCTCCTCCTGCAATGATGACCCGGAGCGGCGGCGGTGGTGGCGACGCAGCAGAGTCAGTGTCTGACATCGTGTCCATCGACGATGGTGATCCGGATACCCGTGAGGTTGCTCTGAATCAGGACGGGAAGAAGAAGCGAGGCGGTGGCGGAGGACGCAAGAAGAAGGAAGTCTCCATCTAGGGTCATTCGCAAAAATTTTTATAAACTAAATGTAGGAAATGGCAGTCTCGTACGCGCCATTTGAAGAATATAAACCACCCCCTCCTCCACCGCGACAGCCAATGCAATCAGCGGCACCGCCAACCTCAGACGACACTGAGTGCAACTACATTGCAATGGCTTTTGTGGCATCCATTATACTTATGGGTATTATTGACTCGTTCCGCAAGCCGTAGGGATCACGACCCGGGCGCACACGCCCGCCTCGGTCTCTTTACTTATCCACAGAGGACTGGTACACGGGGGCATAGTCCTGTGCACCCAGGCACGCACATGGCTTGGCGGAAGCAACATCGATAATGTCCTGGGCAATTGCGTTATGAATCCGAACCTGGGTATCATATGCCTGGCTCGTGATAGCTCCTGGAGTAAGCATCATTTGATTTTAGGAAAGAAATTAAATGAATGCACACTGACCCTTCTGTATTCCCAGGGGTCCAGACTCTTCAGGTTCCTGACCATCGATTGTCGCCCCTAACTCGCGGTACACGGCGCGTCTCTTGGCGTGCATGGCAAAACATACGGACCAATGGTCCAGTACGTCGACTATGAGAGGATCCCGGGAACGTCCGTTCCCTCCCCCGTCTCTCATAATCCGACCTATAGCTTGTTTGATATCACTCTTCGGTGTTGTGAGTATGACCGTATCGAGTGACGGGATATCAAGACCTTCATGGGCCAACTGAAACGTGGCAATCACCACTTGTTTCTTTGCCGCCTCTTCCAACTCCGCCTCCTTGAGTCCACCGATATACAGACCAGACTTAGAGGTTCCCAATTTTGTATGAAAATAGAAGCAATGTTCCCGACGGTCACTCAGTACCAGAACCTTTCGGCCCTCCTGAATGAGATTGTCAATGGTATTCAGAATCAACTGATTTCGTGGTTCGAGTTCTGTCAACTCATTAATGATCCCCGCGACATTGACTTTTCCGAAACGCGTGACGGGCGGCGGCTTCTGGAACTCGGGGTCTTCGTACCTGAGTATACACACCCGTGTTGCTTTTTGTCCGGTTCGCTCGATACGGAAAAACTCGGGACCCAAGAACCAATACAAGAGCCGTGTAAGCCCATCCTTCCGTTCAGGCGTCGCAGTGAGTCCGAGAGTATACTTGGGACAAATTTTGAACATAAATTGGGAAAAGGCGGGAGCACCGATATGATGCGCTTCATCCACGATCAAGAGTCCAAACGAGTCAAAGGCCTTTGACGGGTGTTCACGGAGGCACATGGTTTGGATCATAGCAATGACAAAGTCCTTTTCGATATCAAACACGTCACCCTGGATACGACCAACGGAAGCACCTGGACAAAACTCTTGAATCTTGTCGACCCACTGATTTGCAAGAAACTCTTTGTGAACGACAATCATGGTCCGAACCTTCAAGTGTGCCGCCAGAGCCAAGGCGACGGTTGTTTTCCCGAACCCACACGGAAGCGATAACACCCCACCGCCAACCTCTTGGAAGGCTTTGACACCAGCCGCAAACGCTTCTGGTTGTCTCGTGGCTTCTCGCAATTTTCCACCAAAATTGATCCCAGGAGTACCAACTGGAGCCACTCTGGAATCTTTGGTGGCCGGGGCGAAGTACCGAGGGACAACAAGATCGGAGCCCGAAAGTCTATAGACTTTGAAACTTGGGGCGTGAAACCCAAGTGCATTCTCCACTGGTCGTACTGTCAGTTCCTTCTTTATTTTTGGATCAAAATTCGTCAGGACAAGTCCGTGACGCGTAAGCATTCTATATGTTCAAGGACCAAATGTTCTAAGCCGTTCCAATTGACGGTTTTTATTCCGACACGCACGGTGTCACCTTGTTGGAGTTCTTGAACAGTCTTGTCCCCTGTGACCCGACACATGACCCTTCCATATCTCCAGGGAACTTTGACCTTCTGAATTTTGTTTTGAAATTGAAGGTCAATGTACTTGCGTCCGTTGATTTCATAGTATGGTCTGAAGACCGTAGCGTCCGTGACGATCATTTTTATTATTGATAACTACTATATGGTTAGCTTTTCAGCTTTAGGTGATGTCGGAAAAACACTTGGAAAGGGAATCAGTCCAGGTACACTGGACCTCGCCACAAGTGGTGCGAAAGCACTCCCCCCAGCAGGCGCATTGAAAGGTGCCGGTGGCTTGACCGATGCCCTAAAGGGTGCTGGTGGTCTTGGCGATGCTTCCAAACTGTTGAAAGGAACTGATGATGTAGGGGCCGGAGTCAAGGGTCTCGCGAAGGCGGATAATCTCGGCGACGCTGCAAAGGGTCTTGCAAAGGCAGGTGACGAAGCTGGGGCTGGTGCAAAGGGTATCGCAAAGGCGGGCGACGAAGCTGGTGCCGGAGCCAAGGGTCTTACAAAGGCTGACGATGCGGCAGATGCTGGCAAGACTGCTGGAAAGGCCGATGATGCTGCAAAGGTGTCGAAGGACGCGGAGGGCGTGCTGGACTGGGCAAAGAAAAACCCAGGCAAGGCGCTTGCAGGCGCGGGAGCTTCTGCATTGGCGGTATATGCAGCAACTGATTACTCGGAAAACAACGGCAAAAAGGTGGGCATTACAAAGATCGAGGCGGGGAAGGAGGGTGGCGTTGCGGGATTCGGGGCTACGGACGTTGCAAAGATTACATTCACACCTGAAATGGTTGCACTTGCAACTGACACACTCAAGATTGAAGGCACTGATTGCACGCCTCCGATCGATGGGTCGGACGTTGCAGTGTACAAGGTGTACTCAAAGACGCAAGTGGCTATCAAGGTTCAGAAGGCTCTGACCGCTCCCGGCACCAAGGGAAATCTGACGCTATCCACAACACTCGCTGCGCGTGCAGGTGCAGCGGCGGGCTCTGCGGCGAGTTCGGCCGCAGGTGGCGCAGGGAGCGCCGCAGGGGGTGCGGCGGGCTCGTTCCTTCAAAGTCTTGGTATTTCAATCCCGGATGGAGCTGGCATGTGGATTCTTGGCATCTGCGTCGCCCTCATCGTCTTGTTCATCGTGTTCAAGTTTGTGCTTTAGATCCACAGGTGTTTGTTTTGAAATGAATACTCTTCAAATTCAAGGGGGGTGGTGGCTCCAGTCAACTTCGTCTCGAGATACACACGACCCGGCCATGGTTCAACACGCCATGCGTCATTCGTCGAGTTCATTATTCCTGAAAAATTAAAGTCATAAACTTTTGTGTTCCCAGACGCGTCTTTTCCAAAATTGTCTTGTGTCCAATCTAAATAAGCAATATTGTGCTTCAAAAAATAGTCACGAGCTTTCGAAAGACTTGCTTCATCGTATGGACCACAATTTGTATCAAGTTTTTCCATTTCAATATATTTATCCGTGACATCATAAACGGTAACTATATTGGGATGAGGGTTGGCCTTTATTAGATTTGCAATGTACCTTTCGATGTTATTAGGATTCTTCTTTATGTATCTCTGGTTCGCTTGTACGTTTAACCAGACGAGGGCAGTCACTAGAAGGATTAACACTACGACGAGCACCTTCATATAGCGTTTATTAACATTTTAACTTCTCCGATTGATAGCCCTCCCATGATGTGCTCGAGATAGAGGCGAAACGGGTAGATATGCGTCTTGTCAAGTACATAGTCATTGAGCTCTTCTTCAGGCAAGTGAAAAGTGGATGAGTTGTACTGGATAATTGGGTGGATAAACCTACATTTATCGGCGTCTTTTGGGTGGACATAGATCTCCTGGTTGAAAGAGTCAGCAAAGTCTCTGGTGTACCCTAATTTTATAGTGAAATATCTGCACCAGCTTGGGTCTCTAAACTGTTCAACCGCCCCTATTGGAATTTCCTGGACATAGTGGAATGAATCTTCATCAATACCAATAAGGTCACAAAACTGGTCGAACCTGTGGAATAGGACCGGGCTTTCGTTCAATTGTTTGAAAACCTTTAAGATGAGCTCATCGCGCGTTTTCAACTGAGTGTATTCTATTGTTCGTGTAAGGTATTTGTAGAGGTATTCACAATTGTAGCGGAAGCCGTGTATGAAGGCCGACGTACCCTTCTTATAGTCGTGGTTTTGTGTCGTAGCACCGATGAAGAACAAATTGGGGCACAATGTACTTTCAAAGTTGTGATCCACGACAGGAAACTTGTCGACCACCACCAGGCCATCCACGAGTTTGGATTTGAATTCGAAACCATGACACCATATGACGAGATGGTCCGGATGATAATAGATATACTCAAGTGCCTCTTGATAGAGACGAGATCGTGGAAACGAATCCTCCTCGGTGAAATGTATAACTGTTCGAGCCTTGAGATAATAATTATCTATAGACGTGAAATTTATGCTCCGGGCATTCCCGGGGTAATGAGACTTCCATGCATTGACGTTACGGCCCCATATTTCTGTAACGTCCGTGTACGGTGATATATAGTCGGCTGTTTCGAGAGCCGCATTTCCAGAACCTATAATGTGAACTCTTTTCCCCCTGTACACATCTGGATCTAAAGGCATGTTTGCGTACGTGTACCCCCGGTTTATCGGTGGTTCACGAGGTCTGACCCCAATGCCGAAAAACACCCGCCGAGCTCGAAGTTCACCTCCATTTATGAGAAAAATATCATCATCTTTCTCGATGCTGACAACCTCGAAGTTGTAACGTATATTTATTTTATTCTTTTCAACGAAATCATAGACATATTTCAAGTAGTCATCTGCAGAGGGGTAGAGTGCCTCGGTATAATCACGCAAAGTCGTGTCTCCGGTTCCTACAAACGAGTTCCAGTCATACCGCTGCCGTTTGTTTTTATTTATGGAAATGAACCTGCGCTGTCGCGGGAATGTTCGAAAGAAACTACATGGTGAATCCTCTTTCTCGACAATGAGGTACGATTCTTTGAACAGATGCCCCATTTGTATACCAGCCGGTCCAGCCCCTATTATCAAATTTTCAATCATACTTATAGAATACGTATAAGTTTTAAGTAACATGGACTTCATACAGGAGTTTTCATACGACTGTGATTTTATACTCGAGAACTTGGACGTCGACACCTCTATGGAAACTATAGATTTCATAGAAGCACATATACCAGAATTAATTGAACCACTTACGGGTTTCATGAAAAGATATCTACGGAATATTGAAGAGTTCAATTATTTCACAGATATCGATGATTTATCAATTAAAATAGATAGTTGGATAGTCTACATACCTCCAGAACAATGTGTACCATTAAAGAATGAGGCTGGAAAACACTTTAATATCTATATATTTTTAAAAGACTCGCAGTCTAATATCGAGTTCTTCAATCCTTTTACTCGCACCTATTCACGTTTTAGAGTGAGAAAGGGGCTCGTGATCGTCGTCCCGGCTGTTTGGATGTTCTTGAAAAAGTTTACGAACACTGGAGCGGAGCATTGCCTCTTTGTAGTGTGTAGTACGAGTGTCCATGACCTCTATAATATGTAAGAGGCGCGAGTTTTCGACACAATCTCCGAACCCCGTCTTGTTCATAGGAGCGTGAAAGTAAGAGTAATCGACTACAACAGCCATGTTATATTCATATTCTTGAACACTCGTGATGTTCGTTCCAACCTTGTCATCATAAAAAACGAGCCCGTCCTTTACATTAGCATCTTTCGTAAGGTAGACGAGGATGTGCCACCCAGAGCTCCTTTCTTCGGAATCAACGTGAATATATGACATGTACGTGTCTCCTTTGATGGCTTTTCTGAAACGGGAACACGTGACTTGATAATAATTTTCTGGAAAAAATTGCTTGATTTTCCTCTCTAGTTCAGGTGTCATTATCATATGATCGACAGTATCACTTCCAATATAGTTTCCCCAATTGATGAGTTCATATTTGGAACTGAGAGCCATCTGACGCATCTCATCAGGATTGTCGTAGAAATTGCGCACGACTGTGAGCATATTATTTTCTTCTGATAAAAGTAAATATGAAGTTCGACGCCAAGTCGGTCGTGGTTGGCTTTCTTCTCGCCATTGTGCTTGTTTTGTTATGGCGGCTTTTTTCAGGGCAAATATCATTTTACACGGATCTTCCTGAGTTTCAGGAGAATATGTCACCTGAGGCTGCCAAGGCTTTGTATGACTCGACATACAAGAAGCTGACTGGGGAATTGGATGACATGATGAAACAAGCAAAAGACGTCAACAACCCGGATGAGCGGTTGAAAATACTAAACGATGGTCAAAAAAAGTTGAATGAATTTACAAGCATGTATAACCAATTTATCAGCAGGAAACAAAAAGAGCAGTCTACTCAAGATATCCCTCAGAAGGCCCCCGAGGCCACACCAGCCCCGGCCTCAGTCCCAACCCCGGCCCCGGCCCCCGAAGTCGTGCAGGCTCCTGCCGTCTCCACATACGAGCCTGAACCATTTTAACACCCGTTAGGCCCCTTGCCAAACGGAATCTTCCTCTTCTTTGGGAACACCTTATATGAAATACCATTCGGTTCCCGTGCATATTGATCAGCCGGTTTTGCGACTAAAAACGGACCCTCTGGTTGTCGCGTCTTTGTACGCTCGGTAACCATAAGATCCATTTGACACAAACCGACCGCCGAACGTTTGAAACTTCCACCAAAGTCGGAACACTTTTGGTAACACATACCACCACTTGCTTCTGGTTTCGAAGGGTCGTTACACTGCCCAACTTCAAGCAGAGGTTTGCTTTGGGGAACTGGCCGAGAAACGGCTGTACAGCCAGCGCCGTTATCACTGTATCCAGCAGGACAGCTTTTGGGACGACTCGTCGCATGTGGACCGTCACAGTCTGTTTTCGCGGGTTTGCATGCACCCCAGCTCCACTTTCCAGGACACCAGTTGGTGTGACAAACCGCGTCCTTGAAGCAAGTCATGGGATCTGTACGATACCCACCAGGACACCCGCCATAATCGTATCCTCTAAGTAGAAGTGCTGTGTTCACGTTCGGATGATAGCACAAACCACCATAGTCTTTCCACCCATCCGAGCAGTTCTGACGACACATACCACCAGGTCCTGCAACCGTCTGTGACCAACCAGGTGGGCACGTCTTTTGAGCCGATGCAGATGTCTTTGTTTGAGGTTCGCGACGGCACGTCAAGGGATCGGTCGTCATACCGGGTGGGCACGGTTTCTTACATATACTCGCGCCGTCACTCTCTGTATATTCGGGCCCGTGAATATCACTACACTTTTTGTAACAGAAACCGATGCCGAGACCTGAACCACGCTCCTGACCAGGTGGACACGCGATGCGTTCGCACATACCAGCCGTGGTCTTCTTGAAGCCATCAGGGCACTTGTAACACATACCCTGGACCTTCATTCCGGTGATGCCATCGGACTTGTCATCGTATCCGGGTTTACACTGGTCGTAACACAGACCAGATACGCGGTCTTGGCCGTCGGGACACTTGTCCGAGGCACAAAGCGTCTGTCCGAGGTACGGTCCGAGGAGCAAAGCAGCCGGTCCCAAGCTTGCCGTCATAGCAGCAATCTCACCAGCCGGACGAGACCCTGAGGGACACGGCTCGTACTGGTCAGCAGAGTATAACGAATTGAGACCACGCACGACCGTCGTGCCGAACATCATCTCTGCAATTTCCTGACCCTTCTCGAGCTTACAGTTGGTCCCGTCCCATTTGAGACCCTTTTGGAGACAATATTCCTTGCTCAATTTACAAATCTTCGTGTCCTTGTCATACGGGAAGCCGAGGCCGTCGCAGCGTGTGTTCATGAGCTGACCCAAAGGATCCTTATTACACTCTTGTTTGTCCTTGTTCCACGACGAGTAAATGTCCTTGTCCTTGTCGAACGTATCTTTGCCCCACTTGAAGCTCGCCTCGCACTTTTGCTGATCCGGCCACGAGCACCCGGCAAACTGTCCGTTTTCCATGACGACCTTTCCGAGGAGTTCGGTACATAGACCAGATGTTGCCTCAAGCAAAATACCATCCATGTCCATATTCTTGTCCAAAAAGTCATTCACTTGATCTTCGGTCGTGATCTTTTTGTCTGAAATTTCCTTCTTTAATTTGTCCATGACATCCTTGACAAACTTGTTGTTCGGGTCGGCCATTGCCGCCTTGGCCTTTTCAATGACGCGCTGCTGAACAGCCGACGACTCAAGCTTATCGAAAGGACCGGTAATGATCGGCCAACGAACCGGGTCGGGGTCAGGACTGCCATCACCCGCCTTGTTCGCATCGTCAACAAGTGCCTTGATCTGGTCAGAGTAGGTGTTGCGCTCCTTCTCCCAGGTCTTCGTATCTGCCACCTCACAGTACCCTCCGCAGCATGCAATGTCAAGCGCCAGACCCACCACGTCCAAGGCCATCAGTGCCCACCCAACAGGGCCCATCTCAGCCTTGAGACCCAGCGACACGGCCTCCTTTGCCGCGACCGTTGCCGCCTTCTTTGCAAGGGCCTCACCACCCTTTACCATGGCCTTGTCAACTGCCGTCTGTACAGTCTTCTTTGCCGCCTTATCAATTGCCTCTTTCCCAGCCTTTTCAGCGGCCGCCTCTGCCGCGTCTTGGATTGCTTTACGAGCAGCCTTGTCCGTAACCTCTGAAAGCGTCTTCTTTCCAACCTTTTTAAGTTCCTCATCAATCGCCTTTTGAGCAGCCTCACGTCCCGCCTTGCGCAGACCCAACTCGGCAGCAGCCCCCGCGGCAGATTGAGCACCTGTAATAGTCATGTACCCGAGGAACTTCATGGAAAGTTCCGCACCTTCACGCGCAACCAACTTCCCACCCTGTTGAAGCGCGGACTTGACACCCTTCTCAGCCACCTCCTTCGAGACCTTTGAAATCAGTTTCGTCCCACCCACGAGCACGAGATCACGGGCAGCACCAGCTGCAATATTCTCCAGGAGCGTCGGTGCCATCTGCTTAATCGTGTCAAGTGCAGATGTCTTTTGGTCGGCAAGCACTTTGCCGTCCTTGTCCTTGACCGTTGTTTGGGTCGTTGAACCGTCCTTGGCGGTCGTGGTCGTCATCGTCTTCCCTGATGCGTCAGTAGACGTGGTGACTGTCGCCCCGGTCTTCGGGTCCGTCTCGGTTTTTGTCGACGTAACCGTACCTTCGCTAAATCCCGTTTGCTTCACAATTTGGTCAGTTGAAAGTGCAGGTGTCGTCGGTTGTTGTTTGGTCATGAACACGCGTATGGTAATGGTTATACACGTGACAAAGAGGAGGATCCAAACCCATGTGGGTATTTCCATTACTACAATTATTTAAAGAAAATAATTCCAAAAAACCCATGAAGGTCGTCTTCTGTATGCCCGGTCGCCAGTACTCGCGCGAGTTTTTGCTTGCTTGGTCCGATCTCCTGATGCAGGCGTCTGCACGGGGACATCAGATTATGATCAGTCAGCAGTATTCGTCCGTTGTTCATTTTGCCCGTGCCAAGTGTCTCGGCGGCGACGTTCTGAAAGGTCCCGATCAGAAGCCGTTCCAGGGTCAGATTGACTATGACGTCATGATGTGGATCGACTCGGACATTATGTTCAAGCCCGAGGACTTTTTCGCGTTGCTCGAGAGCCCTCACGATGTGACTGCAGGTTTGTACATGATGGAGGACTTGCAGCACTTTGCCGTCGTCAAGGAGTGGAACGAGGACTTTTTCACCAAGATGGGAACGTTCAAGTTCCTGCGTCCTGATGACATTATCGGTACACCGCAGTACATACCCGTTGCATACGCGGGTATGGGCTGGATGATGATTCGCAAGGGCGTTGTCGAGTCCATCAAGTACCCGTGGTTCTATTCGGAGTTGCAGAAGGTCGGGGATCTCGTTGACATGAATTCCGAGGATGTTGCGTTCTGTCGGGCGTTGCAGGCAGCTGGTCACACCATTCACGTGGACACCAAGTGTCGCGTGGGTCACCAGAAGCTTATGGCGATTTAATACCCAATGACCCCAATTTTTTGGCCAGGCATAGCCGCGTATTTGACTGCCGGTTCAGCGGCCATCTGTTGTGGTTGAATAAAAGCTCCGCCAATCATTACCCCACCTGGACGGCCCGGCTCAGCCTTTCCGAAAACTTTTTGCACCGCTTCAGCAGCCATCTTCTGCTGAAGAGCAGCTTGATCCTTTTGGCGCGCGAGCTCCTGAATCTTCATCATCTCATCGGCCGTTCTCTTTTCCTCGATTTTCCCATCCATTTTCACTGCTTCCACCGCCTTCACCTCAAGAGGACCACCAACCTTTGACTCTGGACGTGCCGGTTCAACAACCGTCTTCATCTGGGGAGGTGGGGGCGCCGGCATGGGCGCTTTCATCGGCGGGGGAGGTGGGGGCGGAACCGCCTTCTGTGGAGGCGGGATCATCATCTGAGGGACCGCATCAACCTTCGTGCCAAACTTCGACTCGGGGCGTGCCGGTTCAACAGCCATCTTCATCTGAGGAGCCGCGTCACTCTTTGGTTCGGGTTTCCGTACTGCTTTCATCTGAGGTTCCTCCACACCTCTTTTCTCCTCCACCTCCTCCTTTTGCAGCCGGGGCGCTGGAGGCTGGGGCGCTGGGGACTTGGTCGCAAAGTAGTATGCCAAGCCGGAGACGGCGGCGAGGAGGACAAACAACGTAATCATCAGGTACGTTCTGAACTCCATTATAAGTTAAACTCAGATTTTAATTCATCAATTGACGTGTAGTACCTCTTGAGGTCTTTCGTAAACCGTGCATCCTGCTTGGCCCCGGTCTTGACCAGCCATGCAAGATTCGCCTTCGAGTACTTTGTACGGGCCTGATTCTCTGTAGGTTTCCGTGGAACCATCTTTTTGGATTTCTTAGGTGCCTCGACAACCTTCCGGTCAATGTATGACAAAGCTTGCATGACCGTATCTGCAAGGTCGTCCTTTTTCTTGTGCGCGTCAAAGAACGGAACCCACTCCGTCCCTTCAATAAACTCGCGTGCACGTTTCACGGACGTCTTTTTACGTTTATCATACATGGCCTTCCCCGTACCCGCACAGTCAGGTACCTTGAACCGTGCGTCCCAGATAACCACCTCTTTACCCTTGATCAGAAAATACGTATGTAACAAATTTTCGATAGATTTCATACTCCTGTTCCGATCGGGTTGTTTCTCGATCACAACGGTCGTTGCTTCGAGTGCCCACGTCTTCGAGTCCAAGTGCTTGACCATACACGGAAACAACCCTGCAGAGTGTTTTGGCGGAACGCCCGAGACGTCCCATTGACGAATCTTCTTTGTTGTAGGATCCAAAAGGCACATGGCAAGATTTTTAATGCCGCAATCAATTGATAATAGCATACTTCTGTTAAAGACGAATAAGTTTTTAAGTCTAATGATCAGTGCTTGTGTGGAAAAAAGAATTATTCTCGAGCAAAGAGAACAAGACCGTAAGAATTTCAAACGGGAAACGTTCGTCCCCACCGGAACTCCATATATACCTGAGAAGGGCCTTGTGTGTTGGTGGTGCGTACACGACCTCCCACAACGTCCTTGTTTTCATTTACCTATAAAATATGATGATAAGCGCAAAACGTTTACGACGATTGGTAACTTTTGTTCATGGGCATGTGCAAAGGCCTATGCCGTCGATATGCGCACTGCACGGTCCGGTGAGATTCAGTCATTTTTAGCTCTTATGAGGAAACAAGCATATGGAAAAACCGTCCCCTTGTGGCCGGCACCGAAAAGAGAGGCTCTCGCATGTTTCGGCGGGAGCATGACGATCGAAGAGTTTCGATCGTTCAACGGGGTCACCGAACCTCCACACGTTCATTTCCCGTTTGAAAAGTATCAAACCGTCTCGATAGGTTCCGAGGCTCTGAAACCGTCGGTACTCAAACCGGCAAATACCCAGAAAAGCACAGCTATTCACCTCCACGCAATTGAGAATTCAACTACAGAAACGGATACGCTCCGACTGCGTCGAACGAAACCTCTTGTTCGAGCAACATCTACACTCGAGAATTCACTTGGAATTAAACGGAAGGAGAAGTCTCGGACGGAATCTTCGGTGGCGGCGTCGTAGACATGGGCGGGGCCATGGGTGGAGGAATCACGGGTGGCATGGACGGAGGCGGGGGAGGCGAGGTCATCAGGCTTGATACCGGGGCCATGGGTGTGGCTGGGTTGACGACGGTGGGTGGTGGGGCCTGTGCCTGCGGCTCAGAAGCTTTGACCGTCGTCGTTGCGAGCGGAGCGGCCGAAACGGGCGTCGCCGGTGATGGGTTCTTCATAATGACGGCGGGGGCAGGGGCCGTGGAAGGGTCCATCACGCTTGGCTTGGCAACGGCAAGCCCGGCACCCACGATAGCCGCCTTCGTTTCACCGTCCTGGGGCACGTCATCGGGTCTAAGCGTCCGCCAGTTATACGTTGATACCTTGGGTGGTGCATACATGAGCACGACCCAAGCAATCACCATACCCAGAAAGAGACTCGAAAGAGATTGGGCAATCTTCATTGATAGGTGTCAACATTTATTTTTTCCATTCCATTTTCTGCTTGTTCGTCGGGCGAGGCGGGGGAATATCAGGGTCTGTACTTCGTACCCATTGCGTCCCTATATGAGCCCTCCACTGAATAGACATTCTGTCAAGTATCTTGCGACACACGACACACGGAAGAGACGTTCCGAGCCCTCCACCGTGCAAATCTCTACGGATAATAAAGTCCCCGTACTTTCTGTGTATCCATCTGGAAAAGCACGACGAGTGAACACCTTGGCGGCTCGCTTCAAGAACTAATTTACGAATCAAATTGCGTTCTGCACATCTCTGACACGAGTTGTATGTCACGTCTCGGCGGTGCACTATACATGCAACCTTTGGATACATGGGTGGTAAACGCGTGACTTTTTTAAGAGAAGAGGGGCCATCCTAAAAAACGCGAGGAGGGGCTCCGCCCCGACCCGCGGACGCGTTTAAAAAAACGCGTCCTGTCCGGGGCAAGGGTCTAGGGCCCATGTGCAACTTAAACACAAACAATGAACCACCCTCTGCGCGAGTACGCACGCACGACCTTTGGGAAGCATATTGGGACGCTCTCCAAGAATGCCGAAATCAGTCTCTTGAATTGGTCCGTTCAAAATGCCAGGCGGCGAGGGAAGGACGCGTCATGGGAAAACCCCGAGTTCAAGAAGATATACAAAACCAAGTTGGGGTGGCTCATCACGGAAATGCAACGGCCAAACTATATGTTGTCCGTAGCACTTGCTCCAGACGCTACAGGACACGTCCGCGTATCACTCGACTACGTGAACCAGCTTGCATACAGACTCAAGACCAAGGAGCTTGATGTACGTCAGCTTGCCAAGTACCCGTCCGAGGTCTTGTGGCCCGAAGGTCCGTGGGCAGCTTCCATGTTCCGGGTGCGTGCCAAGGAACTCGCCAAGGAACAGGCGCAGTCGAAGATGGATGCAGAATATAACGGGATGTTCAAGTGCAGACGCTGTGGTAAGAACAAGGTGACCTACACACAGGCGCAGACGAGATCTGCTGATGAACCTATGGTGCGTATAATGCTTATTATGTATGCGTTTTTGACCCCGTATCTGACTCCGTATCCAGACAACCTTCTTTTGCTGCATGAGTTGCGGAAACAGGTGGAAGGGTTGATGAACCAGTGGGACTCCGTAGGAGTCCGAGTGTGACCCCTAACATTTTTCTCGTGTAATAGTACCAATTATGGCTCGTGGTCGTCCCGCCGTCCCCAAGGCTCCCACCAAGTTCATGAACAAGAAGCACCGCGTCATTATGATGACGGCGGATGGCAAGTACGTCGTCAAGACTGACAAGGGTATGGCGTACAACCCCAAGGCTGCGTACGTCAAGAGCCCAGGCGGTACCGTGCGCACCTTGACCAACTCCAAGGCGCGCGTGCCCACCGCGATCCGCCCCAAGGCCACCCGCCGCCGTCGCTCCAACGCCGGCAAGAAGCGCGGCGCCTACGCCGTCGTGCGTGCCGGTGCCCTGCCTGCCCTGTTCGCCAGCCCCAAGAAGGCTATGACCATGAGCCCCATCGGTCTGGCCGCCATGAAGATCATGAAGCGTCGGGGCCGCCCACGCAAGGCGTAAAGTAAAAAACGCGTAAAATATAGATAAAAAGATTTAGGGCAGACAACAACAGATGGACGTCGGTTACCTTGTTCGCGTCTGGACTGACGTTGGCGCTCGTAAGCCCGTTCCGCTCATTGCTAAGATTGTGGACAGGAACGAACACATTTTCATCATCAGGTACCTGTCCGAATCTGATGATAAAATTTGGCGATACGAGGAGGATACGTATGAAATTGACTCGGACTCTGTTGCCGAAATCCTCAAGACGGGTCTCGAGGAAGATATCGGGTTCAGGGCCTATGACGACGGTTTCCTAAAGACCGATCCAGACGACGACTATGTCCCGTCAGACGAAGACGAGGACGACGAAGATGAGGACGACGAAGAGTCGATGTGCGACACGGACGAGGAAGAGGACGACGACGAGGATGAGGAATTAGAATACAACGAGACGGACGAAGATGACGAGGATGAAACAGAGGAATTTGATGAATAAAATATGCTTCTATAGTAATGAGTGCGTCTGATATTACGTTGTACCTGCTCATTCTTATTGCTCTGCTGCTCTTGTTCAGGCGTCAGAGCTCGGACTTTTGCGGACCATGTGCCCTTGCGCTCGCCGCTTAACTTAAAAAGGTAAAACATATACTACAAACAAATGTCTACGACGTCCAAGTTTATAAAGGCATTTGACGCGAGCAGTGACGTTCACGTCAAATGGTTGTCCCATATGATCGATATTGCTGAGAACATCTCCCCTGACAAGCCATCAAACCTTATGGCGGAGATTAACAAGAATCCTCTGAACATCAAGCTCTCGGAGATGGAGGCACTTGATTGGCCACACATTCACTTTTGCTTGTGTGCCCTGTACGCCAAGGCGGTGCTCAAGGGCAAGGCGTTCATTCCGAAGGCTCAGAGCTAGGCATCTCATACAACTCGGCAAGACGCTCAACATAAAACTCGACAGGTGCTTCAAACGCAAACATTTTCCCATTAAATTCGAACCCTTTCTTGGTACTCTCGATATCGTCGATAGCAACCATATTCAGAAAGTTCTTCGTACATGTGACTTTGAGATCCTCAAAGTCCCATTTGCGGAAAAATAGGTGAAACAAAGCCACGTCACTTCGTGGCTCGGGAAGGTGGATCTGACCAAACGTCGCAGGCCACTCCTTTTCCATCATATAGTGCGTCTCGAGCATCTTCCCAACAACAACCGCGTCTTCTGGATCCTTGAACCCGAGAATCGCGGTTGGGACATTTTCACTGACCTTGACTGAAAATGCATGATTCTGGTGCGTATGAATCGTCCAATAGTGCTTTCCACCTCGACGTGTCTTGGGGAACCCAACAGGTCGCGTCGGAGGAACAATGAGTGAAGCCATGGTCTTGCTTATCCTAAGTATAGAATCTTTAAGGGGGGAGGAGGGGCTCCGCCCCGACCCGCAAAAAATTCGTGCCCTGTCCACCCCATGACCCAGACAACCAAAAGTCTCACCAACTCATAAGAGACCATGGAGTGTAGTGTCTGCTACGCCGAGTCTGGTCCCTTCCAGAAACTGTGCTGCGGTCACGTTTTCTGCAAAGGATGTATCAAGAACTGGTACCTGAAGGGGGCGAATGGCTCAGCCTGTCCCATGTGCCGCGCCCCCGTGTACTGGTCAGGATTCCACAAGGTCCGGGACGAGTGGAACGAGGAAGCCTATGAGAACAAGTGTGCCGAGGTGTTTAGCCAAGCGCTTGACGAGGCGTTTGAAGAGGCTCAGGGATTTGCAGAGCAATTCCCACCGCGGTGGCGATCCCGGATATTCAGAGACGTCATCGAGGACTTTATCGATATTGAAAAGACGTATCGGTTTATGAAATGGCACGACGCGCACCCGAGTGATATGGAGGATGTGTTCTACTACGGAGACTACTACTCGGACCGGGAGGTGGGGAAGCACGTATGGGATGACGAGCCGCCTAAGGAGTGGGTCACAAGGTACCCGACCATGGTGAAGAGCGCGCGGTGCGGATCACGCAGAAGAGCATCTGAAGATGAGTGGTGTACGTTGAGCATATATCTTAATCTATGTTAAGACGCGTTCCGTTCTTCACGAATCGACTCCCGAAAAACACGAGAACAAACGGCACGAGAACAAACACGAGTATACGCGCCACTTCCGGATTGAGACCTAAGTTGTCTCGTGCACGGCGGTACAGTGCTCCGTCAGGTGTTTGCACTTGAACATTCCCTGACCCTGAATCGTCGATCCACTCTGATTGGTAATTGAAAATGAGATTGAACGCGGCGAGGATCATCACCGCCCCGAGTGCTTGCGTCTTGTGTTCGAGTTTGAGTGACGGATCCGCCCAGTCGAGAATGAATATTGTTCCTAAAATGGAAACCCATTTTACAAACAGTCCTTGTTCTGGTGTTAGACCATGAAGCCACTGAAGCCATACGCGACTTGTGAACACGAGACCGACAAGTGCAAATGCCAATGCAAGCTTTGTGTGCATCATCCTTTAATAAGACACACCATAATATCTGAGCAAAAAGAGTCCTAGAGAGATCATGACAAGCGCAACCCACTGCATGGGATGGTTAAACCGCTCACCGAGGATAAAGTATGCGGCGAGGGATTCGAGAATACCAGAGATCCCGTCCCACACGCCATTAACGTACAGGATGTTCCCACCCTTGAGACTCTGGATCAAAAAGTAAATAACGCCGACGTAACCAATCGAACCCTGGACGAACCCCTTGGTTGTACTTTTGCGTGCAAACTCTTTGAACCCAAAGTCGCCGACAATCTCAGACAAGGATGCCCATAAGACGTTAAGTGTCGTCATTCTACTCTTTCACTAGATAAAAAGGCGAACCGTAGAGAGAGTAGAAAATGGATGCGATCGAGGCTGTTCTGGACCTGGCAAAGGAGCGCGACCAGCTGGCCGAGGAGCTGGAGACGTACGAGGAGTGGTTCGAGGAGCTGGTTGGACGCAAGGTGACCTTTGCCGTCAAGGAGAAGAAGAAGACGCGCTGGGTCGATTGTACCGTGACCGAGTTTGTGGAGGGTGAGGGGTGGGAGCTAACAGCCGAGGAGGATGAGGTGTTCATTGCAACCCTGGCCGACCTGATCAACGGGAAGATGCAATTTATTTCTTAAATATGAATAGATGCAAGTGAACGTGGCGAGTCTCTTGACAATGCTCGTCGCTATTATAACGGGGTTTTGGATTCACAGGGAGTACCTTCAAGGGCAGCCTCTGTGGATCGTTGTTGGGGGGACGCTCGCGTTTGGCGAAGTGTTTAAATTAGTCACTGGTATTGAAACATTTCCACTTCAAATATTCAAGAAGACTCGGGTGGGTTCACAGCTTGATGAGGCTGTTTCAACCCAGATTGCGCAGCAATCTGTTTCCTAGGGGCTCTCAGTGTCTGGCGGTGCCAGACACTGGTGGAGGTCTTGGCAAAACTCTTCAAGGCCAGGCTTGATCACGTTCGACCACATCTCTTCGTCACGTGTAATCTCGTGACTCAGCACCTGCGTGTTGTATTGCTCCACCAATCGAGCATGTACAAGACCTAGCATCTGCAAGTACATCTGGACCTGAATCATCTCGTACTCGACCACTCGACCAAACAGACGGTTTGTTCGGTTCTTAATCTCGATCAAGACCTTTGACCCGTCGGGACGTTCCTCGATACGGTCAATCTTCCCGACGACCACAAACTTCTTGTCCCCGAGTTCACATACGTCATACGTATAAAACGAATTGTCCTTGGTCCATTTCACACCCTGTTCAGCCTCAACCTTCTGGGACGTCGTGTCCTCTGACCGGGTTCCATGGGTCGTATACACCTTGGACCTCAAGTGCTCAGCAACCTCAGCCTTTTGGGTCGCACTCAATTTTGCATCAGAATTGACCTTTTCCAGAGCCTCGGCATAAATCTTCTGAACCTCATGGGAATCCTTGGCGCGACTATTCAGAGCGGACGCAAGGACGACACGTGCCGACTCGGACGCGTTTAGGGCCTCCTCGGCACGGTCCTTCTTGGTCTTTCCCGTGAAAGTCTGAGGCGCATACTTTTTCCAGAGGTCATCAAAGACCTCGTGACGTGGCTTATACTTGTTCCGACCGATGATGGCGGCAACATCTGACGCGCGGAGTGTTATGCGGTTCATGGTATAGATAAAAGTGTCGTCTCTAAGTAAGGCATGGCACTCACAGGACTGGTTTTTTGCACATGCACCCCGCGGACCAAGGTTCGACCCGTTGACGTGAAAAAGGCTATTCGTCACGCTCAGAAGTTCCACCCCAAGGCTCCCGAGTACAAGCAGGCCTGGGACGAGGTTGAGGAACTTTCGTCCGAGTTGGCGCGACAGATGATCGAGACAAAGAACGGTTCAGATCTTTGTGTTGATGATCCCCTTGCATGCCGCGAGTATGACGTCTAGTGCTGCTTGACCGTAAGAACAATAACAAGACCTGTGGTTAACAGAAAGATGAGGGTCGGAGTTACATACAGCTGTTTCCTCACGGGCGGGTGAACTGGGACGGGAACGGGGATGATGATTTGGTTCGGTTCGACTTGGCGAGGGAGGGGGAGGGACGTGCGACACAAGGGGCACTTATCGATGTAACACTGGATATGGACCCTGTTTCGACAACACGCCATCTGGACGACTGTTCCTGTGAGTGGTTCCAGACACACGGGACACTCGTCGTCCATTATTAAATACTTCGCAAATAAAACCCTAAAGCCAAAGCACTGTCCGACCCTGGTGGAAGCTTAATTTTCTTTTGAAATTCGTTCTGTAAATCTTCACGGGCTCGAGCCACGATACGGGACCGCAACTCTAGGTACTCATCATGGACTTCGGGTGGGGCAAGGGGTGTGGAAAGGACGCGAATCTCTCTGAGTCTGGGAACGTGACGCTCAAGGATTGTTTGGATCTCGGCTTTTGACAAGTTGTGGAGGTATTTGTGTGCACGAGTTTGTTTCTTTAGGAGGCGGAGTTCGTCCATCCTACTACTTAAACGGAAAAAACGTGGGGTGATCATGTCAGGACCCGTACTTGATGCGTTGATGATCACCATCATCACCCCAGCAGTCTACTTGTTCGCGTCTACGTTCCCACTGACGTCCTCGTTCGTGTTTGCATCAATTATATATAAAATTTAAACGCGCCTCTCTAGTAAGGAGAGATGAACAAACTGTGTGGAGGCAATCACTGCGTGTTGCCTCGCGGCACAGCCGCCCGCGTCCGCGTGGTCGTTCGCAAGGTTCAGAGACACCCTCTGACTCAGAAAACCTTGCGAACGAGTATTCGTATTCAAAAAAAGGTCCTTAAGGGGGCTGTAATTAGTGTCATCCCAAGCGGGATTGATGACGTGCTCATTCACCATGCACCGCTGACGACGAACGAGGCGGTCCATTTCATCATCGACCAAGCAACCATTAGTGCCCTCTCAGGTATTATGGCGCTTATTCTTATACTCGCGAAAGAGTGAACCGAGCCTGTTTCCCAGGGTACACGATCTGAAACTGTATGCGTAACCTCCCTTCCTTTGTGAACCCCTTGAATGGTATGATATAGTCCTCCCGAGGATCCAGAACACCCCACTCTAACGTGTTGATGCGTATCGGCCCGTCAAAGTGTGGAATCACAATGTCCTTTCCCATGACCGAATCTTCAAATGAAATCTTCGTTTGCCATACGAGGTCAGGACCTTGACGCAAGAACTCGGGATGGCTCTCGACTTTGACGTGAAACAAGATATCACCAGGTTCCTCCCCTTCCTTCCGAGGCTGTTCCCCAAGCCCGTGTCCCACGATAACATTCCCGTCCAGAACTCCAGCAGGTATTTTTAGTTCTAAATTGAGTGGCTCCTTCTTCCGACCGCCTTGACACGCCCCACACCCACGACCAACACCGCCTTGACCCTGACATGCCCCACACGGTTGTTGCATGACCATGGGTCCCATTTGCATCTGAACAGCCCCGCGACCGTTACATTGGGGACACTTGGTCCGACACGCGAAACAGGTCTTGTCCAGTGTAATACGAAGGTTACGGGTTGTTCCACGGTATGACTCTTCAAAGCTCACTCTTAATTCATGATCAAAATTGGAACGTCTGACAGGTCCACGGGGTCCCTGTTGAAACCCAAACGGATTCCCGCCCCCGAACATCTGGGAGAACATGGCATCGAAGGGATTCGCACCTGGGGGAGGACCTTGGGGCCCCTCTGGGTTTCCAAACTGGTCAAAGTTCTGACGCTTTTGTGGATCGGACAGAATATCATAGGCTCCCTGGATTTTTTTGAATTGCTCTGGATCGCCACCTTTGTCAGGATGGTGTTTCATAGCAAGTTTTCTATAGGCCTTCTTGACCTCGTCATCTGAAGCACCCTTCTGGATCCCGAGTGCCTGGTATGGGTCCACATGCGGCTGAGAATTCATTCTCAGCCCTCTAATTTTAGTTACAAATTAGTCCTTTACTTGGAGCGCGTCTTCTTGGACAGGTGCTTACGAACAGCCTTCTGGATGGTCTTGGCGGCCGTCTTGGGACTCGGCGTCTTTTTCTTGGCCGCGACCGTGACCCGACGCACGTTCCGTGGGTAAATGGGACCCCGAGTCACGGGGTTGCGAGCCCCCGGGATGGGCGCCTTGGGGTTTCGCATGAGAAGGTTGTAATTGTTTTTAATCATTGTCATGAGCTGAAAGAAGGTCTTCTTGTCGTAATAATCCGTACGTCCTGTACTCCTGTTGCGAAGTTCATACACAACCAGACTCCCTTTTGGGAAGTTGAGCGTAATGGGGTTGACGTAGTTGGCGTTGAGGACAACGCGCGGTATTTTAGGCAGGGCGGCGACACGAGACCGTGCAGTGTTCGCCGCCTTTCTCTTCCTGGTGTTCACCTTCTCTCGAATTGAACGAGCCATGTTGGCATACTTTCCCATTACTGTTGCATAGCATTTTTTCTCGAAGTCAAGTTGTTTACGTATCGAGACAGAACGTTTTGCGGTGGACGGCGATGGGACTCTCGCACGAGGACTCTGAAAACATTATTACTTGCCAACCCTTGCGTATTGAACACCCTTTTATATGTATTCATGTTATTAACGCCTTTGTTCTGGAGAAACTTCAATATTTGTGGAACGTTTCCAGGTGCAAGAGTACTTGCGTTGCGCGTTACTCGTGAAATTATAGAACTCACCGTTTCGTTACTCGGCTCGACCCAGCGCAGTGCCAATAGCAAAGTTGCTCGAAGATTGTTTACAGAATTTGAGTTGAAATTTGTAGCAGATATTCTGTCCCTCCATGCCTTGAGACGCAACACGTCCCTTCGCGTATTCAAGTTGGCGTTGCTATATATTTGCGGGGCTTTCGTTGATCTCGCTATCTTATTCACGGCGTCTAGTCCTTGGCTAACCTGTTCCGCGGTCGCCCCTGGAACTCCCACCCAACCGCGAAGCCAACCGAGTCTCTGTACAGAACGAATGATGTCATCATATTCAGCCGGGCCGAGAACTGGGGAGCATCGAATAGCAATTGCTGGGTTGTCTTGACCGTACGCTCCTTGCGTACAGTTCGCGACCATGTTCGCCGCCCCTTTCGCAGTCATCTGTGCGGCGGCCCTGTTTTTACTCGCCACACCCGGAGCGTTTGGACCAATACGCTGAACGGTTCTTACGCCTTTCGCCGTTGAACTGGAAACTCTTGAATGACGTACAACATGCGCAAGTTTAAACCGTAAATTATTTGAAGTTCCCCGTTCGAAAGCCTCTACAACTTTTTGTGCGATGCTAGCACGTATACCAGTTCTCCTTTCAAAATCGACCGGTAAAAGAACACGCGGTTTATACGTCGAGTTGTTTCCAAACGAGTTGCGGTATAGTTCGTCGAACCTCCCTTTCTCCCCAGACCATCTATACGCCGAGTTCTTGTTGAGTTCATATGGATCCCTGAAATTCACATTCTTCTCACCCACTCCTGTACCATATTGCCACGGACAGAAATTTGTACGAATAATTGGGTTGTAGTTTTTAAAGAAATACTCGAGCATGCGTTTGACTTTCGCCATTTGCCACGCTTCGGCTGGAATACTTTCCGCCTTTCCTTGTGTAATTTTGAACTCGAGAACGTCGATATACAACCTGCCATCTTTTATTTCGAAAAATATACCGTCCGGCTCGGCGTTCCAGTAGCCTTTCCATGGTGAATTTTTCGCGCCTCGCGGTTTCACATTATCGTAAATAGACGGAATATCATTATATGTGAGCGAATTTTTCGTTTTGCGTATCTTTCTTGCAGCTGAATAAAGCGCCGAAGGTTCTGTTGCATTAAAGAATACTTGGGCCCATCCATTTTTTCTTGTATTGTTATTCTCAATCGAATAGAGAGGACGTGTATCTATCACCGTTTTCAGAAGAATAACTCCTTTTCCTTGGCGTGCCTGTTCTCTTACGGCGTACATAACAGTATTCACGTCTTGAATTGCACGTGTAGGACCTCCGCAGAAGGTTGTACCACTTCCAGGTCCGGACCCTGGAAAATACTTGTTATCTTCCCAATAAAGTACTTCAACTCCCGACTTTTTAGCAGCGTATCCAACGGCAAGAGTTTCGAGAATCGAACCAAGTGTCCCCGCCCAGACAGAGGGTGTGCCCCAATGCCGAGCCGCATCGTGAAGTACGTCCACCATCATTGACCTATTAATGAGGGTCATTCCGCGACCTTTCACGCGTGAAAATGTCGGAAGTTTTGAAGGGTACGATGATGCTCCTCGTTCACCAGCGAGTTTGGAGAACTCCATTACTTCGGGAAGAGTCCTTCCTTTGAGAATTTTGTTGACACTCATACCAGCTGCATTGGCGGCCAACCGAAGTTTCTTCGCTGCGGCGGTCGGCTGTTTCGAACCTAGTTCGGCAAGTCGTAGTTCAAGATTATTGGAAGTGTTTCGAACACGTTTCATCTCTGAAGTAACCCCAGATAAAAACTTGACCACCTTGTCAAGTATCAAATGGCTCCTTCCAAGACTCTGACCAAGCTCGTTGACCGCGTGACTGTGCTCAAGGCTGATCTGAAGGAGGCAAATGCCGAGCTAAAGTCGGAGATTGAGGGTACTCCCATGTACAAGGCGTTCCTGGACGCCATCAAGGAGACCGCGGGGGTGCCCGATAAGGTTCCCGACAAGGTGGCGGCTGCGAACGCGTACAAGCTGACTCTGTCTATGCTGACCAAGAAGGAGGAGGGTGGGGAGGGAGATGCGTAAGCGTCTCCCCGTTCCCCGCTTGAAAATTTGCGTCCTGTCCGGCCTAAAGGACTAGCACTCAAGTAACATCAAAGACCAAACCATGTCGCCCAACGTCTATCTCGAGTTCAATGATGATGACATGCTCATTGCAACGGACGGCGAGCGCACGTATAAAACCTGGACGTACTCAGACTTTGAGGAGTACTTTGGAGAGGCCATCACGCCTTCCATGTACGATTTCATGTCTGAATACGTGTATGATAATCTGGATAAGAGCACGCGGTGGGCTCTTGAGGCGGAGGAGTATGATGGCTCGTATGATGAGCAAGCTGTCACCGCGTATATCGAGCTTCCGTGGAAGGAGCGTCTGACGATGCACGAGCAAATGCGACACAATCTCGAGGCGGACCTCGAGCGTTACCGCGAGAAGGTCAAGGCGTGTGATGATATGCCGCCTTTTGACCCCAACAGCCCTATTTACAAGGAGTACGCCGACTTCCAGATGGATCTGAAGTTCAAGTTGGCGGCAAAGGTGGTGCGGCTCGAGCGCGAGTTGCACGAGGAGGAACAGTGGCGCGGTGGGTGGGAGGATGGTGAGTCGCAGACGGACGGCCCGCGGTACGACGGGCTCGATGAAATTTAAGTCCCTGTATGTAATATGACGGAACCGAAACTCAATGTCAAACGTCTTTTCCGCGTCCCAAACCACCCATGGCCCGTTGTCAACCGCGGAAACGCCATTCAGCGTGTTCAGAAAATTGTCAAGTCAAACCACGTCACGGGTCTTCCAACACACTGGCCTAAGCTGTACTATGGTCAGAGCCGTGCAAATTTGGCCCAAAATAGAACGTACAGGAACACGAATGTGTCAACCCTCCCCGACGGTGCGTACCTGTACCTGATCGAGTACAATCCCGTGACAAATAGGTATCACAAGTCCTTTGTTCGGGTCCTGAACAAGCTCGAGTCTGGCTCACGGCATTTTCAGCTCCCAATTTTGAACAAAAATAGGATCATCATAGCGGCCGGTGAATTGTCAAAGAATGGGTCCAAGGTTCTTTTCAATCTGGAAAGCGGGACGTACACGAAGAATCTGGTGGCTAAGACGAGCAAGTATATGGGTTCCAATAATTATATGAATATTGTGAAGAATGCCTTGCGAAACGCCCGACCTGAATATACATTTGAAATTCTGGTCCCACAAGTCCCTGCCAACATGGCAAACCTCTTGAAATGTGGGAACGTGAGCTTCTATTTTGGAAACAAAACAAACAAGAAGAAGGCCGAACTACGCAAGGCGGGTTTAAACACAAACAGTGCTGAAAATTTGATACGACAGCTCCTCAACAAAAAGACGTGTTCTGTCTCGCCCAGGAGGTCACCTCGACTCAAGAGGGCACGTGCAAACAATGGACGCCCCACGTAAATCCCGGTACTTTAGCGTGGAAGAACAGCTGTTCGAGCTCATGCACGACCTGGAGGTGTATTTGTGTCGTGCGCTGTTCCACGAGGTGAATCACGCGCACTGGGCCGCCACGACGCGTCAGTCCAAGGATACAGAGTACGAGATCCGGCACGCAATTACAGAGGCGTTTGACCTCATTCTTCGGCGATGGGAAAACATCTCCGATGTTCGGGCTATGTTGGCGGCGTCTCGGGACATTCTCAAGGATGGTGTCATCATGTGTGTCGACGTGCCCCGGCCTCCAGACGCCGACGAGTTCTTGGCCCGCGTCCTCGAAAACGTCATGATATTTTTCGGGTCCTCGTGGCTCCCCCGAATCGATGCCGCCATGCTTCCGTACCAGCACAACATCCAGGTGATCCAACGCAATTGGCGGCGGTGTTACTACGACCCGAACCACCCGGCGTGTAAGCGCCGACTCGTGCGTCAATTTGAAGATATGAGCTTAGAGATGCAGAGCGTGTAATACACATGAGTTTCCTTTGGACGTTCCTGAAGTGTGTCGCCCTTGCCTTCGTCCCTATCCCCGTGAACCCGTGGATCAGCAAGACCGAGAAGCCAAACACGTGGACTTTGACGTGTGACGGGTTCACGTCCGTGTTCCAAGAGGCGAAGGTGTTTTGGAAGACCCCTGCGATTGAATCACTTCTGGGAAAGTCTCGGACAATTCTAAATGCTTACAGCGCCGCTCCCACGGCTCCAGACACCCCGCCCCAGCGCCCACCTACGCGCCGCGCGTCGGTCCGTCCCGGTGAAAGCATCGATAGATCCAATTGAACTCACGGGGAAGGCGATAGGTCTTTGGGTCTTCTTTACGACAGCTACAAACTGGTGGTTTTACCGACGGGTCCGTAAGGAGGCTGAGAAGGACAAAAAGTGAACAAACGTGTCCTGTCCCAGTCAAGCCTCCCCAATTTTCTTATAAAATCACAGCAGATGTGCCAGTGCTCTCTCTGTGTTGAACGCATCTCAAAGCCCCCCGTTCAACACACAGACGCGCAGTTTATTAAAGACCTGATAGAAGGTCGAGTATCTCATATAGCAACCACGTCAGACGGTCGACCGGTCTATATATGGACGGGCCCTTGATTGTGTACAAGGACATTTACGACGCGGATAAGGACGTGGCTGTTGGAAAGGTGACCAAAAAGCGCCGCCTGAATAGCACGGGCGAAAACGCGTTCCTCCACGCTGACGGGTCTGTCGAGCGTGAAGAGGACAAAATCATTGCCGCCCAGCGTATTTGGCGCCACGAGTACTATAAGCCGGACGGGAAGGGGTTCCGGAAGGCGTTCGAGACCTTCAAGCACCGTCAAGACGCCTTGTAAAAACCGTGTTCTGTGAAGCCCACATAGAGGCGCGGCGCTTGTATACACAAAGCAAAGAACAATGGACCGTCTTCTGAACCGCCCTCTGACTCGCGAGAGCAAAAAGAAGCTTCGTGAGGACATTGATAAGGTTGTCGAGACCGTTGCCCGTATGCAAAACAAGTACGACCTCTTCGAAGAGGCTATGGTTGAGATGTACGGAGAAGTGCAAACCCTGAAGAATGTGATCGCCGACATGAAGAAACCGCCTGCCGCCAGGAAGCCTCAGAAGTGCACCATATGCGGTCTGGAGGGGCACAATGCACGCAACTCCCGGTATCACCCGGCGCAAGTTGTTCACGTTCCCGGGGGTTTGACTGTTGCACATGTGTAAAGGAAAAACGAGTTCTGTAAACGTCTAGAGTCTTGCGTCCCCCCTCTTTCCCAAGTCATGATTACCTTCGTCCCCTTTGACGACCCCGTGGCATGTGCCAAGGCGTTGGACTACCGTCGGCTCGGGAAACAACGCGTTGAAGCGTACCAGATTTGGAGAGCCTTGCAGGGGCTCTCCAAAGGCTGGATCAACCACCCTGCGACCCAGATGTGGAAAGGTCACACGTGCTTTTTGGCCATGTATTGCAATGCCATGATCGACGAGTGGATTGCTCAGGGGTACACGAACAATATGCAAAAACTGCCGCATTGCAGAAACCCGCGACCGCCGTGGTGGTGGGGCTGGCGACCCATACACATGTCACACCGCGCATCTCTGAACCGCAAGAAACCGGACTATTACCGCTTTGATGTCGGCGACTACGCGAACTGGGGGTACATATGGCCGACGAAGGTGTCAGAGACTCTCCGGCTCACTCCTGACCCGCCGCTGGAACGGGTCTGTGAGCCGTTGAAACCCACTCTTCCCACGACCTCGTATCATCGTGATAAATCCTGACCTCTCCAGTATCATAGTTATAGTGATGCGTGTAACGAATATCGTTTATTGAATATGCGTCTTCCCAGTGTCCCCTCTGCACATGGAGTCCTGTACTCCTCCCCGCGTTCTTTGATACGAGCCACCGTGTTCGATCGTTCGGAAGGACTTCACTCTTTCCAATTTCATATGGAAATTCAGTGATGACCTTCTCGACCCGACCTGGAGGAAACTTGAGTTTGATACACGTCTCGAGATCAAACCCAAGGATCTTTCGTTCTCGTGGTTCTGAATACTTTGCGACTCGGTATACGAGTTCCATCTAAAGTCTAGGAACGTAAAAAAACAAATGCTCAGTCCGCGCACGTTCAACCAACGCAAGTACCTCGACCTCCTGTACTCGTCCGTGCCCGTCGTCATCGGCACGGGACCTGCAGGAACCGGAAAGACCCTGCTTGCATGTCACGCCGGTTCCAAGGCCCTCGTGGCGGGTCAAGTCCAGCGTATCATTCTGACCCGACCGGCTGTGAGCGTGGATGAGCAACACGGGTACTTGCCTGGTAATTTGAATAAAAAGATGGAACCGTGGACTCGACCCATGTTCGATGCTTTGTACCGCCATTTTAGTCCAAAAAAGGTTCAGGATATGGTCTATGACCAACAGATTGAGATTTGTCCTTTGGCCTATATGCGTGGCCGAACCTTTGACTCGGCATGGGTCGTTGCTGACGAGATGCAAAACTCAACACCGTCACAGATGAAGATGCTTCTGACTCGCATCGGGGAAGGTTCCAAGATGGTTGTGTCTGGTGACATACAGCAACACGAGCGTGGGTTCGAGGAGAACGGGCTCGTCGACCTTCTCGAGAAGCTTCCGGTCCCGAACGACTACTTGCGCCACGTGGAGTTTACGAACGATGATGTCGTGCGAAGCCAAGTGATCAAGGAGATTCTGAATATGTACCGAACATAAAACAAAAATGCTCGGTCTCTGTAGAGATGAACCTTCCAAGGTATTGGTATTTCAAATGCCGACCACCATGGGAACTAATTGAACAATTCTTTCCCAAAATTCGGAGGTGTCAATCCTGTCCGAACCTAAAATTCGTGCCTTGTCAAACCCAATGAACCTCCCTCCTCTATGGACACCAAACACAAATGGCGCTCGAGATCTGGTTCACAAAGCAGTACGTGCAAGAGGTCCAGAACCGCGTGACCTACCAGAAAAACAGAAACAGTAGACTCGGTATGATTTGCGGCTGGCGTATCCAGCCTCATATCAGTGTCTGGAAGGCTCTCCCGGGTGAAGAGCCTCCCACACACTGGGAACGGTCGCCGACGGAGGCGACCATGTACAAGAACGCGCGGGAAGCATGGCAGAGGTGTGACAAGACCAAGGCGCAAGAACTGTACGACCTATGGAATCACGCGTGTCAAGACCCGTACTATTGCCCGATGCACGGGTGCGGAAGTGACTAAAAATGTTACAGTGTAATAGGAATGAACAACTTGGGTCTTGCTCAAACGGGTGGGACGTGTTGGCTCCACTCGTCCCTGAACCTGTTCCTGATGACTGATGATGGATTCAAGATCCTCTGGACTAAGCTTCAGGACGTGTACAAGACCATGACCCCCACATACAAAGCCTGGTTCAACTCGAACATTAACGCGCCGTGTCCACCCCGACTCAAGAGCTTGACGACCATCAACTCCGTATACTTTTGGAAGTTTCTCGATCAGTTCATGTGTTCGATCGGGGGTCCAGGACGGCTTTGGCGGAAGCACGAGAGGAACGCCAACCTCGTGTCGCGTGTAAAATGGAACAACCCTGCGCTCAAGAATGCTCCGTTGAATGCAGGAAGTCGTCCTCGGAGAGAGCTTCCGAAACTGCTTCGGCACTTGGGGTTTAAGCAAGGCGAGTATGGCCTACCCGATTGGCACATCTGGAGGTACAAAGGGGCTCCAGCAAACCGAAACTACAAATTCTTCCTGTACCGTCAGGTGAAGCCATACGACTTGCCTCTTGAGAAAGGATCGCATCGGCTCTCTGGAGCTTTGTTCGTATTGCACAACAGGGCTGGGACGGGTGGTCACGTCTGGACGTGTATACGCAAGGGAGACAAAGGGTACATATTCGACTCGTCGAAACCAAACTCGCTCCATGCGTGTAATTGGTGGAAACAGGCAGAGGTTGAGGCCTTTTTCACCAACTCGAACCTCATACGAAGCTGGGGCCCAAACTACCATGGCGTAGGTGGTGGATACTTTGACATCGTCATGTACTCTCGGAGCTCATATGTTGACTCCATCGTCCCGAGTTGTCGCCGTGTGAATAGGTCTCCGAACAAGAACATGAAGAATACTGCAGGTAAATATCTCAGCAATGACCCCAATGTCGGTCAAAAAGTCAACCAAATCAACGCCCCACCCGCCGTCAAGGCGGCGCTTCGCAAGTACGAAGCGACCCGTGTAAAT
>Ga0213922_1000102_pt1 | contig 51780 bp, 44 predicted proteins | sample McNCre2917MG_FD_165060 | JGI IMG/M metagenome (GOLD analysis project Ga0213922, IMG submission 165060) | Freshwater microbial communities from McNutts Creek, Athens, Georgia, United States - 29-17 MG | ecosystem: Environmental > Aquatic > Freshwater > Creek | place: USA: Georgia | collected... | reverse complement strand
CGACGTGGGTGAAGACGCACTGCGTGGCCGCATTTACCTGCCTGTCACTGAGCTTCAACAGTTTGATGTGAAAGCACACGAAATTTTGAACCGCTTGGATTCAGAGCGATTTCAAGCCTTGATGCAATTTCAAGCCGCCCGCGCCCATGCGTTGTATGACGAAGCCTTGGCGTTGTTGCCCACGCATGACTGGAAACACCAGAAGCCGGGGCTGATGATGGCCAGCATTTACCGCACGTTGCTGCGCGAAATTGAAGCCCAACAGTTTCCTGTGCTCAAGCAACGCGTCGCCCTCACGCCGCTGCGCAAGCTCTGGCTGGCTTGGAAGATGCAGGCCCTGGGTCGTTTCTAAGTTACCCATCGCGGCATGAAGCAACTCACCATCGTGGGCGCAGGCTGGGCGGGTTTGGCCGCTGCCGTGGCCGCCACCCAAGCGGGTTGGCATGTGCAGCTGTTTGAAGCTGCCAACACCGCTGGTGGCCGTGCCCGCAGCTTGACGCAAAGTTTTGCTGGCAAGCCTTTGGACAATGGCCAGCATGTGCTCATTGGGGCGTACCGCGACACGCTCGCCCTGATGCGTACCGTCGGCCTCAACCCCGAGGCCCTGGTGCAACGCTTGCCCCTCGACCTTCGCTATGCAGACGGACAAGGTTTGAGCTTGCCCGATTGGCCCATGCCATTCAACTTACTCGCGGGTATCGCTCGCGCACAGGGTTGGCGCATGCAGGACAAAGCAAGCCTCATCCAAGCCGCTTGGGGATGGCAACGCGCGCAGTTTGAATGCCCACCAAGTTTGACAGTGGCAGAGCTTTGTGAGGTATCGGCGCTTAGCCCTCGGGTGATGCAGCAACTCATCGAGCCTTTGTGTCTTTCCGCCCTCAACACGCCCATGCGTGAAGCCAGCGCCACCGTATTTTTGCGCGTCTTGCACGACGCACTGCTCGGCGGCGCAGGCAGCACCGACCTGCTGATGCCGCGTGTCGATTTAGGCGCGTTGCTGCCAGAGACTTGCTTGCAATGGCTTGGCGAAAAAGGCGCACACATTGAGCTTGGCACACGCATCTCAGCGGCACGCGTTGATGAACTGCTCAGCACCGACCAAACCGTGCTGCTGGCGTGCCCGCCTTGGGAGGCAGCACGCCTCACCGCAGAGGTCGCACCGAAGTGGGCTTATGCATGCGCAGAGCTGTCACACACTGCGATTGCCACGGTCTACCTGCATTGCAAAGATGAAGGCTTCAAAGGCTTGTCTCGCCCCATGCTCGCGCTGCACAGCTCGGCCACTGCGCCTGCGCAGTTTGTGTTTGACAAAGGCGCGCTGTCAGCGCAACACGGCTTGCTCGCCGCTGTCGTCAGCGCATGCGATGCAGAGCGTGATGAGGTGGCCGAACAGGTCCACGCCCAACTGAGCGAGCAACTGGGGCTCACCCACTTAGAGTTCGTTCAAACCGTGGTGGAAAAACGTGCCACGCTCGCCTGCACACCGCGGCTAAACAGGCCCGAGTCGTTTGTGGCCCAGGGGCTCTGGGCCTGCGGCGACTACATCTGCGGCCCTTACCCCTCAACCTTAGAAGGTGCTGTTCGCTCAGGCCAACAAGTGGTCACACAACTCAGCCAAGTGATTCACGGTTAAAGGTGGGGCAAAGTCATGTGGCCAATCATGGCTTTGCGTGTTGATCCACGCGGTTTGCATGCCCGCATTGAATGCACCCAGCACATCGGTGTTGGCGTCATCACCCAAATGCAAGACGGCATCAGCCGGTAAATTCAACTCAGCCGCCGCCGCATGAAAAATGCGCACATCAGGCTTAGCCACACCAAACAACCGTGCGCTCACCGAGGCTTTGAAATAAGGCCCTGCGGCCGTGCGAAACACATCGGCATTGCCGTTTGACAACCCCACTAACGGATAGCGCGCCGACAAACGTTGCAGCGCTTGCTCCACACCATCAAACAATGTCACGTTCTGACGCTCAGCAAAAAACACATCAAAAGCGGGATCCGCCAAATCAGGATCATCGCCGGCTTGCAACAAGCTCTCGCGAATGGCCGCTCGTCTTAAAAAAGTCAAATCATGTGCTTGGTCGGTGTGGCGCTGGTTAACGGCCATGCGGATTTTCTTTTTAACAGCAGCATCTGAGCACAGCTGTGCAGTTTGCGGCGCATGAATGGTCAGCCAATCCTGCAACACCACCTCAGCGCGGGCGATGGTGGGCCACACGGGCCACAATGTGTCATCAAGGTCGAGGGTTATCGCGCGAATTTTTGAAAGGTCTAGCATGCTGGGCGAGAATACCGCATCATGATTCAACCGACCTTCAAGCCAGAGCCGTCCTACATACACGGACAAGCATCACGCACAGCGGTGTTGCTGTGTAATTTGGGAACACCTGACGAACCTACCGCATCCGCTGTACGCCGATACCTTGCAGAGTTCTTAGGCGACCATCGCGTGGTCGAAATTCCTCGGCTTATCTGGATGGCGATCTTGCACGGCATCATCTTGCGTGTACGTCCAGCCAAATCTGCGGCGAAGTACGCCAGCATTTGGACCTCCGAAGGTTCACCGCTCAAGGTTTGGACAAGCAAGCAAGCACAGGCGCTTCAAGAGGTGTTTCACGCACACGGTGAGGCCGTGACCGTGCGCTATGCCATGCGATACGGCAATCCCTCCATTCCTGACCAAATGGATGCACTCAAGTCCGAGGGCTTCACGCGCGTTTTGGTATTGCCCGCTTATCCGCAGTACTCAGGCACCACCACCGCCAGTGTGTTTGATGCCATCTACCACTGGGGTCTGCGTACACGCGTATTGCCAGAGTTGCGTTTCATCAACCATTACCACGATCACCCGACTTACATCCAAGCGCTGGCAGATCGTGTGCGCGCACATTGGGCACAGCACGGTCAGGCTGACCGCTTGGTCATGAGTTTTCATGGTGTCCCTGAACGCACGTTGCACCTTGGTGACCCTTATCACTGCGAGTGCTACAAAACTGCTCGACTACTTGGTGAAACCTTAGGCTTAACCAAAGCGCAATACATGGTGACGTTCCAATCGCGGTTCGGCAAAGCCAAGTGGCTCGAACCCTACACAGAACCCACGCTCATCGCCTTGGCACAACAAGGTATCAAGCGCGTCGATTTAATTTGCCCAGGCTTTACCAGCGACTGCCTAGAAACCTTGGAAGAAATTTCACAAGAAGCCCAAGAGGCCTACTTGCATGCGGGCGGCAGGGCGTTTCACTACATTCCATGCCTCAACGACAACCCTGTGTGGATACAAGGACTACACGCGTTGTGCCAATCACAAATGGGCGGGTGGTCGCTGCAAGAAATCGATGAGGCGCAATGCATGAAAAGCCGTCAAGAAGCACTTTCACTCGGTGCTAAAAACTAAAAGAGCCGCATGCGCGGCTCTTTTTTAAACGCAAATGCGCTTAGGGTGCTTTGCTTGCGGCTGGTGCAATCGAGGCGGCAGTAACAGCAGCGCTTGCAGCACGAACAACAGACGCCACTGCACTGGATGCAGGCATTGCCGCACGAGGCGCACTGGCTGCAACCGCCGCTGAAGCCTGAGACTCAGTGGCTGAAGCCGCTGCTTCACTGGCACTGGCACTGGCAACGCTCGCTGGATCAACGGCATCAGAAGGCACAGCCTGCAACGGCGGGGCGGGTTCAGCAACCTCGTCCTCTTTGGGTTGCATGTAGGCAGCAACAGCCAAAGCAACAGCAAATAAAGCGGCAGTCACCCAAATTTTTGATTTGGCATCTTTAGCTGGCACAGCGGGATGAGAAACTTCAGCTTCTACAGAAGCTTCGCTGGCAACATCATCCGTAGGTTGCTCAGCCAGCAGCACGTCGATCGCTTCGACTTCAACCACCGGTACATCGACGATTTCAGTCGTGATCTCTTCAATGCCAGAGGATGTGAGCGTTTCTTGAACGACCACTTCTTCAGCAGACAAGCCCAACAAAGCACCGACTTTTCTTGCGGAGGTGAGCTTGACGGCTTCACTGTAGAAAGAGCTAATGCCCCCCTCTTCCAGCTGACGAATTTGCTTCACGGACATGCAAGCACGCGTTGCCATGTCACTCAAAACCCAACCACGTGCCTCACGTCGCAAGCGCAACAAGTCGCCGTTAATTTGCAAGTCTTCTTGGCTCATAAACAAACGAGGCGTGGTTAAAAACGATCTGATTACTTAACCAGCAAAAGCTCGCCCTTGATCGACGCGCCCTTTTGAACCGACAAAGTTTGATAAACCACATGACCATCGACAGAGGCTGAGGATGTCACGATCAATTCATTGCAAGTTGCCGTACCAGAAAACTTACCCTTGATGTGCAAGCTAGAACAAGTCACCACACCTTCGACTTGACCGCGTGCACCGATGGTGAGTTCATCCACTTGAATTTGGCCATTCAATGCGCCTTCCACGTGAATCGCGCCTTTGGCAGCAATCTCACCACGAAAGGAGAAACCCTCGCTCAGAATTGAAGGTTTCGTGGCTGTTGTTGAAATCATGTCCATCATGCTATTACGTGGTGTTGGGTTTTGTGGTGCAGCTACAGGAGCGGAAATGACAGCGTCAGACAGCTCTGAGACCTCTTCAACTTCAGATTCCAAATGCTCGTCCTCGACCTCCTGAGCCGAGTTATTGGCATTGGACTGATTAACGTTGTTGGTTTTGGATTTGTTGAACATATTGTGCCGTCCGTATAACTTTTTGCGGGTTGACTGGATAACCACCAATCAAGATTTCCAAATGCAGGTGTTTACCTGTCGACGAAGAACCAGTGCTGCCAATGTTGCCCAACACCGATTCGTTAGTGACTTTGTCACCCAATTTCACTTCAATGTTCGCCAAATGCGCGTAGAGCGACTCAACCCCGTTGGTGTGGCGAATCACAACAGTATTGCCGTACTGCGTATGAAACTGAGCCAAAACCACGACGCCAGGCTTCACGGGGTGAACCTTTTCATCACCCGTCTGACTCAACAAATCCAGTCCTGTGTGGAAATGGGTTTGCCCTGAAATTGGATGGCGACGCACGCCAAAATCAGAGGTCACGCTGTAATTTGGCACCGGCATGACGCTAGGCAGCGCATACAAGACCTCACGCAACCCTCGATTAGTCGACAACTCGTCTGCCACTTTGCCACGAAGCAACGGATTGCTTTTGACATCGTCTTCCAAGTTAAATCCACCATTCGCTGCGTTTTGCTGAATGATTTTGACGATTTTTTCAGTCAGACCAGACGACTCAAGCTGAGATTTCATGGTCACGTTTTCTTGCGAAACTGCGACCATTGAGGTGTCAACGAAGCGACGAATGCTCATATCCCGATCGCGAATCGTTTGAGCCAGCGCAACCATTTGCTCGTCGCTCATGGTCAACTGATCAACGCTTTCGCTATCAGACGCACTACTTAAAAGCGCGCGATATACCTCTTCATGGGAACGCTCCAACTTAGCCCGACTCATCATCAAACTGAGGCTGGTCACGAGCAACACCACGATGGCAACCAACATTGCCGCAGTCGCCAAAATACCACCGCGCACCAAGAGGCGCTGGACGCGCCCACTGAGGTTTAAGTAATGGAGGTCACCGTTTTGCTCAAGAATAATCCGCGCATCATCGTACTGGCGAGTCCAACCATCTGACACCAAGCCAGGAAGTAAGCGAACTGCAGTCAAAATTCGACGAATCATCTAAACAAGCCCGAATTAAGCGACCGAGCTACCCACATTAAGCACAGGGCCATTGGCATCTTGACTCAAGGTACCTTCGATTTCGCCGCCTTTTTCAATCTCGATTTCTGAGTATTGAACCTTGCCAGCGATTTTTCCTGTAGAACGAACAATCAAACTCTTCTCAGAGATGATGGTGTTATGGAGCTGACCGCGAACATCGATCACCTTAGCCGAAACTCGGCCTGTAATCTTACCTGTTGGGCCAATTAGCACCTCTTCTGCGGTTAAATCACCTTCAATAACACCATTGATAATAGCCTTTGAAGGAACAGTAAAGGTACCTTTGACGACAACGCCGTCACCGATAACAACACTTTCGAGCGAATCAGATTGATTAGACATATGGACTCCTTGAGCTAATTTTAACAAACAAACCACCAAAAACCACATTTATAGATTTTTTTCTGTTGTTTATTTGTAGAAAAAAACCAGTCAACGCAACTACTTAGCGTATTTTCTGAATGTGCTTCCTAACCAAAATCTGGATTGATTCGCATATAAGCATGTGCACACTCAAAAAACCGAAAGAAAAAGGACCTCAAAACACAACCGTCTCCTTCGCTAACATTGGGGCTCCGTTTCACACCTTCACAATGAACAAATCATTCATCATGGCCGGCGTTATTGGCTGGCCCGTCGGACATTCGCGATCTCCTGCAATTCATAACCATTGGATTCACAAGTACGAGCTTCATGGCACATACGGACTATTCCCTGTAGCCCCCCCCGATCTTGAAACAGCCATTCGTGGACTCAAGGCGTTAGGAATGGCCGGCTGCAACATCACAATCCCTCACAAAGTTTCGGCAATGCAGTACATGGACTGGATAGATCCGCTGGCGAAACGAATGGGAGCAATCAACACCATCGTGGTGCAACCTGATGGAGCACTTCATGGGTTCAATAATGATGGCTTTGGTTACATGCAAAGTTTGTACGAAGCACAACCCAAATGGCGGGCTGATGCAGGCCCTATTGCTGTTTTAGGGGCGGGAGGTGCAGCGCGCGCAATCGTGGTTAGCTTACTAGATGCAGGCGCAAAAGAAATTCGAATTCTTAACCGAACACGAAGCAAAGCCGATGCGTTAGCAAAAGAGTTGGGGGGAATTGTCACGTCCCATGATTGGAGCGACCGACATCAGGCCTTGGGGGGCTGTAACCTACTTGTTAATACAACCAGCCTAGGTATGCATGGACAAGAAGCATTGGACATCCACCTTGATCAACTCCCACGCACAGCACTGGTGTCAGATGCCATCTACGTTCCACTTGAAACGCCTTTGCTAGAAAACGCACGTCAACGCGGCAACACGACAGTGAATGGCCTAGGAATGCTTCTTCACCAAGCTCGACCCGCTTTTCACGCTTGGTTTGGCATCATGCCTGAAGTTACCGCTGAACTGCAAAACACAATTATTACAACCATCAATAACTAGCATTTGTATTGCAAGGCAAAAATGCCACCATCGATGTAAAACAAATACAGCGCAACAAAATACAAATAAAAATCCAACTCTGGGAACTGCCTTGCTTGGCTGCATTTGTGTAACTCAAACTGCGCTGGCTAATCCAGTTTGGATCAGAGCGATTCTTAACAAGACTGCACTCACTAAATCAGCCTGCGCATACCTAGCCATGCGCAATTAACCTCTGAAGCGCTAAGCTCACTAGGACTTCAAACTTCAGCTATTCAAGCATTAGCGCGTAAAAACTCAATCATTCAAAGTGACTTGCATTTTGTAACGACACAAAAGCAAATCCTAACCTGTATTAGTCAGTGGGCTCCTGCTGTGGGTTATTTAGATGAGCCAACAAGCACAGACGATGTGCAACCACGCTTCTAATGTAGAAGTGAATCACTCACGCAGCCGCCCCCTTACCGCTTTATAGCTTTGCCTCTGAGCGGACGCTGGGGCGATGTTACGCGCGTCAGTATCGATACCCACGCCTCGAGAAGCCCCCAAAGGCGTTTCATCCCCTTTAAAGTCAACATCATAGGATGCGACTTTCAGTTTGTTGCCGTGCCAAGAGGTGTTACCGCTCAAATTTTTGCCACCGCCTGGCGCGTAAATAACAGTGCGTGCATCTAAAGCTGAATAGCTTTCAATGTTGTTCTCTGCATCAACAGCACCAACGGAAATGACGCCCTCGCAGTTAGCAGGCTCTGCCAACTTCTTACCAAAAGTATTGCCAACAGCGGCGACCACAAATACTTTATTCACAGCCAAGCGATCAATCAACTCTTGCAAATCTGGGCCACACACGCGCTTGCCACCCGAGAAACTCAAATTAATGATACGTGCTGGATGAGGATTGGAAGGCACGCCAGCAACTGGCAGCCCCCCGGCCCAAGCCATGGCATCCAACAAATCGACACGCGTCATTGCACATGAACCAAAAAGACGGATTGGCAAAATTTTTGCAGAGGGATTCACTCCGACAACGCCATCACGTCCATTGCCCGCGATCAAGCTAGCCACCTCGGTACCGTGTGTACGGTAGGTACCAGAAGTCACACGCTCTCCACATTTGGCATCACGCGCATCGGGACCGAAATCGGCAGAGCGACCACCTTTGAGGTTGTTAGGTGCAGACATCATGTCGTAGCCGGGCAATAGGCGGCCAGACAAGCTAGGGTGGTTAGGCAAGACACCACCATCAATCACAGCCACCACCACTTCGTGTGGGCCAGGTTTTGTACCAGCCGTGTTAATGGCCGCAGGCGCTGCAGCCAAAGTGCTGTTCATCGAACCCAAGTGCCAAGGCAGGTCCTGCGCTTGAGCTGCCAACGTAGCCAACACCAAGCTGAAAACGGACAAGCATTGACGAGCAGTTGAGAACACGAGTAATTGACCTTATCTAACGACATCCAGCAAAATTGCTTTTGTTGAACAAATGTTAGTTTTGTCAAATTAAACCTACAACTCCATCAATATGGTTACTTTCGCACACCCTTGTTTCCATTTGACACATCGATAAGATCGATGTGAATCACTAAGATTTCGAATTTATGAATTTATGAGATTTACGCTTTCGAAAAAAGTGATTACTTTTTGAGTGCAAAAAAAATGCGACAAAGGCGCGTTTTTAGGGTTTGCTGGCGGAGCTGTACTTCAAGGATCACTCTTGATTTATGACGCAAGGCTTCTGGACTGGTTAGGTTCAATCCAAGATGCCGAATCCAGTAGCTCAGACATCAAAGCGACCTTGGAGCTAGCAAAAGAGCATGCACTTCGTCTACAGAGTGCGCCGATTGAGACTTTAAACAAGCTGCTGAACGAAGTAGTGATACACGAAGACAAAGTCGAAATTGGAATCAAACCATCGGCACTGAAACACACGGCAGACAGCAAAGAGTCATTTTGGATTTCAGTACCTGTCGAGCTCAAACGATGTGGCATGGCCATGCGTTTAATCATCAATGGTCCTGAAGACCAAGTTCGCAAACCGGATCTGAAGCTACTGGCTTTGATTGCCAAAGGTCACGTTTGGTTCAAACGACTCAGGGAGGGTGATGCAGATAGCTTGGCCATGATTGCGAAAGATGAGGAGGTCACAGTTAACTACGTCTCTAGGCTTCTGCTGATGGCCATGCTGGCACCGGACATCATTGAGCGGATATCGAAGGGTGAACACCCTCCTCAACTAACCGCCAAAAAACTCATCAGCAATTTGCCGCTGCCTGCAGACTGGCGTGAGCAAAGAACGCTGCTTGGAGTAACCGAAAGGTAGACAACCACTTAAAAGACGGAATAAAGGGCGCTGCGGCGCCCTTAGTCATTGCCCAAGCTGAGAAAAGGCCCAGTGAAACTATGGACTGCCTGAAATGGCTTCTGAGAATACAGGGAGAAATGGGCCCTAATCAGCTCTGAAATGACTAAATTTGGAATTCAGAGAAAGTGATCGCCCGCCGCGAGCCCGCATGGTGCGGGGCTTCCAAAGAAAAAGCCCCTGATTACTCAGGGGCTCAAACTAGCTGGCGGTGGACGGAGTCTCGACCGCACCCTTATCAGCCTACCTACCTGAAGTAAAGGCGATCAACCAGTCGTGACTCTTTGCAATCAAATCACCAACCTTCGGCTTCAAGTTCATTAATGGTTCATTTTTGTACTGCACAAAACAAAGATTTCTTTGGAATCTTAAAAGATCAAAACGGATACAAAACGCGGTCAAGTGCTCCTGAGCCTCCGACCCTAAGCTTCTTCGAACATGAAGTTCTAAATGATCAACATTTAGCTTTGCTCGTACAAGAACCATTCGCATAGCTTTTATACGTTCCGACATGAAGTCTGAAGTCAACATTTGAATGATCGCATCAGCTTCAAGATTGCTCGTTACTGAGGCGTCAAATTTGAAAAAATAGATTAACGCGTCAATCACTGGCCGATCAAGATGATCAACTCTAAAACTCAGATTTTTTGTAGCTCGTCCTACAGGACTTCGAAAGTTCTTAACCACGTAGTACGCATACCGACGTTTATCTTTCTTTCCATGCGAAGTTCCAACGCGACGATCTGCACTATCAAAGATTAATCCAGCAAGAAAAATCGGATGCACTGAATCACGTCGAGTGTGATGGCGAGTCAACATCTGCTCCAGCTTATGTTGAACAGCACTCCATAGGACCTCATCTATGACTGGGTCATGCTCCCCAGCATGAAAAATTCCTTTGTGAGGAATTTCACCTCGATAAATTCTGTTTTCTAAAATTAGACGCAAATGCCCTCTACTGAAAGGTCGCCCACCGACTTGAGTGCCTTTTTGAGTTTTTCTTGTTGCGGTCAGCCAACCTCTCTTGTCAATTTCTTTTTTAAGCTCGGTGACACTGCCATAACGTAAATAGAGCTCAAAAATCGTCCTAACTCGCGCCGCGTCCTTCTCATCTATCAACAGTTTTTTATCTACAGCAAGATATCCAAGTGGAGGATTTCCTCCCATCCACATTCCCCTCTTCTTTGAAGCGGCAAACTTATCTCTGATTCGCTCCCCTGTGATTTCCCGTTCATATTGAGCAAATGAAAGCAATACGTTCAGGGTTAGTCTCCCCATCGAGCTATTCGTATTGAATTGTTGGGTGACAGATACAAAGGACGTTCCATTCGCATCAAACAAATCAATCAGTCTAGAAAAGTCGGAAAGCGAACGTGTAAGCCGGTCTACTTTGTAGACGACAACTACCTGAACATGCCCGGCTTGTATGTCAGAGATTAAGCGCTCTAGTGCTGGGCGTTTGGTGGTTCCACCAGAGTACCCACCATCGTCATAGCGATGTGAAGACAAGACCCACCCCATAGATTTCTGGCTAAGAACATAAGCCGCACACGCTTCACGTTGTGCATCTAAAGAGTTGTATTCCTGTTCCAGACCTTCATCTGATGATTTTCGTGTGTAAACGGCACAAACTAATGGGGCCATCATCACTTGACGAGCCCAAAGAACCGTGGACCGGACCACCCAACAGTGCCAGTAATTTTTACGGCAATAGGTGAAAGTGCCGAATACACCTTGCCGTCGTATTCAAAGCCCTGCTCGATAACCGTTACTTTGTGAACAACGCCCTGCCATTCTCTAACGAGCTCAGCCCCAACGGGGAGATTGACCGTTGCCGAACTTCTGCTCCACCGTCGCAAAGCTCGAATAAATTTTTCTGCAGAATCACGCTCTAAATTATTTGACTGAAGCTTCCAAGCTAACACTCTGCGAAGCAAGTCAACTTGTGCACCGCGAGGGGTTGGCGCTTTAAATAGAAGTTGCCATTGGGTTGCGAGCTCTGCTCGATCCATCTTCATTAGCGGCTCTAGGTTTGCTAAGACTTGTACACGTTTTTTCATGCCAACAGTACCGCTCTGCTAAACGACCAAGTCAAGTCATTAAGTAGTCACGCCACTCTAGATCTAAAGGTTTGGAGTTAATTGAAATTACCGCATGGAAACTCGAAGCGAGTCGCAGATGCACAAGTGAAACGGCTGTCACTGCTCAGACAAACGTTTAAGCAAGGCCCGCAATGCAACGCTAGCCGTCGTCAACTCAGGTACACAGGCCAAACGCTACTACCTAACTTGCGGGCATTTGTGTGCCCCCTTTAGGGGCGCATCCTTAGTCTTATCTCCCGAGCTAGATTCACACGATTGAGGGCGGCCACATTAGAGATTTCGATGTCAGCGTTGCAGCGATGGTTGAGATTAATTTAGATCTATTGGCTGCCGACATCCTTTATATATCGAAATATACATATAAATACACATCGTAATTTCCAATCGGTCTTTTGATTTGGCTGATTTCTCTATAAATGTGCTTTTTGCACATTTATGATGTGGTCAAGACTTAAATCAATTGACCACGATATGCAAACTCCCCCAGACGCATTGCAAACAGAGCAACAAGCTCTATTGGCGGCGCTTGGCCATCTGCTTCAACCCTTTGCAAAGCTCTGCTTAGCAAAGGGCATCCCAATTCAAGCTGTAGAGGAATTGGTTAGGCAGTCATACGTCAACGCTGCAACACGAGCTTGTGACGGTGCACCCAATCCAGATCGACTTACAAGTCGCATTAGCACCATGACCGGTTTGACTAGGAGAGAAGTTCGTCGAATCCAAGATGATCCGACACCAGAACTTCCACCGACTCGATCGGTTGCTAGCGATGTGTTGACTTACTGGACATCCCAAACTGAATACGTCAACAAGGCAGGAAAACCAATTGCGATTCCACGTCAGGGCGAAAAAGCAAGTTTTGAGACTCTTGCAAACAGCGTGACAAAAGATGTTCACCCTAAATCCGTGCTGGCTGAAATGATTCGGTTGAATTTAGTAAAGCATCACAAAAACAATGACATGGTGGAGCTTGTTGAGGAAATTTTTGTTCCTACAAATGACTGGGTGCAAATGGTTGGATTCCTTGGCACCAACGTTGGTGAGCATCTAGAAGCTGCCGTCACGAATGTCTTAAGTGATGGACATCAACACTTTGAACAAGCCTTACTCGCAGATGAACTTTCAAGCGAGTCGATCGTACAAGCCAAGCAACTGATTAACGAGCAATGGCGATCGCTAATGACAACGCTGGGTCCGAAATTGCAGCAATTAATGGATGCAGATGCTGCAGCCAATCGACCTCAAGACCAACAACTGCGCATTGGCCTGTATTCACTAGCCAAAGAAATGCCTGCAACTAATCCAGCAGCACCAAACGAATGAAGTGAGGTAAATCATGCACGCTAAAAATTCATCACAAAAATTCTCTCGTCGCTCAGTGCTACTTGGAATCACAGCCTCACTTGCGGAATTAAGTGGGTGCGGCGGCGGAGGTGCAAGTTCAATCGCTGGTCTTTCCAGTGGCGGAACTGGCTCTTTTACAAGTGGCGTGATCATGGGGCTTGGCTCCATCATTGTGAACGGCATTCGCTACAACAACGACTCAGCACAACTCATTTCCAGAGACGATGGTGCAACATTGAACTCATCCTTAAGTCTAGGAATGGTGGTGTCAATTCAAGGCTCTGCCGTAACGCCAGCGACTACCGTAAATGGATTGCCAACAGCAGTAGCAACAAAGATTAGCTTGGGTAGTGAGTGGATTGGCCCCATTGCAAACATCAATACTGGTTCATCCACATTCACAGTACTAGGCAACACTGTCGATGTACTCACGACAACTATCTTTAGTGGATCTGCGACAAGTATTACCGACCTAAATGGTGCAACGTATGCAGAAATATACGGGTTTGTAGATATCACAACAGGTCATTTGCAAGCAACACATGTAGCAGCGTCAAACACACAACCTAGCTTCTACAAGACAAGTGGTGTTGTTAGCTCCTACATAGCGAACACAAGCTTTCGCGTCGGCAGCACCTCTATTACGTTTAGCTCTTCCACACCGTCAACAGGAACTTGGAGTTCAGGTACGCAAGTCAGAGTTCAACTAAACACCGTTTCCAGCGGAGGTTCGTGGTCAGCCACAAATATTCAAGTAGTCACCTCTGCTTTAAGCGATTTCAATGTTTCAGATCACGACGAGTCAGAAATTCACGGACCAATCACAAATCGAATTTCTGCAACTAGCTTTTACGTTAACGGGATCCCGGTGGATGCAAGTGGCATCAGCAACTTCAATGCACCAACAACTGGAACAACTGTTGAAGTACATGGAACAGTGATTAATGGAATCGTTGTTGCGACTTCAATCACATCTAAAACAGTCAGTCAATTAGATACGGAGGATTTTGAATTCGTTGGGACCATAACTAACCTCATTCCAAGCAGCGCGAGCAGCGGAACTTTTGTCCTTAAAAACATTACGTTCAGTTACAGCGGATCAACGACCACAAGCGGTTTTACTTTTGCAAATTATTCAAACCAAAGTGTGGAAATGAAAGCGACTCACTTGAACGGCCAATGGCAGGCTGTATCACTCGAGTTACATAACTAAGAAGCTTTAACCCCCAAAGGTGGTCATCATGTCAAATGGAAAAAATCTCAAAAGTCTTCACAAGACTGCCATTCTCTCTGTAAGCGCAATAGTCCTCACCGCTTGTGGAGGCGGCGGAGGTGGTGGACTGTTCGGAAGCTCATCTGTATTGAGTGGCTTGGCAGTTGACGGTTATGTTCAAGGAGCAACCGTTTTCCTAGATATCAACAAGAATGGCGTGCTAGACGCAGGAGAACCAAGTGCGACCACCGATGCCACAGGCAAGTACACATTGGACTACAGCGCTGTTAGCACCAGCGTCACAGGATTACCAATTGTTGTAACAGGCGGCATTGATACTGATACAGGAAATGCCTTCACTGGACAACTGAGCGCAAGAGTAGATAAAGCCATAACTGGACAAGTGGTTTCACCCCTGACATCCCTTATTGATGCAGCCATCGCACAAGGACTCGCCGCAGATGTTGACACAGCAAAAACAATGATCGCCTCTGGCTTAGGACTCACTGTGGCTCAACTCACAAGTGACCCTGTTGCAGCGATTGCTAGCAATCCAGCGATTTATTCAACTGCTGTCACCCTCCAAAGGTCCGTTCAACTATTAGCTTCCGCAAATTCGATTCCAAGCGAAACAGCCCAGCAAACACATGAAAGAGTTGTGCGAGCACTCGCGTCCGCAGTAGTGGCCCAAGCAAGCCCCGTAAATGTCAGTCAATTAATCGCGGCTTCAGGACTTCAACGCTCCAACGAAACTCGCCAATTTGCCGAAACCGTAAAGAACTCGATTGAAACCTCACTGAGCGCAGGTGGACACGACTCTGCAAAAAAGACTCTAAGAGGCTTAGACAAAGTGCGGGTTCAAATGGAAACAGATGGAACCTACAGCATGACATCTGCAGCAGACAAGTTAGATGCAGAAAAGGGATTAACCACCAGTAGGCCCTACAGAGGATTTATCCAAAACAGCTCAAATTCGTCATCAGTTGCAGCTCTCAACAATCTATTTAATACACCGCCTGTGGCCATCACCCAGCCTGCTAACACCACAGGTCGTCTATTAGCGTCTAACTGTTTTCAATGCCACGGCACAGGCGGCAAAGGTGGATTTAGCAACATATCCAGAGATGCAGGTGATTTGCGAGAGTTCCTATCGCGCCCTGCAAGCAGCAGCATCATGGCAGCCCATGCCCAAGGCTTCACACCGAGCCAAGTCAATCTCATCATCTCTTATCTGAATCAATAAACAAGGAGCGTCACATGACTACGAAAGCATCTTTCACATCGCGTCGCAATCTTCTTTTGATGGCATCAGCTGCTATTGGCACTGGCATGGTTCCCATGCTCAGCAGGTCCGACAGCGACGGGCATGACAACTACGACGGGGAAAATAAATATCGAACCAATAGCAACACAACCTACTCTCTAGCCCAAACGGGGCTCACAGCAAAAGTGGTTGTAGTTGGCGGAGGAATGGCTGGAGCGACTGTCGCGAAATACCTCCGACTGTGGGGAGGTAGTGGATTGGACGTCACCTTGGTCGAACCCAACGCAAGCTACACATCCAACATCATGAGCAATCTGGTTTTAAACGGAACACGAACCGTTGCAAGCCTTGGCTATGGTTACAGCGACTTAACGTCCAAATACGGAATAAATTTAAAACAAGCTTCAGTCACTTCAATTGACAGTACGAGCAAACAAGTTACCTTATCGGATAACTCTGTGCTGAGCTATGACAGGTTAGTTTTGGCGCCTGGCGTTGAATTCATGGATGCATACGGTTTAATTCAATCAGACTACGACACCAAAACACCACACGCTTGGCAAGCTGGCTCACAAACAGACTTACTAAAAACTCAGCTCGCTGCAATGCCAATGAATGGGACATTCGTTATGACGATTCCCAAATCGCCTTATCGTTGCCCTCCCGGACCTTACGAACGAGCATGTCTAGTTGCTGATTATTTGAAAACCTACAAAGGCGCCGCATCGAAAGTTGTTGTTCTAGATGAAAACCTGTCTATTCAGGCTGAAGCTGTAAATTTCAGTTACGCATTCAACACGATTCATACCGGCGTTATTGACTATAGACCTGGCGTTACAGCAATCAGCATTAATCCAGATACTAAATCTGTCTCTTACATTGACCAACTGAGTGCGCCACAGAGTCTGGCTTCAAGTTTAGTAAGCCCAATCCCACCACATCGTGCAAGAGGTAGTGCATCTGGAGGATGGTTAGCTAATGCCAACCTAAACAACAGCGCAGATGGCAAATGGTGTGTGGTTGATGTCTTGAGCTACGAATCAACGAGTAAACCGAATATTCACATCATTGGCGATGCAGCCAGCTGTGGCTTACCTAAAGCAGGGCATGTAGCCAATCAAGAAGCAAAAATTTGTGCTGACGCTATTGTTCGCCTATTAGGAGGTCAACAGGTCGACTCATCACCAGTTGCGAACTCTGCTTGTTTTTCACCTATTACTGCGTCCACCGCATCTTGGTTAACAGCTGTATATCAATACGATCCATCACTTAGAAAAATGCTTCCAGCTACAAATGGAGGCGTCACAGCAGGATCAACCGCTACAGAAGCTAGCGCCATCACAAATTCAAACTATCGCCAGATGAATACGTGGTTCAACACGTTGATGAGTGACAGCTATGCCTGATCTTCATTAGATCAGCGGAAAAAGAAATGGATTTAGTATGAAAACGGTTCCTACTGTGGCTATTGGCTTCACGACGCCATCTCATGTTGATGAAGAACACAATCTTGCGTTGATGAGCGCGATTGGGCTTGCCAACTTAGATCACAACGTGCTGTACATCGATCTTTCTGCAGCTAAGAAAGATCATTCATCACCTACCTGCTCGCAGTCGGGTCTTTCGCTTCGCGACTTTTTGGACGGCAAACGTCACTTACGTGAGCTGATCTTTAAGTCGCCCTTAGGCATCGACGTCATTTCAACCAATTTCTGCAAGAAATCTCTTTTAAAAGCCACACAACTTGAACTAACTAATTTAATTGAGTCGTTCGATACGCTTGAGCAAAATTTTGACTTCTTGATTTTGAATTTTCCTGATAAAGCAACGGCAAGCAGCCTCTTCTTGCTTGAGGCTTGCCACATTCAAATCATGTCCATAGAACCTACGTCCAAGTCAATTGGCAAGGCTTACAAGCTACTGGAACACCTGAAAAAAACTAGCCACGTTGATGATGTGTATCTTCTTCCAACATCAGTGCCTTCAATCTCGTACGGATGGAAGCTTTTTCAACGTTTCAACCAAGCAATCATTGCCAGTCTGAACATACAGACGAAATATCTGGCGTCACTGAAGTCGCTTCCAACCTTAACCAGCTCTCATCTAAAAGAAAGTCTACCTAACGCAATTGGATATGAACCGATTTGCGACATCATTGAAAAAATTGAGTCTCTCAAATCCAAGTCAACGCTGGCAGCCCATAAGTTTTTTGAATTCACAAATCTTCATAAATTGCAAGCTCCCGTCTCACCTTAAGAAGATCAAAATGAAGATTCAAGTCCTTAAGGGTGTCTTGGTGAGAAAGCTTCACAGCGATGGAACTGACGCTGGGTTTGCGCCCTTACCGGCAGGAATTTACGATGCACTTGGACCTCAAATAAACGGTTTTTTACGCATTTACCGTTCAAACACAGAGCCTTTATTCATCGCTTTTGAAAAACTCGAACACTACATAAGCTCTGGAGAGATCCAAATTCTTCTGAAACAAGCGTGAGTGTTAATCCGTTCAGACGGTTCAGTTTCTAAAATCTCAGATGAAGTCCGCATTGCAGCGGCTGTAGTCATTGCATCGCTACCGTTTTAGCGGGGATGGAGCACTTCAGTTCCTGACAAAAGTTCAACGCATGTTTATGTCGCGATTATGAAATTTTGTTTTTTATAGCTGCATTTTTAGCTCTAGAACCAATTGGGAATTGTGAGAAGTTCTGCGTTTTTTTAGCATTTCCAGATGCTAAAAAACGTCACCCATTCAAATCTCTTTCTCTTGTTATGTCTCGTTGCAAACCTTGCAACTTTTCCTGCGTTAACAGCATCTGCCAGCACCAGCGAGACGTCACCCTCCCCGCTCGGCAATGACGATACAGAGTTTGTCTTCGCTGGCCGCTGCCCCAGTGGAGATCAATATCGATTGTTTTCATATCAGATGGATGTAGATGGATTGATGCAATCGTTCTACGACTATGAAGGCCCAGCAGGAAAGGGAACGGTCAGAACGAACACTCCACCCAAAAAAATGCTCACACGCCTGTGTCGTAACTTAGCCGACATCAACGACGGCTCTAAATTCGACTAACAAGTCACATTAGGAAATATAAAAATGGACTTGAATCTTCTCGAGCAGGCTCTGTCATTGGATACGCAAAGTTTGCTTGCGGTTTTCTTCATATTTGCCTTGGCTGGATTTGTCAGTGGTCTCTCAGGCTTTGGCTTCTCTGCAGTTGGCATTGCCGTTTTGTGGTTCATGCACCCAACCCGTGCAATTCCACTGTTGATGGCACTCTCAACGATTAACCAGTTGCTATCTATCAATCAGCTCAAACATGACATGCTGCCTGCACCGCAATGGTGGTCACATGGACCGGCAACTTACATTTTGGGTGGGGTTTGCGGCATTCCACTTGGCATTTGGGTCATGGCGAATCTTCCTGCTGCAGAGTTAACACTAGCCACGGGCATCGTGTTGTTGTTTTACACCCTCTGGATGATGTTTAAACCTCACACACTGTCCATCAATAACACGGGTACAGCAGAGCACATGTTGGTCGGAATGCTGGGTGGTGTGATTGGTGGGTTTACTGCGTTCCCTGGTGCAGCCCTCGTAGTGTGGGCAGGCCTAAAGAACTTATCTAAGACTGAGCAACGAGCAGTTGTTCAGCCATACATCCTTGCCATGCAAGTCATCTCACTATTCAGCATGATTTTTATACGATCAGGTGACTTGACGACCAATCCATTTGATGAAACCTTTTGGCTTTTCTTTTTTCTACTGCTCCCTGTCGTATTGCCCATGACTAAGTTAGGCGTGATGGCTTTCAAAAAAATGTCGGACATGAACTTCAAGAACATCACGCTTGGTGTTCTCGCCTTTTCTGGTGGTGGACTTATTTACAAAAGTTCATCCGTAGTACTTTTCTTGATTACGGCATTACCCATATCCAAGTGAGTTAGAGCTCAACGGCTTCCCCGATACATGTGCAGTTAAGCTACGAAGAGGTCTGTACCTTGAGGCACTGAAGCTTTCAAGATTGGCAATGAAGACTTGAAAAGTGCTACTACAAATAGATACAGTACCAGTGTCTTCTTTTCAGTTAAAAAGAAAAGCACGGCGTTTAAACCGTGCTTTTTCAATTGCCAATCGCTGAATGTATTCAACTTTTATCGCATGTTCAACACAATCCCTTTGAGGCTGTCTACAGCGATAGTGGAACCTGCCGACAACGTATCAATCGCGTTAGACATCAAGCTTGGCAACTCTGTACGCGCCATTTGCTTCGCAGCAGCAGTACCCGTGTTGATCACCAAGCGGTCTTTCACAATCGCTGCCTTAAAAGTCACCACGTCATTGTTGGCATTGCGAGCTTCAACCGTGGTGTAGCGTGCATTCAAGCCTGCTGCAGACACTGTGGTGTTGACAGGCGATTCCGCCATCTGCAACTTAATCGCCGCTGCATTTTGCCCATCAAATCGCACAGCCAAACCGGGCGTTGCAGCGCTACCAACCACTGTCACAGGCAACACGCCATTAGTTGCAGCACTGGTCGTCGCGTTGGTGGTAGTCACCTCTGCGCTCAACACCTTGTTCACCGCAGCACGTTGCTCGGGTGTGAATGAGCTTTGCGATGTGTTCAACGTGTTAGCGCGGCTACGCATCAGCGCCACGGCCTGTTGACGGTTCATCGTTGACAACTGATCAGGGCTAAATGCAGCTACTTGCTTGATAGGCAAGCCACTGAGTTGTTGCGGTTGCAACGATTGAACTTGCGTCGCATCCAGTGACTGCACCTGCGTGGGTGACAAGGTGGCAATTTGCTTGGCACTCAAAGTCTGCACTTGTGCAGGCGTCATGCTGCTGATTTGCATCGGTGTGAGCTGACGAATCTCTGCCGGCTTGAGCGATTGCACCTGCGTTGCAGCCGTGAGCGTGGTCACATTGCCTGTACTTGCGTTTGTGCCAGTGCCGTTAGTAGCTACCGATGTGGTCGCACTAGTCACGCCTGAACTGTTCGCACTTACGACAGAAGTGGTAGCAGGACCAGATGTCGTCGAAACAGTATTGGTTACGGACGCAGCTGCACCGCCTGTAGTCACACCAGCAGTGTTAGCAGATGTCGTTGCACCAGCGGAAACTGAACCGTTCGCACTTGCGACAGGGGTGGCACTATCAGGCGTTGATCCACCGCCATTCACAGCAGTGCCTGCACCATCCAAACTTGAACCATTCGCATTTACTGCGCTTGCAACTGAACCGCCATTCGCTGCTATAGCTGCACCATTTGCACTTGAGACAGAACTTGCAGCACCAGATGTCGAACCACTACTGCTTGCAAACATAGCTGCACCAGAACTTGCTTCATTAGCCGCTGTTGATGCTGTGGTGGAGCCAGATGCATCAGTCGACACACCACTTGTTGCATTACCCGCTGCAACCAATGTCGTGCGTTGCGCGGGAGACAAAGCACTGCCATTGCTACTCATCACTGCTTGTGCTTGGGCTGGACTAAGTGCTTCCATTTGTTGCACCGACATGCTTTGCACCTGCGCGGGTGACATCGCGCTCAATTGGTTGGCACTCATGGCTGACACTTGGTTTTGTGTCAGCGATTGAACTTGCGTGGGCGTAAACGCTTGCACTTGTGCAGGCGTCAAACCGCTCACTTGCGCGGGAGTGAAGCCAGCCACTTGCGCACCAGACAACACCGACAAGGATGTCGGCGAAATGGCTTGCACGCTGGAAACAGACATACCACTCATCTGCGAACCCGACATACCCATGATGGCGCTTGGCGCGGGGGCGCTGCCTGCCAAGGTAGGAACCACCGCGTTAGGTGCGGTGACAGATTGTGAGCTTTGAGCTCCTTGTGACGATGTGGATCTACCCGTTGAAACAGCGGTAGTCAAAGCACCACCCACGGTAGCGGGGTTACTTGGGTTGCTTGGACTAAACAAGGCTGCAGCGACAGGATTGGCCGCCAACATAGCCGCTTGCTGTGAAGGCGTGAAAGCCATCAATTGCGTGGGGGACAAGCCACTTAGTTGGTTTACGGTCAACTGTGCCGCTTGCGAATTCGACAAGTTTTGAATTTGCGCTGGCGTGGTGGATGAACTGACGCTGGAGCTGCTTGAGCTATTTGAGTTACTTGAATTGTTCGAGTTATTTGAACTGTTGGAACTATTCGAGTTGTTGGAGCTAGCCGAAGTCACCGCCGCTTGCTGAGAGGAACTCAATGCGGAGAGTTGCGACGAAGTCAAGGCAGCCGCTTGGGCTGAGGTCAGTGCTCCGAGTTGACTGACCGTCATCGCTGCAACTTGAGCAGTCGTCATGGCTGCTATTTGTGAGGCAGTCACTGCTCCCATCTGCGTACTGCTCAACGCAGCCACTTGCGCAGTAGTCATGGCTGCCACCTGAGCTGTCGTCATCGCCGCCATTTGCGTGGCCGTCACAGCACCCATTTGTGTACTGCTCAACGCAGCCACTTGTGATGTCGTCATTGCTGCGACCTGAGCTGTCGTCATGGCTGCCATTTGAGAGGCCGTCACAGCACCCATTTGCGTACTGCTCAACGCAGCCACTTGCGCAGTGGTCATCGCTGCTACTTGAGCCGTCGTCATCGCAGCCATTTGCGAGGCCGTCACTGCACCCATTTGCGTGCTACTCAAAGCAGCCACTTGCGCAGTAGTCATGGCTGCCACTTGTGCTGTCGTCATCGCAGCCATCTGAGAGGCTGTCACGCCCGCCAACTGCGTTGTACTAAGGCCTGCAATTTGCGATGTACTCATCGCTGCTAGTTGTGTGGTTGAGAAATATCCCACTTGTGATGCGGTGAGATAACCCATCTGCGAACTCGTCAAACCTTGCACTTCAGAGACGGTCAAACCTGTAATCTGCAACTGTGTAACAGCCTGCACTTCTGCCTGTGTCGTTTGGGACGAAATATTGAAGGAAACAGGACAAGCACCAATACACAATGCCCCCGCATTCACCACGTTGGTTCCGCTGTTGGTCAACGCCCCTGTTAGCAATGTGGAACCAGGCCCATCGTTATGAATAGAACCAGAACCAGAGATGTCATTGGTAAAGGTGAGAGAAGAACTAAGGTTGAAAGTCAAAGTTCCGTTGTCAACAATGGCGCCAGCAATCGCGCCTGTCGTGCTACCGTTGCCAATTTGCAAGGTCGCACCTGTGTCAATAGTTGTTCCGCCTGTGTACGTATTGGCACCTGTGAAAATTTCAGTGCCACCTGCGACATTAAACGCACCAGCACCGCTCATCACGCCACTGAATATTGCACTTGTGTTATCGCCTTTAGTCAAAGTTTGGCCTGCGGCTAGCGTTACAAAACCAGCGCCAGCCAATGAACCAATCGTGTCGCTTGCATTCACTGCATAAGTTGCACCACTGGCAACCGTGACAGCGGTCGTGTCGGCAAGGCTACCTGTAACATTTAACGTCCCAGCATTGATCGTCGTTGCGCCTGTATATGTATTCGCACCACTCAAAATATGCGGTTGTGCGCCCAGTTTTGTCAAAGCACCTGCTCCGCTGATCACACCCGAGAAATTGAAAGGATTACCCGCATTAAGACCACCGACATTGAGACTTAGCGTATAACCAGACCCAATCACAACAGAGCCAGAACCAGAAATCGCACCAATCGTATCGGTGTTACTGACCTTGTAGGCCGCACCACTGCTAACGTTGACCACCGCTGAATCACGTAAGGTACCCGTGACTTCCAAGTTACCCTCGTAGACATTGCTTGCACCCGTGTATGCATTGGCACCACTGAGGGTCAGCGTGCCAGCACCATATTTCTTGAGCGCACCGCTTCCGGTTAGCATGCCACTCATAGTGATGTCACTGCCTAAAGCGTTAGTGACAGTAACCATCCCCATGGGATTACCCATGACGTTGCCAGAGTAACTCACCGCCGAGTTAGCACTATTGGTCAACTGAAGAGTGCTCAACGACACCGGTGTTAAAAGAGAAAATCCATTCAGGTCAAGCACCCCAGGAGTGGCTGATCCGTCGCCCATCACCATTCTCGATCCACCGACCCCTCCTAGTGGGCCCGTAGTCGTTGTGCCTACATCACCAACTTTGATCGTGCCTGGATTCCCGTTCAGGCTACTGAATGACAAATTTCCTGTAAAGCTACTGTTAGCACTGCTCAAGGTCAATGTGCCAGCACCTTGCTTTTGCACCGAGCCAGTGCCTGTGATGGCACCAGAATAAGTACTGTTTCCTGACTGTTTAATCAACAAATTTGCGCCGGTCGCAAGATTGATACTGCCCGAACCAGTAAGCCCACCATCTGCAATCAAATTCAACGTACTCGAGGCTGGGATATTCAGAGTAATGCCTGTATCGATGATGATATTGCCAGTGCCCGTACCAGACATGTTAGAGGTTGTAATACTCATAACAGTCGTTGGTGAGCCACTCCTTAAAGTGTTAGCGATCACAGCCACATCAATGGTAGTCCCGGTTATCGCTCCCATTGTTGAATAGCTTTTGCTCTGTAGATAAGCATACGGCGTACTCCAATCTCCAGACAACAGCATGTCACCCAGAAGCGATTGCTGACTTCCGTCAACAATGGTTACATCTGTCGGATCTAGTAACCAAAGACCTTTGGTTCCTGTTGCATTGGCAGCACCTGCCGCAATCGAAACAGCTGGGTCGACTTTTAGGTAGTGACCAGACGTTTCGATCTGACCACCATAACCACCTTGAGTGCCACCTACGGTGCGTATATTGCCTGCAACACTCGTAGCGCTATCAGCGTTATGCACATCACTCCACAACACCACCTTGCCACCGTCGCCTTGTTGCGTGGCACTGGCGTCAATGGAGGCACCCGCATCCATCGCCACGTGGGTGGCTTGACGCAAACTGCCTGAGCCCTGCCAGTCACCACCCACCAACACCGTGCCACCACCTGTCGCACCCGTAGCACTGATGCGACTGGTGCTGCTCAGGGTGATGTCGTCACCTTCCAAGGTGATGACACCGCCTTTGTTGCTGATGCTGTTGGCTTCCAAGCTGCCGCTGTTCTTGATCACGCCTGCTTGTAGTTTGCTCAAAGCCACTGCCGACAGAATGATTTGCCCATCGGGTGCTTGCACGGCCTGTTTGTTCTCAATCAAGCTGGCAATGGTGCTGGGTGTCGTGCTGATACCCAACATGCCGCCACTGCCATTGATGTTCAGGGTAATCACCTCGCCCGCCGCCAAAGCCACAGTACCCGCCTGCGCGATGACCACACCACTGTTGCGCACCTCAGGTGCCAGCAAAGCAATGTAGCCACCAAGTGCGGCATTCAACTTGCCATCGTTCACCACTGAGCCCGTGGCGCCGTTGCGGCTGAACACGTTGTTGCCCGCCATGAAGTCGTTGTCGCTGATGCTGTGCGTGGTTGCCACCAACGCACCCACATCCACCTGAGAGGTTGGCGAAAAGTACACGCCATTGGGGTTGGTCAAGAACACTTGACCATTGGCCTGCACCTGCCCGTAAATCTGGCTCGGATTTTGGTCGGTAATGCGGTTCAAAGTGACCGCTTGTGCATTGGGCTGGTTAAACACCACCGAGGCGTTTTGCCCCACGTTAAAACTGTTCCAGTTAATCACCGCACGTTGGCTGCTTTGATTCACCGTCATGCGAGCTGCTTGTGCTGTGGCTGTTTGTGCAATGCTGGCCGTACCTTGCGCCACGATACCGCCCGTGGGCAACTGTGTTGCGGGTGGGGCTTGTTGCGCGTAGAGCTTAAAGCTACCACCTGCCAGCACCACGCTGGCGATGGTGCTGAGGACGAGGCTGCGTGAACCACCTTTGCCATTGCTCTTGGTAAGTTCAGAAACCGCATGCCAGCTTTGAGTGACGTGAGACCAAACCAGACGGTAAAAACGATTGAGGGAGGCGTGACCGTTCATTTTTCTTATTCCTTAAAAGTTCACCGAAGCGTTGAGCCACAAGCGGTTGATCTTGCGTGTGCCATCGCCGTCATTGCCAGTGCTGGAGTTGGCCAATGGGCTGGTGCCTAGGCGGCGTGCAAACGTTGCTTTGAGCTCTGTGCCTGTGAGCGACTGCCAAGCCAGCGAGGCACCGTAGCCGCTGAGGGTGTAGTTGTTGGGGGCGCTGCCCGAGTTCAAGCTGCTTGAACCGTCGGCATAAGCGTTGTTCTTAAAAGCTTGGGCATGGCCTCTGTCGTAAAAACCTGTGAGGGTGTAGTGGTTGTCAAGCTGCTTGCGCAACTCTGCGGTGAGGGTTTGGGCAACCGAACCTCCACCTTCACTGGTGGGATAGGCACGCACACCACTGGCACCACCCAAGTACAGACGCTCGCTGCTGTCTAGGTTCTTGTTGGCCACTTGCATGTTGAATGCAAGGTAGGCGCTCAAGTCTGTGTCGAGTTTTTGTGAACGGCTCAGACTCAGGCTGAGTTTTGAATAGTTGCCTGCGGTGGCAGCACCTTGGGTGTCTGAGCTTTGGTTGGCAGAGCCATCTAAATTGACCTTGCCCGTGGTGAGGGTGGCCGAGGCGTTGCTCATGCCACCACCGTTCCAGTCGTCGAGCTGGGTGGCATTCACGCCTAAGCTGTACACATCGATGTTGTAGTGCGACACCGAGCCCGAGGCGTTGTTGTTGTCAAACCGTTTTTGGTCGTAGCTACCCACCAAATTGATGTTGGCGGGCTGGCTGCGCAAGAGCGAGTAGCTCACATCCAACCCTGTGGAGAACGATGAGCCACTGACGCCCAAGCTGGCAAAGTCACTGACCAAGCCATACGTCAAATGCGTGGCATGTGCGCCTGCGCGCAGACCGTCATAACCCACAGGCAAGGTGTAGCCCACGCGTTGGTAGTCACTGCCTTGGGTTTTAAGAGCGGTCAAACCCAACTGGTCGCCCAACTGCAAGGGGCCGTTGATGTTCAGACTTGCCAACACACGATCAAGGCCTGTGGAACGAGAACCATTGTTGTCTGCGCTGACGTTGCCTGCGAATGCGGGGCCGTTGTCTACGCCCAAGAGCAAGTTGGTCTCGCCCATCTGTTGACCTTCAATCAGATTGCCCGCAGCAGTTAAGCCAGGAATGTCGTTGAGCAAGAGCAAGGCGCGGTCAATGCGCTGCGTGGCAATGTGCTCGCCTGAGGCTTGGATGCTGGCAATGGCTTCTGTCAAAAACTCAGGCGTCACTCGACTTTGTGTGCCTTGGATGACGGTGGTACCAAACTTGGCCTCCACCACTTGCAATTTCACCACGCCGTTCTTGATGTCTTGCTTGGGCAAATACACACGCACCATCCAGCCTGCATCGCGGTAACGCTCGGCCACGAGGTCAGCAATTTTTTTGAGTTGATCGATGTCTAAGCGTTGGCCTGCATACGTCGCCACGGTGGCTTGCAGTTCTTCGTTGCTGAGCAGCGTGTTGCCCACGAACTCAAAACCTGATGCGGTAAATGAGACCAGACCTGGTTGAGGAGCGCCTAGGTCTTTAGAAGCTCGGGGCTTGCTGCTCAACTGTTGCGTTGGTTCAACCTGACGTTGTTGTTCAATTTGTTTTTGCAACGCGCCTGCATCAGGCACCGTCTGCGCCGTTGCGGTCAGGCTAGACGCAGCAAATAAAAATGCAGAAAAACGAAAGAAAGAATTGGTTTGCATGACGCCACACAGAAAATAAAAAAACTGTGTGGGACTTTAGAAATTTTTTTAGAAAAACATTTCAAAACATTTCCGAAGCAAAACTTTAGAGCTTAGTTTTCGCGACGGCCTAGTGAAATTTCAACACTGAGTTGGTAACCGAAGTTGCGCAAAGGTTGAATCGGTACATCTTGTGCGCCCACAGTGGCGAGCTTCTTGCGCAAACGCGCCATGCGCACGGCCAGGTTGGCTTTGAAGCTGTCGTGCAAATCCATCTCCAGCAAATTAGCAAACTGCCAAGTTGCGAGCTTACCCATTGGCGCACGAGCGAGTGCTGACAACACAATGGCTTCGTCATAGCTCAAGCGCTCCTCACCCGAGGGACCAGAGAGGGTGAATCGGTCCAGCGTGATGGTCTGCGCTTGTGGGGACGCCGTGGCAACGCCAAACCGTTCAGCAAACCGACGCATAGCTGCCAACAATTCGGGGATGTGCACAGGTTTGGCAAGGTACAAATCGGCACCGGCGTCGTAGCCCTTCACACGGTCGTGATGCGCATCTCGCGCTGTGAGCATGACGATGCCTACTTGAGGTGACGCTTGGCGCAAGCGGCGCGACAAACTCAAGCCATCTTCGCCTGGCAAGTTCAAGTCGAGCAAGAACACATCGAACTCGAAGTCGTCGTTGCGTTGCTCCAGCATGCGCTCTACGGATTCATAGGCTGACACGGCATAGCCGCTGCCCTCCAAAATTTGGGTAAGCAACATTTGAAAATCAACGTTGTCTTCAATCAGCGCAATATTCAAGCGAGCAGTCATGGCAAGAAATGTAGGACTGATTTACTTCAGAACATTTCAAATCATTTCAGAAAATGAACTTTTATCCTCAACACAAGGCAGCCAAACCTCAAATTGAATGTGCTCGCCTGCGACCCGGCAGTGGCACTTCCCCCCTAGACGTTGTGTGAGCTGTTGCACCAGATAAAGCCCCATGCCGGTACCAGACAGCTTTTTGGCGCCTTCGCTTCGGTAGTATTTGTCAAATACCCGCTGAGGGTCAGGCACACCGCTTGGGCCGATACGGTTTGTCACGGTCGCGCCAAAGCCTTGTGGTTCGTTCAGCACCTTCAATTCAACGGGCGATTCGAGCGCCCCGTATTTGAAAGCGTTACCCAAGAGATTGCCCAAGATGACGCGCAAGCAGTCTTGGTCCGTGTACACCGACTGGTCCTCACTCAACCCCATCAACACCAAACGCTGTGGGTCGATGTGCATGTCGTCTATCACCTGAATCAAGCAATCACTGAATAAAAAAGTGTGTGGATGAATGTGAAATTGCTCGCCGCTGAGTTGATCGATTTTGAGCATGCGGTCAAGGAGATGACGAATTTCATCAATGTTTCGTCGCACAAGCACGGGGGTGTTCGCGTGTGTGGTGTGTTGAGCGGCATCCAACACAGCCAGCGGGTTACGAATTTCGTGCATCAACATATTCATCAAGTCACTTTGTTCACGCCGACGCAGTTGCTCAGATTGCTCACGTTCGATTGACAGCGACAGATTAAATTGCGCCAGCTGTAAACCTTTGCGAATTTCGCGGGCACGAAACAGGATGATGAGCATCAACACCGTGCTTGAAAAAAATGCGTAGGGCAGAACTGACAACACAACCGTGATAGCCACTGCAGGGACTTTTAATGAAATCCAACCAAGTGTCAGAAATTGCATGCTTAGCAAATACACGCACAAGAAAAAATAGTAAAGAGAAAACCAATAACGATGCAAGTGAATGACGGTTTCACGGGTAGTGGCATAGCTATTTTTGACACCCAAAAGACTCGTTAATAAAAGCATTACGACGATCAACACAACCCAGCAAGCAGTTAACCCAAGCGCCATTTGCGTTGCCCCCATTGCAAGCAGCAATAGAGAAACGCAGCTTCCACCGTAAATACACAAGCTGGCATAACGGACCCATCGCTTGAGGCCGTACTCACGCAACATCTCGAGTTCAAAAATAAACCCCAACAAAACCGAACTGATAATAAAAAAACTATAAGCAACATCCAACAGGCTGGGCGATATCCAAGAAGCCATTAACACACGAAAAAAGCCAAACTCTAAACCGATCGTAAGCGTCAGAATGACTGTGCGAAGCAGAAAGATGAGATACAAACGCTCCCGCTCAAAAACCCAACTAATGAGCACAAAGAGTATGTAAAACGCCGTCAAGCTGAGCGACAAAACGCCCAAAACCAAAGCTCGCCCTTCAACCGCACGAATTTGCGTTTCATCAAATGCATCCACGGCGATTTTGGTGCTGCTACTTGTCTTGAGACGCAGCCATACATCGCGATCTTGTGTGCTGGCAGGCAGCACAAAGCCGAAAAAAAACGATTTGTATTCTTGGTCAGAATAGGCAAAGCGGTCGCCTACCAGGCGTGGCGCATCTCGTGGGTCAAGTGGGTCGAATAAGCGCACCTCATCCAAATAGTTGGGTTGAACCCGCAACACAATGTGCCGTGCCGAGTCAGACGCAGGTACGTGCTGAATACGCACACGCACCCAAGTAGCCGATGCGGTGTAGCCTCGACTCAGCACATCGTCGTATGGGGTGTAGTCTTGCGTACGGGCTTGGGCGAAATCTGCTAAGCCTGTCTTGTCTTCCCAAAATGCCTGTGCCGTTACTAAGTTTTGGGCTGAGGCTATTCCTATGCTCCACAGGCTTACGAAAGCAAATCCCCAAAAAATAATTAATCGGCGTAGATTCATCGCAACGTTTTTGTGTTTTCAACCTACTTTGGTTATTTTTCTACTGTGAAGAATCTTTTGCTTGACAAACCAACACTGAATTTGACTGCGAAGATCGTCATGCTTTCAGAAGTTTAATTTTAAGCAAAGACCTTTCGACTTTGTTTAGCGAACCTAACGGGTCGACGACAGCTCTCTCTCTTGAAAAACGTGAGTTGATAGAAGATTTGAGCAACAACAGGCAAACAAAACGAGCGTTTCAGTGACCTCCCTTGATGTGAATCCCCAAGAAGGATTCACATCAAGAAACACGTAACCTTGGTTAGCTGGCTTCTTTCAAAGTAATAACGGGCGTCAGAAATTCATATCTATGCATCTAACAATTGAGATGCCCCCCACTCCTCATCTTTTCAACCTCAATCCGGTAGTACTCGATCAGTCCCGTATTCGTGGGCGCTGTATTGATCCATTCCAATGCTTGTGAGGTTGAATCCACTTGGTCGTCATTTCGGCCATTCGGAAAAACTGTTATCTCAGCGATGTAGGCATCCAGCCATGGCGCCTCTTTGGGGAAAAGAACTTCTCCATTCTCAATACGAGCTGTCTGACCTTTCAGCCGCATTACCTTGTCCGTTTGCGTCTTCACGGCTTTGACGCAGTAAATGCGTTGCTCTTTGAGCTCTTGGATCAGCTGAATCCCTGATGCTTGATCCTCAATCAGGATGGTCTGCGGGTTGTCCCTTCTGTAGAGATCAATCACCTTGCGTTTGAGATCTGGAAACTCTAATCGCTCACGGAACACTTCAAGTAGATAAATCCGTTTGTCCAAAACGCCCCAAACTGTGCAAACACTGAAGTCTGAGAGCTCAGTGGCTTTACTTGCTGTATCCCAACTGTGAATGATTTGTTCGAACTTAAGTGGCTTGTCTTGCAGTTCGTAGCGATGCAACCAAGAGTGCTTCACTATGCCGCCATCCTCCGGGATTGGCTGTTGGAGGTACTGCCCTGCAAACTCGTATGAGCCCATTTGCTTTCTGAGCATCTCCAAGATTTCCATGGGTTCACGCTGTGGCTGAAGAACCTCACCTGCTTTGCGAGTGTGTTGTTCCTGACCTTGCCAAGTGAGGTAGTTAAAACTCTCATCCTCTTGAGCGATTGCAGGAAGATTGATAACCTCCCATCCACCGTGCTGGGACACGTGCCCCACCAAGTCGTCTAAGTGCAAACGCTGCATGATGATGACGATCGCCCCGTCTTGCTTGTTGTTGAGACGACTAAGCAAGGTGTTGTCTAACCAGTCATTCGCACTCTTACGCGCTGCGCGTCTTGCATCATCGGGTTTTAAAGGGTCATCAATCAGGATGATGTCTGCACCAAGACCAGTGAGCGTGCCTCCCACGGAAGTAGCACGGCGCACCCCACCCTTCGTCGTTTTAAGCAAAGCAGCCGACGGACGCTTACTCATAAGCCGCGTTGGAAAAGTCGACTGGTACCAAGAGCTTTGCATGACTGCCCGAGTGTCTTCGGCATGTTTGTCCGACAGGTCCTGGCTGTAACTCACGCAGATAAGTGACTTCGTCGGCCCCAAACCAAGAATCCACGCAGGAAAAGCCACCGAAGCCATGATCGACTTCATCGAGCGTGGTGGCACATTGATGATCAACCGTTTGATTTCGCCTCGGGCGACTTTTTCAAGACGATCGGCGATAAGGTCCAAGTGCCAGTTGTGCAGGTATTTAACCCCGGGATTGAGGTGTACAAAACACCGCTCTGCAAACACGCCCAAGTGCGAACGCTGCAAGGCAGCGAATTCTTCTTCTGAAAATTCCATGATGAGTCTTTTGATGTTTGAGTGGGTTTAGTCAGGTCAGGTCTTTTTGATTCGCTCAACCAATTGGCGAATGACTTCCTGATCTGCCAACTTGTCTGGGTTCACAGCTTCGACTGATGGATCGAGTTGTCCAGCGAGTGCAAAGACAAGACGCAAGGCGGATAAGTCCCCACCAGCTGCCTTGTTAGCCAATTGCGTACACATCACCTGCACCTTGCTACGTGTGTGACGGCGACCGTTCTCTTGCACCACGACTTTTTCTTCCAGTGCTTTGTTCAAAATGGTGATGGCGCTGCGAGCACCTTTGGGACGCCCCTTCGGGTTGCCAGACCTACCAGCTTTGAATTGGGTGTCTTTAGGAGGCTTGCCATACCCCACGTCGTAGCTTGTTGAGTTGGACTCATGGTCGTTTCCCAAACTACTCATACCGCATCCACTTCTACTGAGGTCTGTACAGATTCCTCACGCTGGGTGAATGTCACACCATTGACTGATGAGACAGCGTCCATTCCAGTAACCATCTGCCAACGGCGAATGGCTGTATCCACATAAAGCGGATCGAGCTCCATTGCGTAACAGATACGCCCTACCCGCTCGGCAGCCAATAAGGTGGTTCCGCTGCCTAAAAATGGATCCAACACGATGTCACCCCGCTTAGACACATCAAGAATGGCGTCGGCAATCATGCGAACGGGTTTGACTGTGGGATGCAGTGCCAGCAAGTCGCCCTCCTCGCCCTTGCGCATGCTTTGAATACCCGGGTACTGCCACACATTGGTTCGGTAACGCCCAAAGCGTCCTAACTGGATGTTGTTTTGATGAGGTGATTTGCCGTTTTTAAAAATCAATGCCAGCTCATGCTGTGAGCGATAGAGGCTTCCCATCCCCGCTTGGTGTTTAGCCCAGACGCACAGATTCATGAACTCGGTATAGGTGGTGTTGCCCGCAGCGAGGATTTCTCCAAGGTGGCGCCAATCCATGAAGATGGTGTGAATTGAGCCGTCACTGCTGTGGCGACACATGAGCTCAAACGTCGTTTTAAGAAAGCCCGTGAACTCCGCTTCTGACATCTCGCCACTGGCCATACCAAACTCGCGGTGTTTGATCTTGCCTTTGCCCCCCACATGACCGTCAACTCGGACATTGAAAGGTGGATCAGAGATCACCATTCCTGCTTGGCGTCCTGTCATCAGGGTTTCGAAGTCCACTGGGCTTTGCGCATTGCCGCAGAGCAATCGATGCGAGCCCAATAGCCACAAATCACCAGGCTGCGTGACAGGTGGTCCGGGTGGTGGCATCGCTGGCGAATCATCTTCCTCTTCTTTGTTGTTCAAGCCTTCGATGTGCAGATCGATTTCACCCATGGTGAAACCTGTAGCCTCAAGATCGAAATCGAGATTCAGAACCGAGAGCTCTTTGAGCTGAATCGCTAGCAGTTCATCGTTCCACTCAGACATTTCAGACAAGCGGTTGTCTGCGATCAAAAATGCTCTAGCTTGCTCATCACTGAGATGATCTAAACGAATCACGGGGACTTCTGACAATCCCATGCGCTTTGCAGCTTCAAGGCGTGCGTGACCTGCGATGACCTGATTACTGGCGTTCACTGCAATCGGGATATTGAACCCAAAAGCCTTGATGCTTTTGGTCAGCGCTTTGAGCTGACGGTCGCTGTGTTTACGAGGGTTATTAGGGTCGGCTTTGAGTTGATGGACTGACGCATGGGTGATGATCAGCTGCGTATTAATGCTTGGCTTATGAACGATTTGATGCGCTTGCATGGCGGCACTCCTTTCTTGAATGCCGCGAATTTAAGTGCGTTAATGCACGTTCGAGTGCCTGAAACCAACTATGTTTTAGTCAGAAAAATTATTCGCAATCTATTAGGTAGCGATTTTTAGTTTTCAGAGTTTTAAGAGACGCGATTAGCTCTGGGATAAATTTTCTTAGGAATAAAACTGAGTGCTCCGCGCTCTGCTCCCGTGACAGGGTCTTTGCTGATTTGCACACTCCACTGCTCGTCAGCATCTTTCGGCATCGTCTCAGCAATGATCGTTTTAACCATCGCAGCACTTACTTTCTTGAGACCAAATTTTTCTTTCAAGTAGCAGCGTGTTTCGTCGACAGCTGACTCAAATTTGGCTCCGTCTGCTCGGAGTTTCTGAAACATCCACACAGCATGCATGCGTCGCAAGAGCATCTCAGGATGTTGCAATCCATCTTGCGATGGGCGTCCAACTTTACGGCGCTGGGCCTGTTCAACATTGCTCATCGTGGATCCTTGTACATGGCGCAAACTCTAAATTGCGACATGACATCAGTCAACGCTTCCAAATTGGTAACGGCCGCTTTTGAGGTTATTGCTCGGTGGGTATTTACAAGTTTACTGTATTTAATTACAGTATTTGCAATTATGCCAAATTTGTCGATTTCCACACCTAACCCAGCCCCTATTCAAGCCAACCCTATGCTGTTGAATGTGTGCGGCTGGTCGGTTCCTGCGGGCTTTCCAAGCCCTGCCGCTGACCACGCCCAAAAGCGCATTGATCTGAACAAACACCTGATCCGCAATGGGGACGCCACTCATGTGTTCCGCGTGGCGGGCGACAGCATGACGGGCATTGGAATCTATGAAGGCGATCGACTTTTGATTGACCGCAGCATTGAGCCCAAGCACAACCATATCGTGCTGGCAGTACTCAACAACGAATTCACAGTTAAGCGTTTGTACAAGCGTGGCGGCGTTGTGAAGCTCATAGCTGAAAACCCCCTCTACCCTGCCATCGTCATCAAGGAAGCCGATGACTTCACAGTATGGGGCGTAGTGACTTTCAATTTACACAAGCTCATATGAGCCAGTCCGATCCGTCTCTCGCAAATCACAAGATTGATGCAGCCAGTCTTGCGGCATTACCGCGTTCAAGTGGTGTCTACGTCTTCAGAGGTGAAGGCACCATCTTGCTGATGATGAGCAGTGGCGTACGACTGTGTTTGCTGCACTAGTTCGCAGTAAAAAGACGAAGTACCTTGACAGGCTCCATTGGCAATCTGAGACATTCGATTGTCATACTCTGGATCGTTGACAGCTTTAGAAGGTGGAATCGGACAGACTACTGCCTGAGCTAGCAATGAAGCACCCATTAAAAAAGCGCTATTTAATAACCCAATTGAATCAGCTATTGCTTGCGTTTTGTATTTGTAATCAGGAAGATGACTTCGAGAAACATGCTTTTTCAAATTCCTAATCAAATGGTTACCTTGACTATGACCAGCCAATTTCCCAGCTGTAAATTCATAGAAAAAATAACACTCATGATCTGATGTCAGATAGTAGTGATCGCCACGATTGCTATCGTCAATTTTGAACGGCTTTGTCGACATCTAGGTGTTTAAGAATATCTTCAAACTCTTTAACTCGAATAGCGCCTTGCTTTTCATATCGATGAGGCCAAGTCAAAGAAGGCTTATTGAAGTTGCTATCCAGTATGAATAGTTTCCTTCCCTGCTTCAAGGCTGCTCTAGCTTGAATCAATGTCCCAGAAGTTTCTCCAGCCTCAACAATGATCGTCGCCTGCGAGAGTGCACTCATTGTGATGTTTCGCTCTGGAAAGAAGAATTTGTTGATGCTGGGGGGACGCTTCGAGTACTGCAGCACAGGTACTTGGCTTATAACGAGATGCTTGCGCGCTATTAACTCTTGAAGGTCACTATTTTCTCGAGGGTAGACCTGATCAAGTGGTGTTCCGATGACGGCAATTGTGTTTCCTTCATGTCGAATCGCGGCCTCATGAGCAATCGTGTCAATTCCTTTGGCGAGACCTGATACGACCGTAATTCCACGGGTAGCTAGCATGCTTGCTAACTTTGCAGTGCGTCTCTCACCTTCATTAGAAGGCTCTCGGGTGCCAACTATTGCTACTCGAACTGGCGTATAGACCAACTCCCAGTTTCCTCGATAGTAGAGAAATTGAACGGGATGTTCTGCGTCTAGTAAAAAATCTGGGAACTCGCTGCTACCTCGAACTCTGACACTAAAAGAGCCAACCCCGCGTTTATTGAACTTGCTTAGCACTTCCGCGGCGCATGCCTCCGCACTTTCCAAAGGCACAAGCTCAGACGGAAACCTATCAGGGTGCTGTCTAAAAAGATCGGCTAGGTTCTTGAAAGAGGGCTTCTTTTCAGCGATGTCATGCTGCCACAGCCACTCGTACGCCCCCATCTCCAACATTGGAGAAATTGCCCCGAAATCAGACTGAGTTGAAAAATTGATCATTGCTCTCCGTTCTGCCACTCTTCCGGTAGCTGTTATTCTATACAGTCTTTTCTAGGAAAAATTTTAGACATTCTTGCACTGAAAGTGAATGAAGTTCAACCACCTGGTTCTAGTGTTAACTGGATGCTAGTCGGCAAAGCTAAGCAGCAAGCTTAGAAGGTTGTGCAACTTTTAGCTATTGCAAAAGACAAAAGCCCCATAGACAATATTTTATTGATATGTTTTTTGGTATGTAGAAATAGAAAACGCCCCGTGAGGGGCGTCTTTGCTTGATAGCTGGCGGTGGACGCAGTCTCGAGCTAACCCCTATCAGCGTACCTATTCCCGTTAACAGGGTAATTAACAGGGAATCCAGCCAATATCCGCCCTAATGAAACGAGGCAACATCGCCCTACCCTAGTAAAAATGCGGGTTGCAAGAGGTTTAGTGCAGATATCAAAGAAAATTTATCAGGGAATTTTTTAGCTGAAACAGGCAAACAAAACCAGTGTTTCAGCGACCACCGTTGATGTGAATCCTCACAAAGAATTCACATCAGAGGCAATAGCTGAAAGGAAGGTTCGCTTAGCAGCGGATTCAACCGGTCAGTGGCACGGAAGACACTAAGCAGACACTCCAAGCTGACGAATTTCACGGATTTGCTATCACTGCAAAAATCCTTGAAAAACGGATTAAGTTCTTGTTTCGAAAAGTTTTTTTACCATCCGTCCCGATTTGTTAGTCAGGTTTTACATCTAAATTAAGCTTGTCCGCAGAATCAACAGCCCCTAGACTCTCGGTTTTCAAAGACCTCAAAGTAAGAACAACATGGCGGCACTCCGAGTATTCGTTTCTTCAACCTGCTACGACCTTTCCGTCATTCGTAGTCAGCTTCGTCAGTTCATTGAGCGCCTCGGGCATGAGCCAGTGATGAGCGACTACAACGATGTCGTTTATGACCCGGTCTCGCACACCCATACGAGTTGCATCGACGAGGTGGCTGGAGTCGATGCCGTCGTTGTGATCATCGGTACTCGATTTGGTGGAACGGTGGTCCCTCAGGCCCTGCAAACCGTAGACATCGAAAGCCTAAAGACAGTCAGCAAGAGCAACGAACTTTTGAAAAACAAAGAGTGCCTTTCGATCACTCAGCTCGAGGTGCTCAAGGCAATTGAGCGATCGGTGCCGGTCTTTGCGTTCGTCGATCAGCGTGTTTGGCATGACCACGCCACGTACGAAAAAAACAAGGGCAAGCCCATCGCAGACCAGATCGAGTATGACTCGATCGATAAGCCTGCGACTGCGAAGTATGTCTTCGAGTTCATAAACTTTCTTCGCCATAGAAGCTCGAACAATGCGATAACAACCTTTTCACGGTTACAAGACATTGAAGATGCACTGCGTAGGCAGTGGTCTGGGCTTCTCCAGCATCTTCTGCTAGAGCGCAGGACTCGCACAATGGACCAACGACGTATCGAGGACTTGACCGAGCAGTTCGAAAATCTAAAGGCAGCCATTCTCGCTGCCGTTGGTAGTAAAGACGAGAGGCAAATCGCACGAGGAGTAGTTCGCTACCGCAAGCTTTACGATTTCGTCGCGGCGATTGATCCCGCGCGTCACGTAAGCATCTTTTCCGGTTCACCCATGTCGTGGGCTGAATTCTTTGAGATGCAGCAACTGACAGGTATTGCTGATGCCCCTAGCGGGTTAACTGGGGACGGTAATGGGCGAAGTGTGACGCAGATTTTGAATCGAACAGACGGGACCTTTTACATGATCTTCCGCCCGTTTGACATCTACTCGATTCATGATGAGTGGGATTCGTTCATGGGGATCAGGCAAGAATCGCGAGCAGTCATCGTTGATGCGCTGTCTGAAATGCGGAGTAGTGGGTCTCAGATGATGATGCGGAGATTCGTACGTCACATTCCGCAATCCATTGATGCCTATATTAACGAACAGCAGATGAAGGGCGCACGCGAGGCGAACTCTGAGGAACATCCGGAATGAGAGGCGCCGCGAACCCTGCGTGAGACCATATATTTTGCCGATGTGAGTCCGTCAATTCCGACGTAGAGTGATGGCTTTCTTTGGTTACAACCGACTGCAACAGGTCGAAACCTGCCCACCAAAGGTCTAGGCTGAGGGGCTGCTCCCAGCCTACAGCAGCCATCGATGCGGCGACGTTTTGAACTGCAGCGACTGTTGACCTTGAGGCCACGGTTGCGTTAGTTCGGTTTCGCTGAATAACTTTACGGGGCATGCCAAAAATAAGGTGAAAAGCAAACCGAAACCTGAGTGTGTGCAACAAGCAGGACCTGATGCTCATGAATCTCGGTCAAGTCGATACTTTTAGGCATGGCTATGTCCGCGATAGAGAGTGAAGTGATTACAAGTAATCACTTCGCAACTTTTAAAAAAAGTTGAGGAGGAATTGATTTGCCTTTCAGCTGAAAGTTTAGCCTATTGGTAGACCTGTTTCAGCTCCTTCTTTTCCAACATACTCAAAAGATCTACGCCAGTCCAACTGACTTGCCAATTTTTCCCAGAGAGACCATTCAAGAAGCTTGTGACATTGACCTTTGACGGCTGAGTTTTACCGAAAGCAGACTTGTATGCACTCTTCACAAGCGAACGCTTTTTGACATCTTCAATGTAAGGACAGCAAAGTACATCCAATAGCAAATAAGCCTTTTCAGTATTGATCGCCAAGTCCGATAGATCTGTCAGTTTCTCCTCAATAGCACAAACCGCTCTTTCCCGAAGATCCTTATGTGCCTCGCTGTCCTTTGCGTAGAAAAGACAACACATGATTTGAAAATACGACAGTTCTTCTTTTTTATCATCAAACATAATTGAGACTACTTCTTCCGGCAAGAGATAGGCATCACCCAGCTCACGAACAGCCAAAAGCAAGTTAAGTGTCTCCAAGGGGAGGAATCCCTTCACAGATTGAACACTTCTGCTCCGCTCTTCTGTTAAATGCGCATAGGTCAATTCATAGATTCGCTGCGCGAGAGTTGGGTACCCAAGAGGCAAATGCTGCTTAGCAAAACGTATAGAAAGAAGAATCGAACTACACAACTTGTAGGATCCTGAAACCGAAGGTGATACCGCATATAAGAAGTAAATAATCTCAAGTAAAACAGAGATTGCATTCAAATAGTCTTTTTGAGCGAACTCATCTTGGATCGAATCGACACCGCCAATCACAGCCTTCAGGCGCTCACACAAGACAGCGATTAGGTACGACGACAGCTCATCGTAGTGAACTTCGTTGTGAGAACACAAGGCTCGTATGGAAGCAATAAAGCTTCGTGTTAGTGCCCATGGTTTTTTGATTCGATGCGGCACTAATGTCAACGACTCACTGTCTTTTGTTAAAAATTTCTCAAGAAACGCGCTTGTCTCTCGACTAATTTCGTGAATCAAACGAGACTTATTGCTAATAAATGGGCGTTCAGACCTTGTTGACTTAGCGACATTGGTTTGAAGGTTGTAGCTAGTCAGGACATCTGCATAGCATTCATAGACTATTGTGGCTACTTCTTCCCTTTTGGCGAAAATATATACATCATCTACATATCTGCGAAATGTGAAATCCTTTTCGTATTGATACGGTTGACTACCATTTTTGAGTCGCTCAATGACCTCGCAATCGACTCGCTGCAGAATAATTTCGGCAAAGATTCGACTCATCTCCGGACCAATAACAATGCCATTAGTTTCATCATGGTTGCAGTACATCATGAGACGGTCGAATTCTTGAGCAAAAGTCCCCTTTACGCCTTTGAATTGTTTTGTAAAACCTTTATCTTTCACCGCCCAAGATAAACAATGCGTATAAATGCTGTCAAAACATTTGGAAACATCTAAAGTCCACATCAGTTCGTACTTTTTTTCCAACTCGAAAAAATCTTCAGAGTCGAAAAATTTATACAGACGATCGAAATGTCTGTACGTAAAGTACGAAGGACTATGTTTTGTCTGCTCATCCAACGTCAAAGTAGCAACAGCATCATTTTTGTATTTATGCAAGTTTTCCCAGGAACCCTTTTTGTAGAAACTGCCAGCAACTTTGTGTGGAGAGCGAATGGTGGCTGGGCTGATTGAACAGTGGTAAAGGATGAGCGCCTCGTACTTCTCATAGAACTCTTTCATCCGCCACTGTGCTCGAGGATGCAATAAGAAGAGTCGCCTGAATTCACGCGAATTTTTTCTGATCTTGTAGGCTAGTGGAACAGTTGCAGGAGGAAATTTTTCCATCCCCATCAGAATAAAATTCAGGAATGTCTCATGAATCGCGTCTAGCGTCCCTAGAGCTTTCACCTGGTCATAGAGCCCGTCATTCGAGAAAATAATCGGTGTCTCGTAAGGAAGCGTCTCTGTAATCAAGACACGTGCAAAATCTTTTCGATTGATTTTTATTGGTTTTTTGCTACTCATATTTCCAACACGACTGAATTTCAGAGATCCGAGGCATCGAAAAGTAAACGTAGTTCTTGTCGCTGTGCCCTCTCTTAAAACTTTTTTGAAGTAGCCTACGTTTCATTTGACTATTGAGCACTGCAGACGACTGACTAAAAACACGCCCATGCTTCGAAAGAATCGCATTTCGTAAATAGGCGTCAAGTTCAGCCAATGATTTGCTTTCTATGGACAACTGAGGATAGCTATAGTGAATTCCTGCAGATCTGTGTCTACCGGTGTTTTTGTCATAGATCCGAAAATTCGAGGTCAAGAAAGTAATTCTGTCGAGCAGCAACTTGAAATCAAGTGTCGCCACATATGCGCGTAGAGAGCGAATGATTCGACTTTTTATTTTTTCTAATTTTCGGTTCGATATTTCAACTCTGACTACTCTAAACTGGTCTTTGGTCTCGTCTCCCTTGACCGGTTCGTAAGCAGATATTTCATATCCAAGATATTCGATGGAACATACAGCAGGCAATGGCTTTCCAGGTGCTTTTACCTTCTCTAGTCTCGGTGTCACTTTCTGTTTCGAAGTATTTAGACATAGGCCATTTGGCAATGCCTCTACAAGTGTCTCCAAATGCTCTCGCGGTAACTCTGATCCATTTGTCAGCACCACAATGTCATCGACATATCTTGCATAGAAATAAACCGTTTGCATCTGGGCTATCTGACTATCAAAGTCTGACATCATCAGATCAGATAACACTGCGCTTATAGCCATTCCTCTGGGAATGCCTACGCCCCCAATAGAGGAGTAGTAATCTAGGAGCGTTTTCACATGTACCTGTGATATTGGACTTACAGATGGCATTGCACAAACTCTTGCGATTACATCTTTTTTAACAAAACTCTCGTAGAAGCTCTTTATGTCTATTCGGTAAAGTCGAAATGGAACGCCTTCCTCCATGTGGAGGCGTAAGTTCTCAACTACGAACTCCCGTCCACGGATTATTTTCCCTGCCGCTTCAATGAGGTTCTTTGAGAGCTTTCGAACCACAAGATCGTTTGGTAAGCTGCCAACCTTGTACGCTGACTTCTTCTTTAGGTGAAATGCCTCAATAGGATTTTTGCCATGGAAGTTTGATTCAGCTGCAGCGCTTGCTTTGGATAAAAGGTCTTGCCTGTAAGCGTCTATCACCGTGACAGATTTACCTTTCACAGGTAAAAAATCAGTCTTTCTCAACACTCCTTTTAATGCGCTTATTCCATATGAGTGGTCGTACACATCTGCCTTCCTTTGAAATCATCTTGGATGAAAAATTCTAATTTTGATTATTTGAACACAAGGACTGCGATCAGCAAATGCAGCCATTTACAGTACAGACCTAGTTTGTCAGTTTTCAAGTTGCTATCGAGCAATCAGGCTCAGCTTGCCGAATTTCGCTTTGGCTCGGCTTCTGCCCCTGAGGTGCCCTGCCCCCAAACCTGGAGACACTTTTCTTAGCGCAGCTTGAAGCTGCCGCTCGAACCCTTGGGAGCTTAGTTGATCAAGTACTAAAGATCTAGATGAGAAACGACTAGACAGAACTATTCGGACTCTCGGCGCTTGCGCGCAATTTCGCGATCAATAGCCACGACGCCCTCTATGTAGGAGTCTAATAGACCGTAGTGGCTTAGCATGCGATAAGGATTTCGACGCGCAGCGTCAAGTCGGTGCGCATCAGTAATCTGACACCAAGAGCATTCATTGATGCCTAGATCGATAGGCTCATTGCATTTGCAGCAGCTATTGTCGGCCAACTTTAATCTGCCTCCATCAAACACGTAGCACTGACCATCGTTGCTAATGAAGTATGGAGTAGCAGATGATCGGCCAATGTTTAACTGAAAGAATTTGCAGCCAATTTGTACTGCCTTTGCTCGGAGTTTCTCTTGCAGTTCGACTGATGCGCGCGGCCCAGCGATCATGCCCTTTAGGCAGCCAACAGGAACGTCTAAGAGGCTCATGCCATCAACATATCTAACTTCCGATTCATTGACGACCATTCGACGTTCATTCTCGTAGCTCCAGCAAGTCGTCTTCGTGTAATAGGCGGAGCTAAAAACGGCGCGGCGCAGGAAATGAACGTGTCGAGGTTTTAGAGTCATCAATGCTTGGTGCAACCTCTCTGATAGCTCTTTACGTGGAGCATCCATGTAGTCGACGTCGCCGAAATTACTCTCAGGGAACGCTTTCGACAATTCTTCCTCGTCAACTTCAATAGCAAACCCCTCTAAGTTTTGCGCGTAATGGGCCCACATTGGCACCACGGCTGGAGAGCGCGAAAAGCAAGTTGTAAGTACTTGCGGCAACTCGCCGACTATGTCCGCATAGAAAGCTAGTGCGTCGGGATCCTCTTGAAAATTCAAGGTCAAGAACAGTTCATACGGATCATTGAAATTTTTTGGAAGCGAACATTTGACAGTGAAATGCTCCGGCTTATCAAAAAGCTTTTCTAGCGTAGCCGGTCCGATATATTTATACAAAAATGACATTTTCTTGCGGAGCGTTTTAGAGCATTAAAGAACCTCTGATGATCAAAGTAAACACAGACTGTTAGTTTAAAGTCCAGCCAATTTCTCTGAGCACAAAAGCTACAGCATGGACCGCCAACTCTGCGTCACCATCATTAACTGGTCGCAGCTCGAGTCTTTCAACTTCGTTGTCTTTTCCCCGTGGGTGCAATCGATTAACTACATCCAAAGCAGAAAGAAGCGCTTTGTATTGAGGGTATTTGGCAGCCACATTCTTAATTAACTGCCCCAAATCTGGATACCGCAGATTTTCATCATTCTCAGACAAATGGGCCCATCGCGTAACTACAACACATACAGCGTTTCTACATTGGTCAACTACTGAAGTAGGCAACTCGCGATACGCAGCATCCACCACACGTGAAAGTGCAGACTCGACTTTGTACAAGTCCTTCGGAGAAATTTTGCTTTTATCTAACGTGGGGAGTATGCCGAACACTGACTCTGCACGGAGCGTGACCAGAACATCTAGATTTACAGTTCTTTCCGTTTGCAGGATTCTCCAAAGAGAGTAGCCATCTCTTGAGCCGATAGCCAATTGCATGCCTTCACCTTTGCGAGGCGTGTTTAGCAAACTCGAACATTCCGAGTACACGCTAAGCTCTTTCTGTAAGCGAGGCCCTGTTGTACTAATAATTCGTTGATCAGTACTACTAGCTGGATGACCTTCTACCCATGAAATCTCCCATCCGGAATTTCCCATTTTCTGAAAAAGCAATCCCCTTCGCACCCTACTAACAGGATCGAAAGAACTCTCTCGGAACATCCATGAAAAGGGAGAACTGTCCAGACCATCAGGCAAATTCTGAAGATCTGCAGGTTTTTCAATTAACGTAGCTTGCGAAACTACAGGCGTAGGCCATGCTGGAAAAGTTGGAGCCCCCCGCCCCTCGTATACCAATCCAGTTGATCTCTCAATTCCTAGGCGCGACATAGCGATCTCAATAATGTAATGATGTTGCTGTTAAAAACTTCAGATTGAATTTTCGTTTAACGCTATCACCCCATTGTGCATCTTCAAGCTCTCAAGCCTTACTTAATTTTCACTCTCGGTAGAAACCGACAGGACAGTCAGATGGCCGAGTTTTATTCCAAACATCAATCAACAGATATTTGTTTTGCACGTGCCATTCTTTAATATTTCTCTCCCATTTATTGAGACCACCATTCATCTTCGTGCAATCGTTGATTGTGAAATTTGCTGTTTCACCTGCGTAAATAACACGAAAGTGTGGAGGAGGATGCTCCTTAGCAAAAATTTGAATTTTCAGGCCTCCAAATTTTGCCACCGTATCTTCCGTTAAGAGTCGACGGCCAGCTTCATCAATATATCCGTATTGGAAGTTTTTTTATTAAACGCCTCTCCAACTCTTCTGTAACTGGAACTATCCATTCATGCATACTGACATTCCTCAAAACTCTAGACAGTTCGATAAGTGCTGCGTCACTTACCTCTATGTTCGACGCCTTGTTTCGGAATCGAACACTGCGTGAAGAATAGATAAGACTGAAATCGACCAACTGCAGGCTATTTTCAGTTTGATCGAATGTCTAATTTGCAGCGATAGCGGAAGGTAAATATGTGTCCATCAAGGTCGGCAACCGGCCATAAGCAGTCGGTCATGCCAGAAAATCTAGTGGACTGCTTTAGGCCTTGAAGTACCGCGCAGTCAAGGAAAACTGTCCAAGAAGATGCGTTCTCTTTTTGGCCCATCTCGTAGATTCTGACTTCCGGCGGTGTTGATGGTTCACTCGATGAAACAGGTATGGGATTGGAAACTTCCCCTATCGGATGTGATGAGCACCGTCATGGTGAGCGCCCAAAAGGACAAAGTCATCATGGCGGCGCTTTCCTTTCAGATCAGACCAGCGTCAACTCTACGACGATGTTGCCGCGAGTGGCATTTGAGTAAGGGCAGACCTGGTGGGCTGTGTCGATCAGGTCTTGGGCCACGGCACGGTCCATGCCGGGCAGGCTGATGTCCAGACGGGCGGCGATTCCGAAGCCTGCGGGAATTGGACCAATGTCCACGCTGGCGTCGATGGCCGCATCAACCGGCACCGCGACTTTCTTCAAACTGGCTACATGCTTGAGTGCGCCCATGAAGCAAGCCGAATAGCCCGCTGCAAACAGTTGTTCGGGGTTGGTCGCACCGCCCATGCCGCCGAGTTCCTTCGGTGGTGCCAGCTTGACATCCAGCAGACCATCACTGGAGACTGAGCGGCCGTCACGGCCTCCAGTGGTATGGGCTTTGGCGGTGTAGAGGACTTTGTCGAGTTTGGTGGTCATTGCATATCTCCATTCAAGGGTTAAGGGATTGATTTAAGCCAGCACGGCTGGCAAAGATTTTTGTAAAACGGTTTTCTGGCCTGTAGCCTTGCCAGCAATTGCAAAGCCTAGCAAGGTGCCATCTGAACCAACAAATCGAGCGTCCACTCCGTCAGAGAAGGCGTTGACCTGCCAGCTTCCTTGGGCGTCCGCGAGTGGCGGCGAGACCACTACCGGCATGGCGGGTGTCTTGACGACCACAGGCATGGCCGGGTAGCGCAAAGTGGCCGGCTGGCCAGCCAGATGAGCTGCCAGAGTGCGTGCAGACTGCATCAGAGGCATAACATAGGGCAAGAGCAGACCTTCAACTTCTGCAACGTCGCCCAGCGCGTAAATGTCGGTTTGGCTGGTCTGCAGTTGGCGGTTGACGACGATGCCGCGCGCGGTCTGTAGTCCGGCAGCCTTTGCCAGCGCGATCCGAGGGCGCAAGCCAACAGCCGATAAAACGAGGTCGCTGGCCAAGCGGTGGCCATTGGCCATTTCGACCTGCAGACCTTGCGGCGCAGCGAGCACTGCCTGTACCGAGGTGCCAAAGTGAAAACGCACGCCAGCGTGCGCAAGCGCCTGCTGCACCTGCTGCCCCGCCTCTAGCGGTAGGAGTCGGCCCAAGGGGTGAGTGCCAGGATCGATCACATCAACCTCATAACCGGCCTGCACAAGGTCATTCGCAAATTCGCAGCCGATCAAGCCTGCGCCGATGACGGTCACTCGCTTCGCACCTTCGAGCTGTGCACGAAACGTCGCGTAATCTTGCAGGTCATTGACCGAGATCACCCGGTCCGCTGCATCGCCCTGCAGGGGCAGACGCACCGGGTCAGCGCCTAACGCCAGCACCAGACGGCTGTAAGTCACTGGCCCCAGGGCAGTGGTGACACTGCAGGCGACCGGATCGATGGCCGTCACATCGGTCTTAGCCATCACAGTGACCCCCAACTGGTGCGCCATGGCCGCGCTGGTGGCGCTGACCAGCTGAGCTGCGGTTTTGCCGCTGCTCAGGGCGTTGGACAACATGGGCTTGCTGTAAAAGTCCCCGTTGTCGCGGGTGATCAGGGTGATGGGTGTCTGGGCATCGAGCTTGCGGAACTCCCGGACCAACGTCCAGGCCGCGAGACCCGAGCCTACGATCACCAGGCTTTGTGCAGGCGCAATCATCAAGTGCTCCTGTTCGCTCAGCCGATCTCGACCATTTCGAAGTCGGCCTTGGCGACGCCGCAATCAGGACATTCCCAGTTTTCAGGGATGTCTTCGAAACGGGTGCCGGCGGCGATGCCGTCTTCAGGGATACCTTGGGCTTCGTCGTAGATGAAACCGCAAACAATGCATTGCCAAACTTTCATGATGTTCTCCAAAAATTGAAACGTTGAATCGGTGTGGATGGCTCAGGCCTGAATGGCGTCGAGGGCCTTTTGGTAGTGGTTGGCGTGGCGCTCTTCAACTTTGGCCAAGGCAGCAAAGCGCTTGGCGGCCTTTTCGAGCACGGCCTTGAACTGATCGGCGTGTTCTTTGGACTCGCTGATCTGCTCGTCGATCTCGGCAACGGCAGCGGCGTTGCCTTCCTCCACAGCGGTCTTGCGAAAACCTGGGTACATCTCGCTGTACTCGTAGGTTTCGCCTTCGATGGCGATCTGCAGGGCCTTAGCCGGAGTCATGTCGGTCGCTGGGTAAAGCAGATCGAGGTGGCCGAAGGCGTGCATCACTTCCTGATCTGCGGTTTGCTCGAAGATGCGGGCTGTATCTTCGTCACCAGCAGCGCGCGCCAGTTTGGCGAAGTAGCGGTACTTGATGTGGGCCATCGATTCGCCGGCAAATGCGGCTTCGAGGTTTTGGTAGGTTTTGATTTCTGGACGTGCCATTTGAAGCTCCTTTCAGGGGGTGGTTTTGTTGCGATGGATGAATTGTGAAATTTCTCAATCAATCAGTCCAACGGATAATTTTCATTGAATCAATCTAAAATATCGATAATGAACTTTTAGCAACTGAAAGAACACTCCCTATGGCCGCCTTGCCCTCGCTGCGACAGCTGCGCTATCTGCTGGCCTTGGCCGAGCACCTGAACTTCACCCGCGCTGCTGAAGCCAGCTTTGTCAGTCAGTCCACTTTGAGCACAGGTCTCAAGGAGCTCGAAGGTACGCTGGGCGTGCAGCTGGTCGAGCGTGACAAGCAGAGCGTGGCGCTGACGGCCGTGGGCAAAGACGTGGTGACTCGTGCGCGGCAGGTGCTTGCAGCAGCCGAAGACCTGAGCGATTTCGCCTCTGACGCTTCGCGCCCCATGCAGGGACGATTGCGTCTTGGAGTGATTCCGACAATTGCGCCATTCGTGCTGCCCGCCGTTATGCCTCTGCTTCGCGAGAAGTTCCCGATGCTTGAGCTTGGCCTACGCGAGGACCTGACTGCGCATTTGCTGGAGCGGCTGCGAAACCGACAGTTGGACTTTGCGCTGATTGCGCTGCCCTACGACACGCCAGACCTGCGGGTCTTGCCGCTCTATAAGGACAGGTTTTGGCTGGTGGGGCGGGAGAAAGACCCGGCGATCCAAGGACGTGCCATCCAGCTGGGCAGCGAGTGGACGGAACGTCTGCTACTGCTCGAAGAGGGACATTGCCTGCGCGACCATGCTCTTCAAGCTTGCCAGGCAACCGAAGTGGCCAGTGTGGACGGGATCGAAGCCACCAGTCTCCTCACACTGGTACAAATGGTCACTTCGGGAATGGGTGTTGCGTTGTTACCTGAAATGGCCATCAAGAGTGGTGTCCTGGGTAACTTGCCATTGAAATCCAGACCCTTGGCGCCTCCGGCGCCTGAACGAACGATAGCGTTAGTCACGCGCTCAACATCTGCCCACATGGTGGAATTCGAGGCGATTGCTCAATTGATTTCCTCTGTTCACCGAAAAAAATGAACTGCTCGAAGACCTGCTGGCTTAGCATGAAAGCAGACATTCCAAACCCAAAGACCAGTGACGGCTTTGGGTCGAAACCTGCCGACCCGAGGGCCTAAGCCGAAGGGCTGCTACCAGCCTCTTTCAGACATTCGCACCAAACACTAGTCCCAGTGCTACGCAGTTCGAACTCTTCTCTCTCAGTTAATTTCTTCATCGCAAACTTCGAATAAAAAATCGCTCATACATAATTCAAAGCATCATCAGTAATCAATTGCATTTTTCCACCCCTTCAATAGAGAGAAAAACATTGCTTGATGATTCAAGAATTTTTTGAGCTGAAGATTGATGTGCAATTTTTAAATTTACTGCCAGCGAGTACTCACGCTCTCCATATATGGAAACTACGTTCAAGCTGTCAACACGACTGTATGTATCAGGCAGCCACCAACAATCTTCGTGAATAACCTTCGAGCCATGTTTGAGTTTCATACGCACAGCCACTTGGCGATCAGCGAAGCGTGCTGAAAACTGCTCAAACACGCGTTTGTCTGAAATCTCAAATCGCTTGCTCTGAATTGGCACCGCTTTCGTGCTTATCTGAGTCACGATCACACTGCCAATCGATTTCTGAGTCTCGACATTGGCATTAATCAAGGTCAATACTTCTTGCAGCGAGTCAAGATAGCCTTGATTCCAAGATGTTTCAAAATTGATTTTGACTTTTGCATTTCTGTCCTCATCAAATTTGAGCTCAGTGTCTTTCAGCTTGACGATCAACGCATTTTCTGGAAACCCTGCGAGGATCTTTGAAACCAACATGTCTTCTTTTTTCTTTTGCTTCACAAAAGAATTCAAACTGTCAGACACCCTCTTCCCATCAATCTTTCCATTCGCTGCATCAGATGAAATGATTCGACTTGTTAACTTGCTTGAAGACACCCACACATCAGCCGTGACAGCCCACTTCTTCCCCACCTGCTCTTGAGCGACGATGGTGTAGTCATCGACATACCCCGAGCTGTAGGAAAGAATCTCGTTTCGCAGGACTCGGTAGCTTTGAATCTCTCGTTCCGCCAAGACCAGTACACCGACACGGTTTTCAATCGCTTGGCGAAAAGCATTCTCCTTGGCTTCTTCAACAGTAAGCCCAATACCTGTAGCCCGAATAGCTGTAGGACGAGCCGTCCGTGGAACTTCAGGAGTAGCGCAGCCTGTCAAAAGAAACAAGCTGCTTAAGCATAGGCAGATACAGCAGTTAACGAAGCCGTTTACGTAACTCGCGGACTGCTTGTTCACTGTCTTTATCCCAACGCACGGTTACTGCAACTGTTTGACGATCAACGACCTTCTCACTCACAGCACGTACGCCTTTAACTATCCCGCTTGATTGACTCGTGATGCTCTCAGTCACTGTCCGAACAACCTCATTTGCATTTTCACGAGTAGCGATGTTTGATTCGACAGTCGAGTCATCATCAGTTGTGCGCACAATTTCTTGTGAACCGATTTTTGACTTCAACCTGTCGTTCGCTTTTTCAACGTTCTTTGTAAGGGTCGTTGTTACACGAGATGTGGATATCTCGTCACTGATAAAGCGATTGAGCTTGACAAAGGCCATGTCATAGGCCACGTCAAAGGCAGTTTCGCGATTCGAATCTGTGTTGCCAAATGAAGGAGCGTACGCTGTTACTTCAATCGCCTTTATTTCCCCTTTGTTGCAAGTCGCAGCTGAAAACCCAGTTCCCCAACTGCACTCCCACTCCAGAGTAATGCCCTGTCGCTTGAAGTTCGTACTCAGACGTTGTCGACCAATTGGTTCCTCTATCTGGAGCTCACTTTTTGATGCGGTTGAGCACCCTGCACTCAAGAGAACAATGAATGCATAAGCAAAAATCTTGTACATATTGAATCCTTTTAAAGTGCTCAAACGAGTTTCAATACGGATTCAATTAGCTCATTAATTTCCTTTGGTGTTGTCAGAAACCATTCGAGCGAGGCTCCTTCCACACGTCTCCCTTTGAGCTCTAGAACACTATGCAGTGCGTTTTGGATGAAACGGGGATGCGCGTGTTCATAGAAGCCCAGCAGTTCTGGAGGCTCAGGTGTATCTGTATACCACTGCCCAAAACGATCAACATTACCTCGTCCAATCACGATGGGATAAGCGTCTGTGCCCTTTTTGTACGCTGGGAATGTGTACCAATAAACGCACTCATGAGAAGATTGAGACGCTTGCTCCTCGTCATAATTTTCAAGCGAACCAAACAATTCAGCAGAAAGACCAACGAGGATTCTGCTTTCGCTCTTGGTGACAGTAAAAAACTTGCGGTTGTCCCGAACCACAATTCCTAGACGTGTTCTTTGTTGTACCCGAGCTTGCTGTTCGGTCTCGTACTTACCAATCAGGTAGTCTTTGTATTCTGGGTACATAGCCCAGATTGCATCAGTCAACTCGCGGAAAGTCAGTGACCGGTTTTGCTCCTGAAGCGCATTGATAGTTTTTTGCCTCAGGCTTGTGGATTCTTTTTCCATAAATTCTCCAAATTTGTACGACACATAGCCACTTCCCATGTCGGAAGTGGATTGAAGCCGTCAGAAAAATCTAAACGGCATCAAGTCTCTGTATCGCCCGCGGCTCTGTCCGCGCAATTCGGAGAACTTGTGGCGTTAGAAATCTAAGTCTGTGATTGCACTAGATCTCAATCGCCACCAAACTGTCCTATTAGGTCAGTCAAGGTAGGAATAGTTTGCCATACCGTTTTAAGAAATTTTCAGATTACTAAGACTTTTTTGAAGATTTCTCTTTGACGGATGTGACTTCAATAGGTTGCAGCTGAAATTGATGAAGCGCCTCCGTGAGATTTTTAGGGGGTGCTGGGCTGTGGTAATGGCCATCCTCGCCCTCCTCACCCCAAGACTTTGTCTCTATCCAATTAGTGTGTTCCTGGACCAACTGAACAAGCTTGTCATGCGGCACCAAGTACCAAGTCTCAGACATAGGGAATGCCATATAAATTTGTTTCCCTTGGTACTTTTTATCGATTGTCAGTCGCCCTTTGAGCTGAACTTTGAGCGTTTGCTCCCCATCGTTGTGATAGGCCAAGAAATCAGCGCCTTGCCAGTCGTCTGCCAACTTAATGCAATTGAAACCGTAGTTGGCCAGTAAGGCGGCAACTTTCTGGAAGTTGAATGCCTCCTTTTGTCGTGCGTTTAATTTTTCGTAAACGATCGGTTTTAAGATTAATTCAGCATCCATAAATTCACTTCACTGATTAGTAGTAAACACCAGATGAACAAGCATCCACCTGGCATTGAACGATTAAGCTTTGCCAAGCTTTTCCCAAACAGCCAATTTGGTCGACAACTTTGTTTGGATGTACTGTAACGCTTGCGTTGTTGAGTCGACCTGATCGTCATATTTTGACCCCGGGAAACTCAACAACTCCTGTCTATAGTCAGGTAACCACACCGCAGCTTTGGGCAAGAACACATGTCCAGCCTCAAACACGTTTGTGACGCTGTAAAGCCTCATCGCTTTGTCATTGCCAGCCAAAGGTTGACAGGAGTAAATACCGATTACACCGTCACGCATCAGATCAGAAATCAATGAGGAACCAGAAGCTTTATCTTCAATCAAGATCTTAGTTGGATTAA
>Ga0213922_1000101_pt1 | contig 51783 bp, 55 predicted proteins | sample McNCre2917MG_FD_165060 | JGI IMG/M metagenome (GOLD analysis project Ga0213922, IMG submission 165060) | Freshwater microbial communities from McNutts Creek, Athens, Georgia, United States - 29-17 MG | ecosystem: Environmental > Aquatic > Freshwater > Creek | place: USA: Georgia | collected... | reverse complement strand
TTTGTGAAATCTCAGGAAATATCGCGATGAAAATTGCTCAAGAACTCCGCGTAGGTAACGTTGTTATGCTCAATGGTCAGCCATTGGTAATCCAAAAAACTGAATACAGCCGTTCAGGCCGTAATGCCGCAGTTGTGAAGATGAAGTTTAAAAACCTCATCACTGAAGCGCCTAACGAAGGCATTTTCAAAGCTGACGATAAATTTGAAGTTGTGATCTTAGAACGTAAAGAATGTACTTATTCTTACTTTGCTGATCCAATGTATGCATTCATGGATACTGAATACAACCAGTATGAAGTTGAAAAAGACAACATGGGTGACGCTCTTCACTACTTAGAAGATGGTATGCCTGTTGAAGTAGTTTTCTACGAAGGTAAAGCACTTTCAGTGGAGTTGCCAACAATCGTTGTGCGCGAAATTACTTACACAGAACCTGCTGTTAAGGGTGACACTAGCTCAGGCCGTGTGCTAAAGAACGCTAAGATTGCTACAGGTTACGAGCTACAAGTTCCTTTGTTCTGTACTGAAGGCGACAAGATCGAAATCGATACACGCACTGGCGAATACCGTAGCCGCGCTAACTAATCAAGCCTAGCTGTTTAGCTTGTAGAAAAACCACCTCAAAGAGGTGGTTTTTTCATATCTATTGAGATGAAATCAATAGCGTATGCAGCCCTTGCATCCCATTTTCCAAACTGCTCACTTTTTAAGCAAACAACCTAGCCTATTGGATTAAGTGGGTTTATGATTGTTTCAGTAGGAGTTATAAACATTTTCTGTGGATAACTATCATGAGCCATAAAACACCTCCCAAACATTTATATGTCGAGTATATGTATGGGTTTTTATTTCATTACACGGATCAACCGCTGTTTCCAAGCACCCCTTCTTACACTTTAGTCAAAGTAGTCAAAGAAACAGAAAAAACGTGGGAAGCCATCTATAAAAATATTGATGACGAAAAAGCCACATTTATCTTTGATGGCACGATTAAATTAAAAAAACATGGCTAATGGGTCAATCCCAAAGGCCATCATCAAGTCATATTTTTTACTCTAAAAATCAATAGGATAAATGCGACTCTTTTAGCACCCTATTAACTTCATCTGTTTTTTGTAAGAAATACAACAGCTAGGGTAATAGTAAACACCTATAACTAAATATAGTAGTCAGAGTAAACTGCTTCCAAGTTAAATACTGACAAACTTATGAAGAAAATAGTCGACGTTTTTAAGAAAAAAGATCGCGCGCTAGTCTGGACCTATGTCATTTCACTAGACCGCAGACAACTCCCCTCTGGCATAACTAGCTTTGAATCTGAAGCCCTTCGTTTATCGACGCTAGATCAACATGGCACACCAGAAACACTGATGGCCAAAGTTCGCCTTGCTTAATCTATAGGGATTTCAAGGCCTCGGCTGCCAACTCAAAAGATCGCAAACGCTTTTGATGATTGTGGATCTGGCCTGCCAAAATCAACTCATCAGCTTGCGTTCTTGCCAAGATATCTTTTAATCCTGCCTTCACCGTTTCTAAAGATCCCACCACCGAGTAAGCTAAAGACTGAGTTACTGAAGCTTTTTCGTGAGGCAACCAAAACTCTTCAATATCATCGATAGGTGCAGGTAACTGCCCTCTTGTATTGCGCCGCATACGCACAAAATTTTGCTGCAAACTCGTGAACAAATACTGCGCTTGTTCATCCGTATCAGCAGCAATCACATTCACACCCACCATGGCATGTGGCTTTTGTGACTGCGCAGATGGCTTAAATAGCTGTCTGTAAGTTGCCAAGGCATCAAGCAAATAATCTGGCGCAAAATGAGAGGCAAAGGCATAAGGCAAGCCTAAATGAGCTGCCAATTGAGCACCGTATAAGCTAGATCCTAAAATCCAAAGAGGAACATGTAGTCCAAGTCCCGGAATTGCTTTAACAGCCTGGTTAGGATGTAAATCTTCAAAGTAATACTGCAGCTCTTGCACATCCTCAGCAAAACCATCATCGCTGCCCATCAAGTCGCGTCGCAATGCTCTAGCGGTCATTTGATCTGTACCGGGTGCTCTACCAAGCCCTAAATCAATGCGCCCAGGGAATAAAGCTTCCAAAGTACCAAACTGTTCAGCAATCACTAAAGGTGCGTGATTAGGCAACATGATGCCACCTGCGCCAACACGGATAGTTTTGGTTCCAGCAGCCACATGACCAATCACAACAGCTGTGGCAGCGCTGGCATTGCCGGTCATATTGTGATGTTCTGCTAACCAGTAGCGGGTATATCCCCAAGCTTCAGCATGCTGCGCTAAATCACGAGAGTGCGCTAACGCATCCGAGGCCGTCATCCCCTCAGGAATTGGAGATAAATCAAGAATGGAATAAGGAACGCTCATGAATTAAAGAATGGTTACAGCGTCTTCAAAGTTCAAGCGTGGATTACGTGGGTAAACGCCAACTGGATCAGCCACACCAATATTCAATAAGAAATTAGCCTTGTATTGGCCATCAGGGAAAAACGCTGCATTTAAAGCAGCTGCATCAAAACCAGACATCGCACCACAATCCAAACCTAAGGCGCGCACAGCGGTAATTAAATAAGCCCCTTGCATTGAGCTATTACGGAAAGCAGTTTGCTCCGCTGCCACAGGATTGCCTTCAAAAATAGGCTTGGCATCGTAGACAGGGAACTGAACAGGCAAGTGGTTAAAAAATTGTGTGTCGTAAGCCACAATCACTGTGACTGCAGCACTTTCTACTTGAGGTACATTACCAGGCATTAATGTTGGCAACAACTTAGCTTTGGCTTCTGCGCTACGCACGACAACTAAACGTGCTGGCTGTCCATTAAAGGCTGTAGGAGCCCATTTAAATAGGTCATAAATTTCTTTAATTTGAGCATCGCTCAATTCGCTTTTCTTAAAAGCATGGGCACTATGTGCCTCATAAAAAATTTGGTCTAAAGCTGCTTTATTTAATGCTGTTGTCATATAGATTCCTTTAGTAGCAATGAAGTGGAATGATGAATAAATTATGAAGCTGCAGAATGCTTCTCAAAGGTTTCGCGAAGCACCTTTAAAGAATGATTCATCTGGGCTAAATCCTTAGGACTTAGTTGATGAAAGATCTCCCCCAAATATTTCACATGCTCCGGGAAAACCTTTTCAAATAACTTTTGCCCTTTATTGGTTAGGCCAATTTTTTGACTTCTAGCATCTTCAGTATTGATGACGCGAGTAATTAATTGTTTGGCCTCTAAGCGATCCAAAACACCCGTCAATGTTCCTTTGGTGACCAAGGTCTTTTCACCTAACTCTTTACAAGTCATAGGAGGCTGATTACCCAAGGTAGCCAACACATCAAATTGAGTCACCGTCAAACCCATCGAGCGCACATGTGCTGATGAGTAGTGCTCAAAAGCTTGGGTTGCTCTAACAAGTTCTTTTAATGATGATAGAAAGTCCACGGCATCAACCTTTAAATGATTTTTGACTTTGTTATGAAGGGGCTCCTTATTATAGTACTAATTAGTACAAAGAACCCCTATCATTATTCGCGCAATGACAGAGCGTTAAATAAATTAAGCTTCTTGCTCGTCGATTTCATCCACATGGTAGGACGGCGGTGTTTTTCTCGCCCTTAACCAAGCGTAAATCACTGGCAACACCAATAGCGTTAATACAGTCGTTGTCACCATACCGCCCACAATCACCAGAGCTAAAGGTCGCTGCGCTTCTGAACCAATGCTATGAGATAAAGCGGCTGGGAATAAACCTAAACCAGCTAAAAGCGCCGTCATTAATACAGGGCGCAGACGCAACGAGGCACCTTCCACAATGGTTTCTTTAATCGAATAGTTATCTTGAGTCGATAACTTGTTGATATAAGAAATCAAGATCACACCATCTTGAATGGCAATGCCAAATAGAGATAAGAAGCCAATAAATGCCGAGATACTTAAAGTCTCTCCTGCCAAATGAAGCGCCCAAATACCACCAATGGCAGCAAAAGGCACGTTCAGCAACACCACAATCGCATCTCGGAAATTACCAAACGCACTATAAAGCAACAAGAATATCGCCAACAAAGTTAAAGGCACAATGAGCATGAGCTTTCTTTGAGCCACTTTCATCTGATTAAACTGCCCTTCCCAACTAATCATATAGTTAGGGGGCAAGGTGACATTCGCCTCCACTCTCGCTTGAGCATCTGCTACAGCGCTACCTAAGTCTCTGCCACGTACGCCAAATTTAATAGCAATGTAACGTTTACCCGACTCTCGATAAATAAAGAAAGGACCATCGCTAACTTCAACCGTTGCCAACATACTTAATGGAATACGACTTCCGTCTGGCGCATCCACCAATAAACTACGAATATCTTTAACGTTATCTCTGCTGCTTTCTTTCAATCTCAATGACAAACCAAATGTTTTTTCATTTTCTAAAATGTTTGTAACAGGACTGCCACCGATGGCATAAGTCACAATATTTTGAATATCAGAAACATTGACTCCGTATCTTGCGCATTTATCACGGTCAATTTCAATATTTAAAGTGGGCTGACCTAATTCTTTAAAGATTCCCTCATCAACTAGACCGTCCGTTAGTTTCAACTGCTTAAGAATCTCATTGGCTTTGTCATCTAAGATATTTAAATCATTACCATACAACTTCACCGAGTTCTCACCTTTAACGCCGGATAAGGCCTCATTCACGTTGTCTTGAATGTATTGTGAAAAGTTGTATTCCAAACCAGGTATATGACTCAATTGCTCTTCTAAGGCCTTGACCAATCGTTCTTTATTAGCACCTTTGGGCATTTCCTCAGGACTCTTAAAGTACAAGCCATATTCTTGATTGAAAACACCTGTTGAGTCAGTACCATCATCAGGACGACCAATTTGAGCCGTCACTGTTTTAACCTCAGGCTGACTTCTAAAAATCTGACGCAAATGATTAGCAATTTTTAGGGAGTAATCTAAATCAACCGTGTTAGGTAAGGTGACGCGGACCCATAAGTTATTTTCTTCAAGCGTTGGCAAAAACTCTGTACCTAACTGAGTCGCACTAGCTAGCGTCAAAACAAGAATACTCACTGAAGTGATCAATACTTGTTTAGGGCGGTTAATCAACCAAGTTAAAGCTGGTTTATAGCTATCTAATATTTTCTGAATAAATACGGGTGGGTGATGTGCAACGGTTTCTCCAAAAATATAAGAGATCATTGCCGGCACAAATGTCAGACTCAAGATGATCGAGGCTAATAATGCAAACCCCATCGTAAAGGCCATCGGCTTGAAAATAATTCCTTCTACACCACCCATGAAGAACAATGGAGAGTAGGCCGTGATGATGATCCCTGTCGAGAAAATCATGGCACGTTGAACTTCACTAGTTGCCAAAATAATGCCCTGATTCAAGCGCTTCGAGCGATCCTCCAAGTGCCTCATGACGTTTTCCATCACAATCACCGCCGCATCGACAATCACACCGAAGTCAATAGCCCCCAATGAGATCAAATTAGCTGGCACATTGAAGTAATTCATTTGAATGAATGAAAAACATAAAGCCAATGGAATCACAGCAGCTACCACCGCGGCGGCTCTGAAGTTACCCAAAAATATGTATAGAACAATAAGGACTAATGAAATACCAAAGAAAAGCGTGTGCTTCACCGTTGACATCGTCAGATCAAGCAACACCTGACGGTCATAAAATGGCTCAACTTTTATACCAAGCGGCAAGACGTGGTTATTAATCTCGTTAACTTTGTGCCTGACTCTTGCTAATATTTCAGAGGCGTTTTCACCTCGTCTCAATAAAACAATTCCCTCGACCGCATCATCTTCATCGTTATATTGGAAAGTCCCCAAGCGTGGTGCAAAACCAGTCTGCACCTCTGCGACATCCCCTACCCTAATAGCCACGCCATTATTGGTAGCAACAACAATCTTTTTAATATCTTCAATCGACTGCAACAATCCCACGCCGCGCACGACGAACTCTTGCTCCCCAGCTGGCAACAAGCCTCCGCCCGTATTAGCATTGGCATTGGTCATTGCCGCTACCAATTGAGCAACCGTCACGCCCTTAGCCTGCAAACTTTGTGGGCGAATAATGACTTGATATTGACGAATCTTTCCACCAAAAGAAGAGATATCCGATAAACCCTGAACGTGCTTTAACTCTTTATAAACTTCGTAGTCTTGAAAAGACTTAAGGGTAGTCAGAGATGCAGAATCGCTAGATAAGCGATAACGCATAATTTCTCCAGTCGCATCTGAATCAGGGCTTAGATTAGTACTAACGCCTGGCGGCAAAGTTAAATTTGCCAAATAGCTAGAAATGATGGTTCTAGCTTTAAATGAATCTTCACCATCTTTGAATTTAACGGTGACCACTGACAAACCAAATAAAGAAACTGAGCGGAAGGCTTGAACACCAGGGATACCCGCTAAAGCATTTTCAACAGGAATCGTTACCTGCTGCTCAACTTCTGAAGTACTTCGCCCAGGCCACTGACTAATTGCTTGAACTGTTAATGGAGCAACGCCTGGATAAGCTTGCAGTGGCAATTGCAAAAAACTAAAGACACCACCAACAACTAAACCTAAAGCCAATAAAACAATCACTAGGCGCTTATTAAGTACGCCTCTAATCATCGCAGTGGAAAAGCTCAATTACTCCTCCTGGCTAGAAAAACGGGCATTCATGAGCGATGCGCCCACCACAAGAACTTCTGTATCTGCAGAAAGACCTTCTGTAATAGCAAATTGTTTCTCACCCATATCAAATCCATTAACAGGAACTTTTCTATAAGCATCTTTTCCCGCTCTAACAATCACATACTTTGCATTTCTAAGCTTAATAACAGCTGTATCAGGAACCACGATCGCATCCACTTTTGATACTTGCAATTTCGCATTAACAAACATTTCTGGACGCAACAAGCCTTCACGATTATTGACATCACAGCGTATCACCAATGCATGCGTCACAGGATCAATGGCTGGTGATACAAAATTAGCTACCGCCTCAAATTCTTTATCTGGATAAGCCTCTGATCTCAACTTTAAGACCTGTCCTTTAGAAATCTTCGGGATATCTTGCTCAAACACATTACCTAAAAACCACAATGCCTTTGGATCTGCAATAGTTGCCAGAACATCACCTACATTCATATATGAACCTGGTTCTTGATTGCGCTTAATCACCATACCTGACAGAGGTGCACGAATCATCATGTTTGAACGTGGCGCATGACCATTCTTCAATTGCTCAATCTCTTCATCTGCCGCACCTAACATTCTCAATCGATTAGCTGAAGCATCTACCGTATTTTTAGCATCCTCAACAAGATCTTTGTATGTGCCGGAATTGAACAACTTCAATGTCTGATGAGATAACAATAGTTCTTGCTGAGCAGAGATAAAGTCAGGGCTATAGTATTCGGCAACAGGCTGACCAGCTTTCACCATCGCACCATCAAAAGTAAATACTTTTTCGATGCGTCCAGCAACACGAGCAGCAATCACTTTTGTTTTTTCTGCATTAAAGGCTAGCTTGCCTGGGACATTAATTTCTAGGGAAACCTTCTTAATTTCAGCCTTCTCAAATTTAAAAACATTCTCATCTAGCTGAATACCCGGCAAAGAAACAGTAATTGCACCACTTTTTTCAACATTAACATTTTTCTCTTTTTTAACTACTGCTGACGGCTTGGTGTCCATTGTTAGTCGGCCAATCCCCACACCAACAAGCAATACCGCAATCGCTAACAGTCCCTTTTGAGTATGAGGCGTGTTCCAAGCAGAACAACGAGCTACAACAACTGTTGTCAACTCAGTTACCCGCTGGCACTTATTCAATAAACTTTGAATTATCTTTTTCATCATCTTATACACACCTTAAATCGGTTCTTTACCTGATGCCGCCAACAAGGCAGCATAAGCTTGAAGTAAATTGCTTTGCGCCACAGCTAGGCTAACCTGCAAGCTTCTCAATTGAGACTGCGCCGTTAATAAATCATTAAATCCCGTGCCGTTATTTGCATAAGAATTTAAAGCCAGCTTATAAGCTGCCTCTGCCTCAGGCAATTGGCGATCTAACAAAAACTGATACTGACTTTTAGCCTGCTCATAATTAGCGTAATTGGTTTGCACAGCCAACAATAATTGCTGACGAACCGATACATCCGCCGCTTGAGTAGCATACTGATTTCTAACAGCCTGCTCGACACCGTAACGCTCTTTAGTAAAGAAATACAGCGGCACAATCACGTCTAACTCAAAGCTATAGTTAAGTCTAGAACTACCACTACTCAAAGGCGCATTATTGGTATTAGAGGTAGCGATAATTTGGAAGTCTGGTAAATATGCCATCTTGGCTAAAGTGACTGCTTTCTGAGCAGCTTCTAGCTGAAAGCGTGAGCTTTGCAATATCGGATGACTATTCTCAGCATAATCTTCCAACTCAAGCAATGTTGGTACTGCCATACGGTCCGTATGGATGTCACCCTTTAGTATAATTTTTCCTCTAGGATCTCGCCCAATGAGTGTCTTCACATTACTCAAAGACACCTGAAGTTGCTTTTCCATAGCAAAGCGATCTGCCTCAGCAGAGCTTTGCGCTACTTGAGCATTTAAATACTCCACGTACGCAGCAGCATTATTGGCATATCTTGCTTTAGCGATATTCTTGATGAGATCTAATCTAAGAACCGCCTCTTTTAAAGAGACTAATTGTTTTTGCGCAGCTAGTGTGCCGTAGTAACCGGCAACTAGTTGGCTTGCTAACTGCAAGGCCAAAGTGTCATTTTGACCGACGATCGCCTCAGCTTGCTTATCGGCAATATCCCCAGCCATGGTTTTCTTTCCTGGGAAAGAAAATGCTTGCGTCAGCGTATAAGCACCAGCAGGAGCACGCCCTAGAGCTGCTGGAGAATTCAACCCCATGTTGTTCCACTGCAATCCAATTTGTGGATTATTAAGAGCTGATGCTTGCGGAGCCATCGCCTTAGCAGCCAAATAAGATTCGCGTGCTTGAACTAATTGAGGATTATTCAAACGCATTTCATCCCAAAGTTTTTTTAAATCAAATTCCTCAGCAACACCTGAAGGTGCAGAATTTGAAACAGCTTGAGATGAATGACCAGTAGATTTATCACGGTCTGCTGCAAAAACAAAGCTTGCAGAAAAACTTAAAAAACCTACAGCAGAATAAATTGCGTAGACAAAGATGCCTTTTCTAAATTGGTTGCATTTGTTTTTTAGCAATTTATTAACCTTAAAGCACAAAAAATGATGATAGAAAAACATCGCCAAATAGCCGGCAAACCCATGTTTTTCAAACATATTCGAACCACGATATATTAATCCATCCCCCTAGGAAAATCCATGAAGAACTCCTAGTAAAGCTAGTTATATTAGGGGTAATTTGTGACTTAGATATTAAAAACTAATTTAGTTTTACTCTTGGGTGCCATGCCACCTGTTGGTAACCCTGAATAAATCTCAAGCTATTGTTTTAATTGGTAAATTAATTTTTATGCCAAGGAGTATCTGCATACCATTCAAAAAACAATTAATAGTTTTAATAAAAATCTATCAGCCAATAATTAAACCCTTGGCCTTTAATTGCTGTTTTGCCTTTTGATAATCAGGGCTAGCTTGGAGATCCTCCCATGACATGGCACGAGAAATTGGCATCAGCTTCTCCAATCTAGCTCTTGATGTTTTAAATGATTGCTCATCGTATTTAAGGTGCTTGAGTAGTTCATCAGCTAAATCAGGGCGATTACAGATTAAAACTTGATCACATCCGGCTTTTAAAGCCATCTCAGCACCCTTCACCACACTACCGGCTACAGAAGCTCCCTCCATCGATAAATCATCGCTAAAGATCACACCTGTAAATTTCATCTGTTTGCGCAAGATATCTTGCAACCAAATCTTAGAAAATCCTGCCGGGTTCTTATCAACTTTAGGATAGATGACGTGAGCTGGCATCACAGAAGCCAAGCCAAGCCCCAACCATTCATAGGGCTTAGCATCAACATTCAAAATAGTCTTCAATGGGCGCTCATCGACTGGAATTGCCACATGCGAATCAGCTTCTGCCCAACCATGTCCTGGAAAATGCTTACCGCAATTTGCCATTCCACCTAAAAGAAGTCCATGGTTCAAGCTCTTAGCTAAAGCATAGGCAATTTGCGGGTCACGATGAAATGATCGGTCACCAATCACCGCGCTCCTACCAAAATCTAAATCAAGCACTGGCGTAAAACTAAAATCAACGCCGCAGGCTCTCAACTCTGAAGCCAAGACAAAACCAATCGCTGTCGCTGCATCCATCGCTGCAATTGCATGAGATGCATCCGCTTTCTTACCGTGATTGGTCCAAATATCGCCCAAGCGTCTCATCGCTGGCAAATGTGTAAAACCATCAGTTTTACAACGCTGCACTCGCCCACCTTCATGATCAATGCTGATCATGACATCGGATCTGACAGCTTTAATTTCTTGAGTAAGCGCTGTGAGTTGTTTTCTATCTTGGTAATTACGCCCAAACAAAATCACGCCACCTGTTTTAGGGTTAGCAATACGCTTAACATCTTCTTTCGTTAAGGTCTTCCCCACCACATCCAACACAATCGGACCAGCCAAAAATGTATGTTCTTTTTTCATCTTCTTTGGTTTATTTAATTTAGTCATTTTTGTATTTTCAGTGTTTTCGTTTGTTATCTAGCGTCTGTATCTATTGTCACAGATAACACTTAAGGTCCGATATCTTTTAGGTTCATCACACCACTCACAACAGGCGTGCCATAGGTGACGACCACAAAGGCAATCGCCATGTCTACTTCATCACTGATGGTCACCTGGGCAAAGAACTTCCTCTCCTCCATAAATGCCTGCAATTTTCCAGAACACTTCACCACCGGTTTGCCACTTGGGTCATTTAAGGTCTGCATGGCTCGCCAACTCATAGGCATTCTCATGCCCAAACCAATCGCCTTAGAAAAAGCTTCTTTTGCAGCAAAGCGAGTAGCTAAGTAAGCCATCCCCCTAGACTCATTACGAGCTAAGCGGGCTTGAAACACTTTCATTTCATCTGGGCCGAGGATTCTTTGCGCCAATCGACCTTGCGTGCGCGCATAGCTCGCCTTTAAGCGATCTATTTTGAGTATGTCTGTTCCTATGCCAGCAATCATCGGTTCATTCTAGATGGATTAGTTTGTTAATGCTCGTTGGCGAGCATCTAGCATTAATGCACGCATATCTTGAATGGCAGCTTTCCAACCTTTAAAGATGGCCTCTGCCACAATCGCATGACCAATATTCAATTCTGCAATTTCAACAATACCTGCAATCGGCGTCACATTACCCTCATGCAAGCCATGACCAGCATTGACCTTTAATCCAATACTTTTGCCATATTGCGCTGCTTGTCGAATGCGCTTGAGTTCTTGCTGCTGTGCATAGCCTTCTGTGTCAGCATACTGGCCTGTATGCAACTCAACCACCTGAGCGCCCGTTTCTTTTGCTTTAGCGATTTGCGCCTCATCAGGGTCAATAAAAATTGAAACAGTGATGCCGTGCTGCATTAACTTTGTCACTGCCGCTTTAATCACCTCAAAGTGCCCCACCACGTCCAAACCACCTTCGGTAGTGACCTCTTGGCGCTTTTCTGGGACCAAACACACGTCATGAGGTTTGACTTGGCAGGCAATCTCAATCATCTCTTCTGTGACTGCACACTCCAAATTCATACGCGTTTTAATCAAAGGACGCATACGAATCAAATCATCATCTTTGATATGGCGACGATCCTCACGCAAATGCAAAGTAATCAAATCGGCACCATAAGCTTCAGCTAACTCAGCAGCCTTGATGGGGTCTGGGTAGCTGGTTCCTCGAGCGTTTCTTAATGTTGCTACGTGATCAATATTGATACCTAGATCAATGATATGTTTTGGCTGTAGTGATGGCAGTGACATAAAAAATCAAACCTATATTTTTTTAAGATCAATCAGAATCTGACGCGTGGTCATGGCTTGATCTTGCAAATGCAAACCCAATAAGAATCGAATCAATATCTTACTTTGGCTCAATGTCTCAGGATCTGAGTAATCTTTGACACTCATCAAACTCAAATGTTTACCTGTCATGACTGGCCAGTGACCCGGATCATCCGCTTGTAATTTACGAAGACCTCGCTCCGGCTGATAGACGTAGTGCTCATCTTCTTCTGGAGATTCATTGGTATCAGCACAACGATCTAAAGCGGCTGCAAAACCAGTCTCTCGGAGTAATGCCAATTCAAAGGGACGCAAAATAGGCTCTAAGTCCTTAGGATCTTGGCCTAGCTGATGAACAGTTGCCGCATATTCATCATAGAGATCCTCATAAGAGTCTTCTCTAGCAATGAATTTAACTAGTAGCTCATTTAAATAAAAACCACATAACAGGGCATCCCCCACCAAAGGCGGTACACCACCCAACCACTCGGCTTTGGTCATGGTTCTTAACTCACTCTTACCACTCCAAGAAACCGCTAGAGGTTGGAAGCGCTGCAGCACAGGTCTTAATACAGAATGAGGTCTTTTAGCACCTTTAGCAATTAATGCCATGCGCCCATGAGAGCGCGTAAAGACATCCAAAATTAAACTGGTTTCTTTATAAGGAATGCTATGGAGCACAAAGGCTGGCTCGTCGGAAACACGGGTCGCCATAATGAAACGTCTTACTCCAGACCTTGCTCACGCAAAATAACGCGATCATCGGCCCAACCACTCTTTACCTTGACCCAAGTCTCTAGGAAAACTTTGCCATCAAATAGTTTTTCCATATCTTGACGCGCCTCAGTTGAAATACGCTTTAGCTTGGCACCTTTTTCACCAATCACCATGGCTTTATGACTCTCTCGGTCTACCAAAATGGTGGCAGCAATGCGACGCATCTTGCCATCCATCTTAAATTGCTCAATGATCACTGCGCTAGAGTAAGGCAATTCATCACCTGTGTAACGGAAGACTTTCTCACGAAGAATCTCTGCAGCCAAAAATTTCTCACTGCGATCAGTCAACATCTCAGAATCGTAAATAGCTTCTTGCTCTGGCAAGTAAGGCTCTAGGAAAGTTAATAAACGCTTCACATCATCTTGACTCTTTGCCGTCATAGGGATGATTTCAGAGAAGTTAAATTTCTCACTCATTTCACGCATGAAAGCGAATAACTTCTGATCACGATCATCTGGCGCATCAGCACGAGAGGCAAATACATCTAATTTATTAGCCAACAATACGACTGGCACATCTTTAGGTAACAGCTCTAACACCTCTTGATCTGCCTTACTCCAATAACCTGACTCCACGACAAAACAAATGACATCGACATCAGCCATGGTTGTTTTAACCGTGCGATTCATCATCTTATTCATCGCATTGCTGTATTTGGTTTGGAAGCCAGGCGTATCGACCAAAATAAATTGTGCCGTATCCGTTGTTTGCACTCCCAAAATGCGGTGGCGGGTTGTTTGCGCCTTACGAGACGTAATACTGACCTTTTGCCCCACCAACGCATTGAGCAAAGTCGACTTACCTACGTTAGGGCGACCAACTAGAGCAACAGTTCCGCAACGAAATGTCATATTCAATACTTTCCTTATTCCGCTGATTTCAACTTCAAATTCAATTGATCATCACTCGGGTTAGCAGGTGTGACGACTGATGCTTTTTTCTTCGTAGCTTTTGTCTTTTTAGGTTTTCTACCAGTTTGAGAAACTACTTTATGTGCAGCCTCTAATGCCAATTTAGCCGCAGATTGTTCTGCGGAACGACGTGAACTACCCTGACCATTTAAGGTGATATTCAAACTTGGAATCGAGCACTCCACCTCAAACTGTTGGTTATGAGCAACTCCCGTGGTGGCCACCACGTTATAAATAGGCAATGGCAATTGATGGCCTTGGAGGTACTCTTGCAACAATGTTTTGTCGTCCTTACCCAAGGTTCTAGGATCCACATGCTCCAAAATTTGGGAATACCATTTACGCAATACTTTTCTTGAGGCATCAAAACCTGAATCCAAGAAAATCGCGCCAACAATCGCTTCAAACGTATCAGCCAAGATCGATGGTCGCTTGAAACCACCGCTCTTTAACTCACCCTCACCTAAACGCAAGCAATCAGACAACTGCAAGGCTTGAGCAATCTCATATAAAGCTTGTTGTTTAACTAAATTAGCGCGCACACGGGATAAATCACCCTCATCTAAATCGCTATAGCGCTCATAGAGTATTTCAGCTACGGTGCAGTTCAAGACAGAATCGCCCAAAAACTCTAAGCGCTCATTATTTTTTTTGCTATGACTGCGATGCGTTAATGCTTGCTGTAGTAAATCAGTTTTTTGAAATGTGTAGCCCAAGCGCTCTTGAAGCAACTTGATATCAACAGACAACTTAGTTGTCATCTCTGATTTTGTAGGCTTATTCACTCAAAGCGTCCAATGCGTTTTAAATCACCTAGATTCATCCAAACAAAAAACGCCTTACCAACCAGATTTTTTTCAGGAACAAAACCCCAATATCTTGAATCAGCAGAGTTATCACGGTTATCCCCCATCACAAAATAATAGCCAGGAGGCACTTTACAAGTCACACCAGCAGAGCTGTAATGACAGTTCTCAAAAAATGGGAAACGATCTTGTGTATAAATACCGCTTGAGCGCTCTGGATGATTCAGAATATTGTGCTCATACCCACCCAATTCTTTTGGATAAAACTCACGGTATAACTTAGCGTAGCTCATACCCTCTGGATCGAGATAATCTGGTTGTGCTTGATAGTCAAAAGCTTGGCCATTTATAGTTAAGCGTTTATCTTGATAAGAAACCACATCTCCAGGTAAACCAACGACACGCTTAATATAGTCAACTGATTCATCTTGTGGATAACGGAAAACAACCACATCACCGTGCTTTGGTGAGCCCACTTCAACAATCTTCTTATTGATCACTGGTAAACGAATGCCGTAGGTGTATTTATTCACCAAAATAAAATCGCCAACCATCAAAGTCGGAATCATCGAACCTGATGGGATCTTAAAAGGTTCAAATAAAAAAGAACGTAAGAAGAAAACAGCGCAAATAACTGGGAAAAAACTAGCGGTGTATTCCAACCACAACGGCATACGCTCAATACCTGCCAACCTTCTTTTAGGTGCGAAAAATAATTTATCCGCTACCCAAGCAACCCCTGTCACCACAAATAAGATAAAAAGAATCAAAGCGAAATTCATTATTTGTCCTCTACTTGCAAAATAGCTAAGAAAGCTTCCTGTGGAATCTCAACACTACCTACTTGCTTCATGCGGCGTTTACCTTCTTTTTGCTTCTCTAAAAGCTTTTTCTTACGTGTGATATCGCCACCGTAACACTTAGCCAATACGTTTTTACGTAAAGCTTTAACGTTTTCACGAGCAATAATGCCACTACCGATAGCGGCCTGAATGGCCACATCAAACATTTGGCGAGGAATAATTTCACGCATCTTCGCCACCACTTCACGGCCACGGTATTGGCTATTACTACGGTGAACAATGATGGATAAAGCATCCACTTTTTCACTATTGATCAAGATGTCGACTTTCACCACATCAGATGCTCGGTACTCTTTGAACTCATAGTCCATGGATGCATAGCCACGTGAAATTGATTTCAAACGATCAAAGAAATCTAAAACAATTTCAGCCATTGGCATTTCATAGGTGAGCTTCACTTGTCGGCCCACATACTGCATATCCATCTGAATACCACGCTTACCAGTACATAAAGTAATCACCGAACCAACATACTCTTGCGGCATGAATAAATTCACAACCACAATCGGTTCCATAATCATTTCAATACGGCTTGGGTCTGGCATCTTCGATGGGTTATCCACCACAATCTTAGAACCATCTTTTAGTTCAACTTCATAAACCACCGTTGGAGCCGTTGTAATTAGCTCCATATCGAATTCTCGCTCTAAGCGCTCTTGCACAATCTCCATGTGCAATAAACCCAAGAAGCCACAACGGAAACCAAAACCTAAAGCTTGCGATACCTCTGGCTCATACATCAAAGCAGCATCATTGAGCTTTAGCTTTTCTAAAGATTCACGCAACGCGTCATACTGATTTGACTCCACAGGGTACAAACCTGCAAACACCTGTGGCTGCACCTCTTTAAAACCAGGCAATGGCTCACTCGATGGTGTTTTATTTTGCTGGCCAGGAGCATGCGTAACCGTGTCACCGACTTTAGCGGCTTTTAGTTCCTTAATACCAGCAATCACAAAACCTACTTGACCAGCAGATAACTCTGCGCGATCAATGGATTTAGGTGTGAACACACCCACATGTTCAACCAAGTGCTGTGTACCCGAAGCCATTAATAGAACTTTTTCTTTGGGCTTTAAGGTACCGTTAATCACACGTACCAACATCACCACACCCACATAATTGTCAAACCATGAGTCAACAATCAATGCTTGCAATGGCGCACTGGCATCGCCTTTTGGCGGTGGCACTTTTTTAATAAGGTCTTCTAAAACATCCTGAACACCCATGCCAGTTTTTGCAGAACAAGCTACTGCATCAGTCGCATCAATACCAATCACGTCTTCAATTTCTTGCTTAGCGCGATCAGGATCCGCCTGAGGCAAATCAATCTTGTTTAAAACAGGTACCACCTCAACACCTAACTCAATCGCGGTATAGCAATTGGCAACCGTTTGGGCTTCCACCCCTTGGCTAGCATCCACCACCAGTAAAGCACCTTCACAGGCAGATAAAGAGCGGCTGACTTCATATGAAAAGTCGACGTGCCCTGGGGTATCAATCAAATTGAGGTTATAAATCTTGCCATCGTGTGCTTTGTAGTTCAGAGCAGCTGTTTGGGCCTTAATCGTAATGCCCCGCTCTTTCTCAATGTCCATAGAATCAAGGACTTGCGCTTCCATTTCGCGGTCTGAAAGGCCGCCACAAAGCTGGATGATTCGGTCTGCCAAAGTCGACTTTCCGTGGTCGATATGGGCAATGATAGAAAAATTACGTATGTGATCCATGAATTCCTTAAAACGGCTTGCCACAATGCAACACCATATTGCACTGCAATAAGACGCCTCTTTCGTATATTGTAGACGGAATAGGGGGATTTCTCCCCCATTTCCAACTACCTTAATAAATTATTAATTTTTGCCGTTTTTTAGCTTATGGCGCAGGCTTAACTGGCACAACCAAGGTTGTATCACTTCGACGCAAGAAAACAGCCACTGATTTATTTTTGGGAATCGCTTTTAATGTCGCCTCAAACTGCTTCAAATTAGTAATATCCACATCCCCGACTCGCACAATCACATCACCGACGCGAGCACCAACGCGAGCAAGTGCACCATCTCCCAAACTTTGAATCTCTACACCACCTTTAAGGGATAGCTCACGACGTTTTGCATCGCTTAGATCTGCAGCTACTATACCTAAACTATTGCTAGAGGTGCTTGCTCCATCAGCATCTGATTTCTTAGCCGCAGCTTTTTCAGCAGGTTCCAAATCAACTACCGTGATCATCAAGTCTTTTGGAGCGCCCTTGCGCCACACCTGAATCGGCGCCTTAGTACCAGGACGCGTATCACCCACAATACGAGGCAAATCAGTTGATTTATCAATCACACGGTCATTGAAACTAAGAATCACATCTCCCGCCTCTAAACCTGCCTTATCAGCAGGCGCACCGGCTTCGACATTGCGCACCAAAGCACCCTTAGCCTTACCTAACCCTAAGCTTTCTGCTAACTCTTTGCTCACCTCTGCAATCGCTACGCCAATACGGCCACGGCTAACCTTGCCGCTAGATTTGAGTTGATTAGAAACACGCATCGCTTCATCCATCGGAATCGCAAATGAGATTCCCATATACCCCCCAGAACGAGAGAAGATTTGGGAATTAATACCAATGACTTCGCCGCGCGTATTAATGAGTGGTCCACCTGAGTTACCAGGATTTACCGCAACGTCTGTTTGGATGAATGGTAAGTAGTCACCTGTATCACGACTCTTAGCTGAAACAATACCTGCTGTCACCGTATTCTCTAAACCAAATGGAGACCCTATTGCCAACACCCACTCTCCCACACGCACGCGGGATGAATCTCCCACCATGAGACGAGGTAAACCTGTCGCTTCAATCTTCACCAAAGCCACATCCGTGCGTTTATCAGCACCAATCAACTTGGCTTTGAACTCACGCTTATCTGTTAAGGTCACGTAAATCGTATCAGCACCGTCCACCACATGGGCATTGGTCAAAATGTATCCATTGGCTTCAATAATGAACCCTGAACCAACCCCGCGATTTTGTTCTTCCTGAGGCGCCTTTTTATTAGGCACAGGTTGTTGCTTCTGATTTGGTACCGGCAAGCCAAAGAATTTTCTAAAGAACTCAGCCTGATCATCATCCAAACCAGGCAAGCCAGGGAAACCCTGTTGGGCTTGGCGTATGACGACTTTTTCAGTCGTTCTAATATTTACCACCGCTGGACTAGCCTTTTCCACTAGATCCGCAAAGTCTGGGTAACTTTTCGTTACAGTTGGCGCAGCGCTGGCTGTAGGAGCTACCTGCGCAGGACTTGGGGTAGCAGCAGATTGAGCATAAACTTGCCCACCCAAAGCAAAAGCTACAAGGATGGATTTTTGTACAAGCGTCATTAGTTTTTTCTTCATAAACGATACTTTAGAACATTCAGTCAATATTTACCTAAGGTCCGATACACCTGCCCAATATATGGTTTTTCAACTTCCTTTTTCAAGTGCGCAGCCCATCTTTTATTGTTGTTTTTTTACTTTCAAAAAATAAAGGCCTCTAATGAGGCCTTTATTTCAATGGATTCACAACATTTAGATTTTGCGGAAAACAATCGTGCCGTTTGTGCCACCAAAACCAAAGTTGTTTTTCACTGCTACATCAATCTTCAAATCACGAGCCGTATTCGCGCAATAATCTAAATCGCACTCTGGGTCTTGATTAAAAATATTGATGGTTGGCGGAGATTTTTGATGGTGCAAGGCCAATACTGTGAATACAGACTCCAAACCACCAGCGCCACCTAATAAGTGACCTGTCATGGACTTCGTTGAATTCACCACCACACCTTTAGCAGCAGCACCTAACGCAGCCTTAAGGGCTTCCGTTTCGTTTTTGTCGCCTAATGGTGTTGATGTGCCATGCGCATTCACATAATGAACCTGATCTGGATTAACGCCTGCATCTTTCAATGCATTAACCATGCAACGACGTGGGCCATCCATATTAGGAGCTGTCATGTGATAGGCATCACCACTCATACCAAATCCAGCTAACTCTGCGTAGATAGTGGCGCCACGAGCTTTTGCATGCTCATATTCTTCCAAAACCATCACACCAGAGCCTTCACCAAGAACAAAACCATCACGGTCTTTATCCCATGGTCTTGAAGCTGTCGCTGGATCATCATTACGTGTTGATAAAGCACGTGCCGCAGCAAAACCACCTACCCCTAATGGGGAAATAGTTGATTCCGCACCACCTGCAATCATCACATCCGCATCGCCATATTGAATTAGACGGGCAGCCAAACCTAAGCTATGTAAGCCTGTTGTACAAGCAGTTACAGCCGCTAAGTTAGGGCCTTTTAGATTGAGGTTGATACTCAAGTGTCCAGAGATCATATTAATGATCGAACCAGGCACAAAGAATGGGGAAATACGGCGCGCACCACGATTGGTGTATTCAGTATGGGTTTCTTCAATCAGCGGTAAACCGCCGATACCAGAACCAACCAACACACCAATTCTTTCAGAATTCTCTTCTGTGACCGTTAAGCCAGAATCTTTGAAAGCTTGCATACCAGCAGCGATACCATAATGGATAAATGTATCCATATGGCGAGCTTCTTTAGCGGGGATGTAATCCTCGATATTGAAACCCTTTACCTCACCGGCAAAGTGCACAGGCAAATTGGAATGATCAAATTTAGTGATGGTAGCAATACCGCTGCGACCAGCCAATAAATTGTTCCAAGCATCACCCACTGTATTACCAACAGGTGACACCAAACCTAGTCCGGTAACAACTACCCGGCGCTGTCCCTTCAACTGGCTCACAGTTAATTAGCCTTGTTTGGACTTGGCGAAATCGATAGCCAATTGCACAGTCGTGATTTTTTCAGCTTCTTCATCAGGAATTTCGATGCCGAATTCATCTTCCAATGCCATGACCAACTCAACTGTGTCTAGAGAATCTGCGCCTAAGTCATTAACGAAAGAAGACTCATTCTTAATTTCAGCTTCGTCTTTGCCTAATTGCTCGGCTACGATTTTCTTAACGCGTTGTTCGATGTTATCCATGTAATCCCTCCAGGGGTTGTTAATAAAAATATTGAGAAAAGATTTTATCAGCTTATTGGGCTAATTTAGTTCAAATAAAGTCCACCATTCACATGAAGTGTCGTTCCCGTGATGTAACCGGCCTCAGAGGAAGCCAAAAAGGCCACCGCATGAGCGATATCTTCAGGAGTTCCAAGACGTTGCAAGGGGATGTTAACTTTTAATGAATTTTGTTGCTCTTCTGAGAGCGCTTTGGTCATATCGGTATCAATAAAACCTGGTGCCACACAGTTCACCGTAATATTACGACTTCCAATCTCTCGCGCCAAGGCGCGCGTCATACCAGCCACACCAGCTTTAGCAGCCGCATAGTTAGCCTGCCCAGGATTACCACTACTACCCACGACAGAAGTGATATTAATAATTCGGCCGCCTTTAGCTTTCATCATCGGGCGTAAAACACCCCTAGCCAAACGGAAAACAGCACTCAAATTCGTATCGATGACAGAGGTCCACTCCTCATCTTTCATACGCATAGCCAAATTATCCTGGGTAATACCAGCGTTATTAACCAAAATATTCAAAGCACCGCGCTCTTTAACAATACTATCAATCAAAGCCTCGCAAGCTGCTGCATCGTTAACATTTAACACAGCACCAGCACCGCCAGTTGGCTTTAAAGCAGCATCAATATCTTTAGCGCCTGACTCACTAGTTGCTGTACCAATTACCACAGCACCCTGCTTAGCTAGTTCCATCGCAATCGCACGCCCAATACCTCTTGAAGCACCGGTTACTAAAGCAATTTGTCCTGTTAATTTACTCACAAGCTCTCCTAATACTTTTAAGCTTTTAATGCGGCCATCACTTCAGCCATCGTTGCTGGGTCATAAACAGCCAAACCGTTTAAATCGCCATTAATTCTTTTTGTCATGCCGGCCAACACCTTACCTGGGCCGCACTCCACCACATGTGTTACACCTTGCGATGCCATAGCTTGAATGGTTTCAACCCAACGCACAGGGGCAGCAGCCTGCCTTACCAATGCATTCTTTATGCCCGCCGGGTCTTTCAAGATGCTGACATCCACGTTATTAATCACATCAATACGTGGCGCATTAAATGTTTTATCAGCCAAATAAGCTTCTAACTTTTCTGAAGCAGGCTTTAGCAATGATGAATGGAATGGTGCAGACACAGGCAAAGGTAAAGCACGTTTAGCGCCAGCCGCTTTTGCTAACTCACAGGCTTTTTCCACACCAGCTTTTGAACCAGCAATCACCACTTGCGCAGGTGCATTGAAATTAACTGCCTCAACTACCTCGTTGGTTGCAGATTGCGCATCCGCGCAAGCTTTTTTAACCGCATCATCATCCAACCCCAAAATAGCAGCCATACCGCCCGTGCCAACAGGCACTGCGTCTTGCATCGCTTGAGCACGGAAACGCACCATGGGCACAGCATCTTTAAATGCAATCACACCAGAGGCTACCAATGCACCATATTCCCCTAGGCTATGCCCTGCCATCACAGAAGCTTCAGGGCCACCTGCGGCAATCCAAGCACGGTAACAAGCCACACCAGCCGTCAACATAACAGGTTGCGTATTAGTCGTTAATGAAAGCGCTTCAGCTGGACCCTCAGCAATCAACTTAGCCACGTCTTCACCTAAGGCTTCAGAAGCCTCATCCAAGGTTCTTTTTACTTCAGCGTTATCACCCCAAGCATTCAACATACCCACTGCTTGAGAACCTTGACCTGGAAATACGAAAGCAAATTTCATGAAGTTTCCCTATTATTTTTAATATTTAACCAAGGCCGCAGCCCAAGTAAATCCACCACCCACACCTTCCATCAAAAGATGTTGGCCACGCTTAATTTGACCAGCGCGCACGGCAGTATCTAAAGCCAATGGAATTGAAGCAGCCGATGTATTGCCATGATCTTGAACAGTCACCACCACATGATCGCGGCTCACACCTAACTTCTTAGCCGTACCTTCCATGATGCGAATATTGGCTTGATGAGGAATCAACCAATCAATATCTGCCGGCGTGAGATTAGCTTTAGCCAACACTTCACCAGCAACCTGCTCTAAAACTTTCACCGCTAATTTGAAAACGGCTTGACCATCCATCTCTAAGAAAGCTGAGCCTTGCAAAGCACCGTTATCGGTTCTACCAGGTACGCACAAAATATTTCTGTGACTACCGTCCGCATGCATGGCCGTTGCCAAAATACCTGGCTCATCACTAGCGCCCAAGACAACTGCACCAGCGCCATCACCAAATAAAACGCAAGTGCCACGGTCTTTGAAATTTAAAATACGTGAAAAAGTTTCAGCACCCACGACCAAAACTTTTTTATACATACCACTACGAATAAAGTTATCAGCAACCGCTAATGAGTAAGCAAATCCCGAACAGACTGCCTGGACGTCAAATGCTGCACAACCGTTGCTAATGCCTAATTTATCTTGCAATACACAAGCTGTGCTTGGGAAACCGCCTAAATTATCGGGGGTTGATGTTGCCAAAATAATTAAATCAATATCGCTAGCTTGTATGCCTGCAGCTTCAATTGCCTTCTTTGAAGCATGCACCGCTAAATCACTCGTTAACTCATGATCAGCAGCAAAGTGACGTGCACTAATACCGCTTCTTGAAAAAATCCATTCATCACTGGTTTCAATGCCATCTTTTGCTAATAAAACAGTGATATCTGCATTAGTGACTTTATTGGCAGGTAAATAACTACCTGTTCCTAAAATTTTTGCGTATTGTTGGGTCATACGTTTCCTTGACCTTCTTGAGCAGCTTGCGTCACTTTAAAGGCTTCCGCAACCTTACCCACCATATTATTTTTAGCACCTTCATACGCACGCGTTAACGCAGTCGTAAATGCTTTGCTATCGGCTGAACCATGGCTCTTTAAGACTAAACCACGCAAGCCTAACAAAACGGCACCGTTGTAATTGCGATGATCGACACGCTTTTTAAAGCGCATCAATACGGGCATCGCTGCGATGGCCATTAACTTAGATAACCAGTTACGGCTGAATTCTTCTTTAATTAATCCGGAAATCATGTGAGCCAAACCTTCTGTGGTTTTCAAGGCCACATTACCCACAAAACCATCACAAACAACAATATCTGTTGTTCCTTTAAAGATGTCATTACCTTCCACGTTGCCATAGAAATTAAGATGGCTAGCGCGTAGCAATTCCGCAGCTTCTTTCACCACCTCATTACCTTTAATCACTTCTTCGCCAATATTAAGTAGGCCAACAGTTGGGTTTTTAATGCCATCTACCGCACGCGCCATCACATCACCCATTTGCGCAAATTGCAGCAAATGAATGGCTTGGCAATCAGAGTTGGCGCCCAAATCTAATACAGTCGTACCCCGTCCCAATTGATTAGGCATTGGAGCTGCAATTGCTGGTCGATCAATACCATCCAATGTTTTTAAGATGTAACGAGAGATAGCCATCAAGGCGCCAGTATTACCAGCCGATACAGCGCCATCAGCCAAACCTTCTTTGACTTGCTCAATTGCTACACGCATTGAAGAATCTTTCTTCTTACGAAGAGCAACTTCAATGGGGTCATCCATTTCCACTATTTCAGAAGCATGAACGACCGTAATCCTCTCCCTTACCTCAGGAGATACTTTAGCCAATGCCTTATTAATTAATTCGGCATTTCCGACAAGTCTTATTTTGAGATCTGGTAACTTAACCAGAAGATTTGTGCTGGCGGGCACTGTAACCACTAGACCGTGGTCTCCCCCCATTGCATCAACTGCTAGCGTGACGCTCATTAAGATTCTTACTTTAAGAAAAAAGCGGTAGCCAAATGTACCGCTTTATCTTTTCCTTGTAGGAATTAATCGTTCTTCGTCTTAACAACTTTACGACCACGATAGTAGCCATTTGGGCTTACGTGGTGACGCAAGTGAGCCTCACCTGTTGTTGGCTCAACTGCCAATGAAGGTGCTGACAAAAAGTCGTGAGCTCTATGCATGCCACGCTTTGATGGTGATTTTTTATTCTGCTGAACAGCCATTTTTTACTCCTAAACGAAGCCAAGATTCTAGCACAAACTCATTGTTTTTTCAGATTTTTCAGGATAGCAAAGGGGTTAGGCTTCTCAATTTTGATCTCATCCGCCCCTGATTGAAGGACTTTAGCCACTTTTTGCAGATTTTCAGGCTTGCATTCTCCGGCAGGATGCCGCGCTGAAAGTGGCAAAGATAGCAGCAACTCCTCCTCCATAGCCTCTAATAAATTAAATGTATCGCTAGCGACCAAAGCATCCTCAGCATCTTGATTTTCCTCATCAAAATCCCACTCTTCTGCCTCATCCTCACTATCAAATAGGATGTAATCTCGATCAGAATCAATCGATTCCATGTAAGGCTGCAAGCAAGATTGGCAAGTTAGGGGCAAATCAAGCGCCAAACGTAAGTGCATGAATTGCAAAGGAATTGAACCTAAACGCTCCTCAAACCATGTACCTAACTCCCAATGCACCTGCGAAGCGGCTAAATCACTATGCGAAGCCATTTCCTGCAACAATCGGGGGAAATGAGACAGATCTAACGCCCCCTGACCAACAAACGTCATACCTGATTTCAAATCAATAGATTGGAGATCTGCTGGATTGTTCGGCAAAATGTGGGGTGTTGTATTTTTTGAATTCATACCGAAAGCATAAATGAGCGCAGCCCAACCTAGTCATAATTTATCGAAACAATCTTCCAAAACCCTTATTTTGGCATCAACTTCCAAATACAGAAAAGAGCTTTTGGGGCGCTTAGGCATTGATTTTCAAACGATTTCCCCTGAAGTGGATGAAACGCCACTCAAAAATGAAACCCCAGAACAAATAGCCCAACGATTAGCTCAAGCTAAAGCACTTGCCATAGCAAGCATTCATCCAGACGCCTGGGTTTTAGGTTCAGATCAAGTAGTTGATTTACATGGTGCCGCAATGGGCAAACCAGGTGACCACGATAGAGCCATGGCTCAATTGCAGCTACTACGAGGTGAAACGGTAAAGTTTCATACGGCCGTTTGCTTAGCCAAAGGAGTTGAAGCCAAAACAGTGAACGTCATCACCGAAGTGACATTTAGAACACTCAAAGACGCTGTTTTAGAAGCTTATCTCTTAGCCGAAACCCCCTATGATTGCGCTGGTAGCGCCAAGTCTGAAGGTCTTGGTATCTGTCTACTCGAAAAAGTGCGTAGTGATGATCCAACAGCCCTAATTGGTCTTCCCCTCATAGCGGTGTGCACACTGCTTCGTGAAGCAGGCTTTCAAATTCCAGGTTAATCATGGCTGGCATCCTTTACTTAATTCCTAACACCCTAGGCGATGAGAGTCGCGAGGAACAACTCAACAAGGTGCTACCTAGCGACACCATCCAACGAGCGTCGCAACTGCGCTATTGGATTGTTGAAAATGCTAAAACAGCAAGAGCTTTATTAAAGGCAGTTAGCTCACATGCTCCGTTAATTTGCCCATTACAAGAAATGAGCATGGCTGAATGGCGCGGCCCAAACAAAGAACATCAACAAAAAAATCAAAGCCTTGATGTCAAAAAATTATTGCAGCCACTGCTAGATGGTCACGATATGGGCTTAATGTCAGAAGCTGGATTGCCCGCTATTGCAGACCCAGGCTCGGATGTAGTTAAAGCCGCACATCAATTAGGCATTACAGTGCGAGCCATGGTCGGACCTAGCTCATTACTACTAGCTCTGATGTCATCTGGTATGAATGGGCAAAGCTTCGCATTTCATGGTTACCTCCCAGTCCAACAAGCCGATAAATCTGCGGCGCTGAAACACTTAGAGCTAGAGTCAAAGAAAAAACATCAAACGCAACTATGGATTGAAACTCCGTATAGAAATGCGGCAATGATTGAAACTATGTTGCAAACGCTAAACCCCCAGACACAAATGTGTGTGGCAGCAGATCTGAGCTTACCAACCGAGTGGGTGAAATCGCAAACCGTTAACACCTGGCAAACGATGATAAAAAAAGAGCCTGGACTTCTCCAAGCTCTTCACCAACGCCCCGCTGTTTTTTTACTACTCGCGTAGTGTGTTTAAAGCATATTTAGCTAATTTGGCAACGGCGCTCTATCCATGGGTAGAGCCTTTGATGCCATGGCTATATAGACTAGCCATCTCAATCAGTGTCATGCTGGCTGATGATGCAGCCATGCTATCGATTATTTTTATTCAATAGCAACAGCCGTATCAAATCGCTCCTACATTTAACGTATCTGCCCTGCCTGCATAAACACTCTAGTAGCGCCTTCACCCATGGCAGCACCAAAGCGCTTAGCCACACGCTCTGCCAAATTTTCTTTCACGGTGTAGTCAACGACATCTGGTGCCTTAAACACATCTCTAGCCACGCTATCAACAGTTCCCAAAGAATCCGTTAAACCCAAATCGATGCTACGTGCGCCATTCCAAACCAAACCAGAGAACATCTCAGGCGTTTCTTTTAAACGCTTACCGCGACCATCACGCACCACCTGAATAAATTGTTGATGCACTTCACCCAACATTTCCTGCACGAATTCTTTTTGCTTCTTATCTTCTTTCGTGAATGGGTCTAGCAAAGCCTTATTTTTGCCAGCCGTAATTAAACGACGTTCAACGCCCAACTTATCCATCAACCCCGTCACGCCAAAACCACTCATGATGACACCTACAGAACCAACCAAACTAGCTTTATCCACATAAATCTGATCAGCGGCCACAGCCACGTAGTAACCACCCGAGGCACAAATTTCTTCAACCACCACATGCAAAGGTTTTTGTGGATATTTGGCGCGCAAACGCAAAATCTCGTCATGAATAATGCCCGATTGAACCGGAGAGCCGCCTGGACTATTAATGCGCAAAATCACACCAACACTCTCCGCGCTTTCAAAGGCAGCGTTTAGTGCGCCATTAATTGCCTCTGCATTAGCGCGCGTATCCGGGGCAATCTCCCCTTGAAGATCCACTAAAGCAGTATGTTTACCAAGCGATGCTTTGCTACCCAAATTGAAATCAAATAAATTGATCGCCAAACCCACAAAAGCCACTAGAGTCATCACACGCATCACCGTTCTCCAGCGGCGTGCGCGACGTTGCTCTTTTAAGTTTTCAAGCAACAAATGCTCTAAAGCTTGTCGTTCCCAAGAATTTTCTTCAGCCATACAGATTCCTTTATTTCCTCACTCGTTTCTTTGATTGTCTCTTTTTTATTTTTATCTTCTTACCGTTATCTTTTTTACTTTTACCTTTTTACCTTAACCGTCATTTACTTCACTCATATTAAATGAGCGTTAAGCGTGGGCTAACAACCACCCTGATAACTCCTCCACATGCGCTGCACACAAAAGAGGCTCCTCTTTTCTTAAAACATGTTCAGGGTGTGCGCCATAAGTGACTGCAATTGCATCTGCTCCCGCATTTTTAGCCATTAATAAGTCATGCGTTGTATCACCAATCATCAAGACCTTGTCCATCGGCACCGCCAAAGATTCTGATAACTCAATCAACATCCCAGGATGCGGTTTAGAGAAACATTCATCAGGGGTTCTCGTGTCAGCAAACATATCATTTAAATCATGAAAATTTAATGAACGATCTAAACCTTTACGGCTTTTACCAGTTGCCACAGCCAACAAATGTCCCTTAGCATTTAACTGATTTAATAAATCTCTAATACCTGCAAACAAATGCAATTCATGGTCTTTCGCTAAATAGTGATAACGAAAACGATCGACCAAGCGCGGGTGCTGATCAACTCGAACAGACGGCACAGCCATGCGCAAAGCTTCTTGCACTCCCAAACCAATCACATGACTTGCCACAGAATCATCAGGAACTGGCAACTCAAGATCCCTACAAGCTTGCTGAATGCATTGAACAATCGTTGGGGTGGAATCCATCAAAGTTCCATCCCAATCCCACACAATCAGTTCATATTTAGAAGGCACTACTGATGCTCTTAAATAACTGGGTTTTCTAAAGTGCCAATGCCTGCGATTTCAATTTTGACCTTATCGCCTTTTTTCAAGAATTTAGGCGGCTTAAAGCCCATTCCAACACCACTAGGCGTACCAGTTGCAATCACATCACCAGGGTAAAGCGTGATACCAGCAGACAAGTTCTCAATGATCGTTGGAATATCAAAAATCAATAGTTCAGTGGTGGCGTTTTGACGCAGCTCATCATTCACCCAACACTTAATCGCTGCTTTAGAAGAGTCCAATTCATCAGCAGACACCAACCAAGGTCCCATAGGACAAAACGTATCAAAACTTTTACCAATATGGAACTGCACATGCTTAGCCTGGACATCTCTGGCACTCACATCATTAATAATGGTGTAACCCCAAATATGCTTTAACGCATCCGCCTTCTTAATGCCTTTACCTTGGGTGCCAATTACCACCGCCAACTCAGCTTCATAATCCAACTCTTGTGTAGCGTGCGCGTGACTATCAATACCTACTCCTGGAGCAATCACTGCTTCAGGCACCTTACTAAAGACAACTGGATGCTTAGGCAAATTAGCCATAGACCCTTGCGCTTCACCTAGCTTGCTGTCTTTAATTTCCTGAATATGATCTAAATAGTTTTTACCGACGCAAAAAATATTACGTCTTGGTTTTGGAATCGGCGCCAAAAGACACACATCTTTCATCGCAATGGGAGCCCCTTGAGCCGGCAAAGCCTCCCCTTTAGCCATCATTTCAACAATTGGCAATGCGCCTAAAGCCGCCTGTTCATCACTTAACTGATATGGCGTAATGCTCTGCAAATCAGAAGAAACGACGCCTACGTAACACTTCGCTTGATATTGAAAGGCTGCTAATTTCATAAAGTCTCCAGTTAATTTTGATTGTTTTTTATTTATCTATGACTGATTGATTGCTACCAAACCATTTTAATTAGTTTATTCAGATATGAATTTTTCAAATGCTTCGGGGAGCGGCGCCTCAAAAACCATCTTTTCTTCAGTTTTAGGATGCACAAAAGCCAAATATTTAGCGTGTAGGAGCAAGCGTTTAGGCCTTAGAACTTTATCCAAGCCTTGGTCACCATATTTATCATCCCCCAAGATCGGATGGCCATATGTTTGCAAATGGACGCGAATTTGGTGTGTGCGCCCTGTTTTCAGCTGAGCCTCAACCAAACTGCATAACCCGTCGTGATAAACACCCTTCACCCGAATATTGGTGTGACTAGCCTGACCACCATCCACTGAAACTCTCACCCGTCGCTCACCATTGGGCAATAAATACTTTAGCAAGGGATACTTCAAAGGGATCGACTTACCGGACACAGGCAAAGAGCCATGCACGACTAATAAATAGCGCTTTTCCATCTTGCCCTCACGAATTTGCTCATGCAAATGGACTAAAGCACTCCTTTTTTTAGCTAACATTAAGATACCGGAGGTATCCCGATCCAAACGATGGACCAATTCTAAGAACTTAGCCTCGGGTCTTTGAGCCCTCATTGCCTCAATAAGCCCCAATGAGACACCCGACCCCCCGTGAACCGCTATACCGGAGGGTTTATTAACCACCAAAATGCTGTCATCTTCATACAAAATATCAATTTCATCGCTTATCTTCTTTGAAATGAAGTCATTTGTAGGCTTTTTAATTTCAGATACACGCAAAGGGGGTATCCGTAAAACATCCCCCTCAGCTATTTTTTGACTGGCATCAGCCCTTTTTTTATTAATTCGCACCTCTCCGGAGCGAATAATTCGATAAATATGGGTCTTAGGCACGCCTTTAGCCATGCGAAATAAGAAGTTATCTAGCCTTTGGCCAGCTTCCTCAAATAAAACAATGTGTTGGGATACCGAATTACTGTTCATATGTCATATAATGACCTATCTTGCTGCGCAATATCAAATTTATGATTTGAAATATCACTCGCGCCAAGCTCGGTCTGAAATAACCGGTTCCTATTTCCAGGGTTCGCCTCTCCCCTGAAAGCAATGAGACGCAAGGGTTGGCTGGCATAGTGCCGCGATCCGCGAAACAGATAAAAGAATTTAATCGCGCGCTGACGCAGTTAAGAAAAAGATGTCAGCGAGTGTAGTGAAGTAAGTTGTCACAGAGGATAGCCTAGCGCCATCCCTTCTATTCCGTTTCGCGCCCCGCGATGGCTGCCTGGCCTCAGTACGGAGAATTACATGAAAAGAATGTTGTTTAATGCTACCCAGCAAGAAGAGCTGCGCGTAGCGATTGTTGACGGGCAAAAGCTCATTGATATTGATATTGAAACTACTGGGCGTGAACAACGCAAAGGCAATATCTACAAAGGCGTGATCACACGCATCGAACCATCCCTAGAAGCATGTTTCGTGAACTACGGTGAAGAGCGTCATGGCTTTTTGCCATTTAAAGAAGTTTCACGCGCCTACTTCAAAGAAGGTATTGATGTTAGAACCGCAGGTATTAAAGATGCCTTGCGCGAAGGTCAGGAAATCATCGTTCAGGTAGAAAAAGAAGAGCGCGGCAATAAAGGTGCTGCGTTAACTAGCTTTATCTCCCTAGCAGGTCGTTATTTAGTTTTAATGCCTAACAATCCTCGTGGAGGTGGTGTTTCTCGTCGTATTGAGGGCGAGGATCGTAACGAACTACGCGAAGCAATGAGCCACTTAACCGTTCCGGACGGTATGAGCATTATTGCTAGAACAGCCGGCATTGGTCGCACAGCTGAAGAACTTCAGTGGGACTTAAACTATTTAATGCAGCTTTGGAAAGCAATTGATGAAGCAGCCCGCGGCAACAATGCCCCACTACTCATTTATTTAGAGTCTAGCTTGGTCATTCGCGCAATCCGCGACTACTTCCAGCCTGATATCGGTGAAATCCTAATTGATACCGATGAGATTTACGAACAAGCCAGTGCATTTATGTCAGTGGTTATGCCAGACAATATGTCTCGCGTTAAACGCTATCACGACGATGTGCCTTTGTTCTCACGCTTCCAAATTGAGCATCAAATTGAAACAGCGTACTCACGCACAGTGTCTTTACCATCTGGTGGCGCTATCGTGATTGACCATACAGAAGCTTTGGTTTCTGTTGACGTTAACTCAGCACGCTCAACTCGTGGCACAGATATTGAAGAAACAGCTGCTAGAACCAACTTGGAAGCTGCCGATGAATTAGCCCGTCAAATGCGTTTACGCGACCTAGGCGGTCTAATCGTTATCGACTTCATCGATATGGAGTCTTCCAAGAACCAAAAAGATGTTGAGCAACGCTTGAAAGACGCGTTACGCCATGATCGCGCTCGCGTTCAAATGGGCAAAATCTCACGCTTTGGTTTGTTAGAACTTTCACGTCAACGTTTGCGTCCAGCTTTATCTGAGAGCAGCAACGTCACCTGCCCTCGCTGTAACGGCACAGGCCATATCCGCGATACAGAATCTTCAGCGCTTCAAGTACTTCGTATCATTCAAGAAGAGGCGATGAAGGAGAATACTGCGGCGATTCATTGCCAAGTACCAGTCGATGTTGCCGCGTTCTTGTTAAATGAAAAACGTGCTGAAGTGATCAAAATTGAGAGCCGTTTCAAAGTCAATGTGTTGCTTTTACCAAACAAACACTTAGAAACCCCTCACTACAAATTAGAGCGTCTACGTCATGATGACCCACGCCTAGATGATCCAAAGGCTAGCTATGCAATGGCTGAAGAAGCAAGCAAAGAGCTTGAGTCCGATACCATCTTGAATCGTCGTGCTGAAGAAGCCAAACCACGCCAAGAGGCAGCGGTAAAAGGTATTACACCTAGCCAACCCGCCCCAACAGGCGTGACTCGTCCAGAACGTAAAACTGCTTCATCTGAGAAATCTAGTGGCGGCATCATTAGTTTCATCAAGAAACTATTTGGCGCAAAAGAAGAAGTGAAGCCAGTTGAAAAACGTTCTTCACGCGAAGGCCGCAACGACAGAAATGGTCGCAATCGTAACAACCGCAATAAGAATCGCAACAAGCAAGAAGCTGGTGAACGCAGTAATCAACCAGCACGTGCAGAAGGCGAAGCAAAAGCGGAGAACAAAGAGCCTCGCAGTCAAAATAATCGCAATCAACGCAATCGCCAAAACAACAAACCTGATGCTCAAGCTGAAACAAAGTCTGAGCCAGCTAAAGATGTTTTGACACATAGCGAAGTAGCTGGTGCGCCTGAACAAGCAGAAGGTGGTGATGAACGCCGCCGTGGCCGCAATCGTCGTGGTCGCAATCGCGGTCGTGATCGTGCTGAGCGCAATGACAACGCAACTGACAATAGCTCTGCTAGCGGAACTGCAGCAGCGACGACTACTGAACATGCGGCAATCGCTAACCTATCAACAGCTAGCGTATCCGTTGCCTCTACAGAAGCAGATGTTGTAGCACCAACTTTTACCGCGCACGAAACGCCAGCTCCAAAATTAGCGCCTGAAGTAAAGCCAACACCAGCTATTGCAACGACAATGGACCCCGTTCGATCTGAAGCAGATGTTGTGGTCATGCCTGCTGTAACAATTGCTCCAGTTGCCTCAACTCCAGCGGCTTCTCCAGTAGCAGTGCCAGCAGCATTGCCAAAAGTTGAGTTCAAAGCGCTAGAGGCTACTGAGTTAACACCAGTACTTGAATCAGCTGGTTTAGTTTGGGTAAATACAGATGGCCAAAAATTGGCTGAAGTACGTGCGCAAATTGCAGCAGAACCTGTGATTACACATGCCCCAAGACAACCAAAACCACCTGTTGAAGTATCTACAGGCCCGATGGTTTTAGTTGAAACCGGCGGCAAAGAACAAACCATCGAAAAGTAATACTTCGCTCTAAAATGAGGGACTATGTCTGAAAGAGTCATACCCCTCATCGATGAGCGTCAACGTCAAATAGACAGTCTTGTTCCGGATATTCCGGAACAATTACTGTCGCCCACTGGGTTACTCTCTGACCAACTTGGTCGACAACTACACGATTTACGCATCTCTGTTACTGATCGCTGCAATTTCCGTTGCACCTATTGCATGCCTAAGGAAGTCTTCGATAAAGACTATCCCTATCTAGCTCATGGCGATTTGCTCAGCTTCGAGGAAATTATTCGCATAGCAAAAATCTACATCGCTCATGGCGTTGAAAAAATTCGCTTAACGGGTGGAGAGCCTTTACTAAGAAAACATATTGAGAAACTCATCGCCATGCTAGCCGAACTTAAAACACTCAGCGGGCAACCGATTGACCTCACCCTCACCACCAATGGCAGCCTTCTACGCAAAAAAGCTCAAGCACTTAAAGATGCTGGTTTAAAACGTATCACGGTTAGCCTTGATGGTTTAGATGATGTCATCTTCAAAAAAATGAATGATGTTGATTTTCCTGTTAGCGATGTCCTCGATGGCATTGCTGCAGCACAAGAAGCAGGATTTACCAACATTAAAGTAAATATGGTTGTTAAAAAAGGTACCAATGATCAAGAGATCATTCCGATGGCCAATTATTTTAAAAACACACCCATCATTTTGAGATTCATTGAATTCATGGATGTGGGCGCATCCAATGGCTGGAACATGTCAGAGGTACTATCTTCAGCAGAAGTGATTAATAAAATTCATGCCGTTCACCCACTTCGCAACATGAATCCTAATTACACAGGAGAAGTCGTAGAGCGCTGGGAATATGCTGATGGGTCAGGTGAGATAGGTGTTATCTCCAGCGTGACACAAGCCTTCTGTAAAGCCTGTACGCGAGCTCGTTTATCAACAGAAGGAAAAATGTATCTCTGCTTATTTGCTACTCAAGGTTTCGATCTAAAAGAATTACTACGCGAAGGTAAGAGCGATTTAGAGATTAGCAATGCTATTGCACAAATTTGGCAAGGCCGGTCAGATCGCTATTCTGAATTGAGAGGTTCACCAGAATTGAATGATCGTCCTAAAGTAGAAATGTCTTATATCGGCGGCTAAATGAGCAAGCTCCCAAAACTATCTGTCACCATTGATCACCTACCCGCATGCAACACTGATGCATTGCTATTAACTGATGCGCAGCAACTCATGCAAACTTTTGTAGCAGATCACCACACGACTTTGGGTACGGAGTTAATTGAATTACAACAAGCTCTTGGCAGAGTATTGGCTACAGATCTTATTTCACCTATTGATGTGCCTGCCGCAGATAACTCAGCGATGGATGGTTATGCATTTAATAGTGCTTCATTAAAAAATTTTGCATCATCCCCTATTTCACTAAAACAGATAGGTACAGCTTTAGCAGGCAAGCCTTTTTTAGGCGATATACCAATTGGTGCCTGCATTCGTATCATGACCGGCGCCATCATGCCCTGTGGCTGCGATACCACCATCCCACAAGAGCTAGTCCAAGCTGATGGCAAACAAATTTCCTTTTCAGCCACCACAATCCAAGCTGGCGATAATCGCCGACAAAAAGGCGAAGACTTAAAAAAAGGGCAGCCTGCCATCTTGGCTGGGAAAGTCATTCGCCCAGCAGATTTGGGCTTAATTGCCTCCCTTGGAATCTCCCAAGTCAAAGTGCATAAAAAATTACGCGTAGGATTTTTCTCCACAGGCTCAGAGATCCGCTCTCTTGGTCAAGCACTCGATCCTGGCTGCATCTATGACAGCAATCGTTACACCATCTTTGGCATGCTTTCGCGCCTAGGTGTTGATCTGGTTGATTTTGGAGTTGTAGCGGATGATCTAACAGAACTACGCAACACCTTCTCTCAAGCAGCTATCACCTGTGATGCAGTCATTACTTCAGGCGGCGTCTCCGTAGGGGAAGTCGACTACACCAAGCAAATCATGCAAGAGATGGGTGATATTGGTTTTTGGAAGTTAGCCATTCGTCCTGGACGACCTATGGCATTTGGATCGATTAATGTTGATAGCCACCAATGTGTTCTATTTGGCTTGCCAGGGAACCCTGTTGCAACGATGGTAACGTTTTATCAATTGGTGCAGCCCACACTGTTAAAAATGGCGGGGGCATCCCATACCACCCCTCCCGTCGCCAAAGCGCGCTTAAGCCACATCATTCGCAAATCACCAGGCAGAACAGAATTCCAGCGAGGCACGCTATCACTTGGATCAGATGGCATGGCTATTGTGACAGCCCTTCCCTCACAAGGATCAGGAATCCTAAGCTCAATGAGTCAAGCTGATTGCTTAATCGTCTTAGGGCATGAACAAGCGACGGTGGACGCTGGTGAACTTGTCGATGTGCTTGTATTCGAGGGCTTGATTTAACTTTTTGATATTGCGTCGCAATATTGCCACAAAAATTAGTATAGAATTTCGGCTATATACCTTTATTTACCTTAATCGCGCCCAAATCTAAACATGCCAAGCAAGTACACCAAAAAAGAGGTCGTGTATGTTGACCCTCTACACACCGCCAAAACACTCGTCTTAGTTTATTTAAGTTTCTCAGTACCGGTGGTTTTATTGGCGCTTTTTGTGGCGTTTATTCGTGACGGCGAATTACCAGGATTCACAGTTATTTCAGCTTTGATTCTGAATGCCTTAATTGGTTTTGGCCTATTGTGGCTGGCCTGCAAAGTTTATAACTGGGTGGCGGAAAAGTTCGGCGGCATCGAAGTGGCGCTTAAAGATATCGATGCTAGCGATATCACCCCTCCTTCATCGCAAGACTAATCCAGTCCATTCTGATTGATTTCCAATCTAAGGCTATATTTCAGCCGATGGAGTTGCATTTGGGAAAATCAATTGGCTGGAAGTTGCTGGTTAATTTCATTGCCCTCTCATCAATAGCTTTGACCCTTTTTAATCTAGAAGGGTATATATCAAATCTGAATCTTTCGCGGTGAAATATTCGGAGCTAATTGATATCAATAATAATTAATCCTAGATTAATTAACTCATTAAGCCGCCATCAGAGGCTTCATGATGACCGGAGCAATCGCAGGATTACTCTTAAATTTTTGTTCAACTTCCCACAAATCAACAGCCTCTTGCATATGCAACCAACTCTGTGCAGTTCCGCCGATTACCTTAGAGATCCTGACTGCCATCTCAGCGCTGACACCTCTTTTCTCATGCAAAATTTCAGACACAGTTAAGCGACTCACACCCAAGTGATTTGCAAAAACTGCTTGAGTAATGCCCAACTCTGGCAATACATCTTCCCGCAAAATAGCCCCTGGATGTATGGGTCTACGATTTGGATTTCTCAAACTTTTCATAGTCTTCTTCATTAGTGATAATCCTCTAAATCCACTTCTATGGCACGATCACCATCAAATTTAAATGTCATACGCCAGTTTCCAGAAATCGTAACTGAATAAACACCCTTGCGCTTACCTTTTAACTCATGAAATTTATAACCCGGCAAATTCATATCTTCAGCAACAATAGAAGCATCTAGACGATCTAACATGCGCTCAATTCTGGCAGCATATTGAGCAGGGATAGCCTTATAACTCCCCTTCACGAAAAACGCTTCTAATCCTTTGTGATGAAATGAACTAATCATCTCGAAATTGTAATGTATATAATTACAATGTCAATAAAATCATTACACCAACTTCAGATTGCTCTCGCATTCTTATTAAGCCTATCTTTTACTAAGTTCGTCAGTTATGCAATTAAATTAGGCGGAGTTTGCCCAGCCAAACCCGCTAGACAATTTTCAACCGCCAATTCAATCATCGCTCGCCTAGTTTTTGCTGTGGCACTCGCAATATGCGGCGATAAAACCACATTACTTAATGCAAGCAATTCAGGGCGAACAGTTGGCTCGCCTTCAAACACATCAATGCCTGCGGCAAAGATACGTTTTTCTTGCAGCGCTTTAGCCAAAGCTAATTCATCCACAATCCCACCGCGGGCAATATTAATCAGCGTCGCTGTCGGCTTCATTAATCGAAGCTCTTTTTCGCCGAATAAATGATGGTTATCGGGCGTATAAGGCATCACCAAAATAATATGATCAGCTTCTTTCAATAAAGTATCTCGATCAACATAATGAGCACCACAAGCTTCTTCCAAATCTGCCGATAAACGAGAGCGGTTGTGATACATCACATTCATACTAAAACCTGCTGCACGCTTAGCAATCGCTTGACCAATACGCCCCATCCCCATAATGCCCAAGGTACTATGATGAATATCCATCGCGAGCGGCGTGTCAAAAATTGAAAACTTTTTCCAATGACCTGCCCTTAACCAATGTTCAGCTTCAGTCACACGTCTAGCTGTTGCCATTAACAGTGCAAAACCAAAATCAGCCGTTGTATCAGTCAATACATCAGGTGTATTAGTAGCCAATACCTGAGCTGCTTTTAGCGCAGCCAAATCTAAATTGTTATAGCCCACGGCAATATTGGAAATAATTTTCAAATTAGGGGCTGTTTTTAAATGAGCAGCGCCAATGGCCTCACTTCCTGAGATGATTGCAGCATCTTTATCCATCAAGGCTTGCCTTAAAGCCTCTGGATCCCAAATTTGATCAGCCTGATTGGATTGAACATCCGCAATATCTTGGAGACGCTCCAAAATATCCGGAAAAATAGAACGTGCCACCAAAATCTTAGGTTTTTGAGTTGTCCCGGACATAGATTGAATCGCTCCCAATAGTTATCTTTTTTATATAAAACCTAGCCAATCACTGCGATTTAGCTAGTGGTTCATTGTATGACATTGATTTACCGCATATACACATCACTAAATCATCTAATAATTGAGGGGTTTCAGGCATAAATCTCCAATCTCTAAGATAAAATGTCGGTTTTGGTCTTTTTGAGATAGAACCACCATGACTTATGTAGTAACTGAAGCTTGTATTCGTTGCAAATACACTGATTGCGTTGATGTTTGTCCAGTTGATTGTTTCCGTGAAGGTGCCAACTTTCTAGCGATTGACCCTGATGAGTGCATCGACTGCGCCGTTTGCGTTCCTGAGTGTCCAGTTAATGCTATTTATGCTGAAGATGATGTGCCAGGCGATCAACAAGAGTACATCAAGCTAAACGTTGAATTAGCTCGTAAGTGGCCTTCTATCACCAAATCAAAAGCACCTCTTGCAGATGCTGAAGAGTGGAAAGATGTGAAGGGTAAATTGGGCGAACTAGCTCGCTAATTTCACTTTTGCAGATTGCCTTATCTCAAGATAAGGCAATCACTAGAATCCAGTCGGTCATCACCAAGAGCTGATGACTAACTAGTGGTATTTATCAAAAATACCCATGAATTAAGCTAGAATCTATCTATGCAGCAATATCTTGATCTCATGCGCCATGTATTGGCCAACGGCACCCATAAATCAGACCGAACAGGTACAGGTACCACTTCTGTATTTGGTCACCAAATGCGTTTTGATTTACAAAAGGGGTTCCCTGTTGTCACCACTAAAAAGCTCCACTTAAAGTCCATCATTATTGAATTACTTTGGTTTCTCCAAGGTAGTACAAACAATAACTGGCTCAAAGAACGCGGGGTTAGCATTTGGGATGAATGGGCCAAAGAAGATGGGGAATTAGGCCCTATCTACGGCTACCAATGGCGCTCTTGGCCAACACCAAATGGCGGGCACGTTGACCAAATCAGTCAATTAGTTGATCAGATCAAAAATAACCCTGACTCACGCCGTTTAATTGTGTCAGCTTGGAACGTTGCTGAAATTCCTCGCATGGCATTACCTCCTTGCCATGCCTTCTTCCAATTTTACGTAGCAGATGGCAAATTATCTTGTCAGCTCTACCAACGTAGTGCAGATATTTTCTTAGGCGTGCCATTTAATATTGCTAGCTATGCTTTGCTTACCCATATGATTGCCCAGCAAACAGGTTTAACACCGGGCGATTTCATTTGGACAGGCGGTGATTGCCACTTGTATACCAACCATATGGAACAAGTAAAGCTACAGCTATCTAGACAGCCATTGGCACTACCGCAATTGGCCATACATCGCCAACCAGCTAGCATCTTTGATTATGAATACGAAGATTTTGAGCTAGTGGGTTATCAACATCATGACCCTATTAAAGCTCCAGTAGCCATTTAAGTTTTAAAGGAAATTGTGGAACTAGCCATTATTGTTGCGCGCGCCAAAAATGGCGTCATTGGTGTGAACAACACCTTGCCTTGGCGCCTTCCTGAAGATTTAAAGCATTTCAAAAACACCACATCAGGCCACCCTATCATCATGGGGCGCAATACATGGGAATCTTTAGGTCGCCCATTACCAGGTCGTAGAAATATCGTTGTCAGCCGTAATGAATCCCTACGATTAGAAGGTGCTGAAACCTTTACATCGCTAGAAGATGCGATTGATGCTTGCGCAGGATCTGATCAAGTGTTCATTATTGGTGGCGCTCAAATTTATGAACAAGCAATGGTTTATGCTGACAAACTGATTGTCACCGAAGTCGATCTAGAGATTGACGGTGATGCCTTCTTCCCAGAGATCGACGAGATGATGTGGGAAGAAATCTCAAGAGAAGAGCACCACAATGGCGAACTAGGTTATGCCTTTGTCACCTACATCAGCAAGTTCTAATTGGGGTTTACGCTAACCTCGCACCCCTAAAAGCGACATCTTTTATATCTTTTTTTGCATTAATATCTAATCATCTGAATACCCATATTCAGGCCATTAGTTTTAACCAGAGGAGAATAAGCATGGATCGTCGTAAATTTATCGCGGGTACTGGTATGGCTGGCATTTTGGCCGCCGGCGTTGCACCAGCAGTACATGCGCAAAATGCCACTATTCGTTGGCGCTTAGCATCTAGCTTTCCAAAATCAATCGACACCCTTTTTGGCGGTGCCGAAGTATTTGCTGCAAAAATCAAAGAATTATCTGGTGGAAAATTCACCATCAGTACACATGCAGCCGGCGAATTAATGCCAGCATTTGGCGTGCTAGATGGCGTACAGCAAGGCACGGTTGAATGCGCCCATACAGCCCCGTATTACTTCTTTGGTAAAGATGAGACATTTGCACTTGATTGCGCCATTCCATTTGGTTTAAATGGTCGTCAAATGAATGCTTGGATGTTTGATGGCAACGGCTTAAAACTCTTGCGGGAGTTCTATGCTGCGTACAACATTGTGAACTTCCCGCTTGGCAATACTGGAGCCCAAATGGGCGGTTGGTATCGCAAAGAAATCAACACAGTTGCTGATCTAAAAGGTTTGAAATTCCGTATTGGCGGCTTTGGTGGAAAAATTTTAGAACCATTAGGCGTCGTTCCACAAAACTTGCCAGCAGGTGAAATTTATCAAGCACTTGAAAAAGGCACCATTGATGCTGCCGAATGGATTGGCCCTTACGATGATCTGAAGCTAGGTCTTTATAAAGTTGCTAAGCACTACTACTATCCAGCTTTCTGGGAAGGCGGCCCTCAACTAAGCTTGTATGTTAACAACAAGGCTTATAACGCTCTTTCACCAGAGTACAAAGCGATGGTTGAAGTTGCAGCCACCTATGCGCACGTTGAAATCCCTGCCAAATACGATGCCCGCAATCCAAAAGCACTAAAAGAATTAGTGGCTGGTGGAGCCAAGTTGCATCGTTTACCAAAGCCGATCATGGATCAAGCCTTCAAAGTATCTCAAGATGTTTATGCGGACTTGAGCGCCAAGAATCCACGCTGGAAGAAAATATTTGCAGATTACGAGGCTTTCCGTCGTGAGCAGAACCTTTGGTTCCGTTTTGCTGAGAAAGGTTTCGATGACTTCATGCAAGCACAAAAACTTTAATTAACTAATTTAAGTTTTTATATCTGAACTTAAAAAGTCAGTTCATTTTGAACTGACTTTTTATTTAGCGACTTGATTTGTTGGATGAAGTGGACCTAGGCTCAACCTCGCAAAAGCTTCCAACACACGTGGTGATGCAGCATGAAACACATAAACCCCCATACCCACACGCACCACCAATCGTGGCGCAATCAACCAAGATAAGTAAGGTATATAAATAAATTTAGCTTGAGTCACATCCCTCACGGCCACTCGCTTATTCCATAACCAAGTTTGCGCAATAACACCTTGCTCAATAGATGTACGGCTACGCAATATCCAGTAATAAACCGTAGAGCAAACGATCAATGAAGCGCCCATCACCGCTAGAGCACTCCAGGATAGCGCTTCTTTAGCTATTTCTTGAGCGGCTTGATAACCCCAAAAAAACAAGGCAAGCATGAGCAAGCTTGCCAATATTTTGATCAATAGAGGAAATGCCGCCCCCTCCACTGATACATCTTCTAAAAAGTGACTATCTGCCATTATTTTTTAGCAGGCTCCTTAAATAAGTCATCAATCATCTTCTGATCATCTAATGTCGGCGCTGCTTGCAAATCATCTACAGGCGCTTCTAATTGCACCTTATCTAAATCGACCTTCTCTTGCTTGTCTAAAAAGATAGTCACTGTTTGGGGAATGAAAATAACAATCACCACCAAAATTAGCTGCAAAAGTACCCAAGGAATAGACCCCAAATAGATATCTTTTGACTCAATCTTTTTAGGGATGCTGCCATTTTTGTATAAAGAGTCGGCAATGCCGCGCAAGTAAAACAATGCGAAACCAAATGGTGGATGCATGAAACTAGTTTGCATATTCACACACAGCAAAACACCAAACCAAATCATATCGATGCCCATCTTATCGGCCACAGGCCCTAGCATCGGCAGAATAATAAAAGCAATTTCAAAGAAATCTAAGAAGAAGGCTAAGAAGAATACAAACACGTTAACGACTAATAAGAAACCTGTTTGACCACCAGGTAAGTTAGATAACATGCGCTCAATCCAAATACCACCATCCACACCCTGGAATACCAAAGAGAAGACGCGAGAACCAATCAAGATAAACACAACCATCGCAGTAATGCGCATGGTACCTGTCATACCTTCTTTAATAATTTCCCAATTTAATCGCTTGTGCATCGCAGCTAGCACAAAGGCACCCACAGCCCCCATTGCACCGGCTTCTGTTGGTGTACAAACGGCCGTATCAATACCTGGCAAACCACCCATGCTACCTAATACAGCAAAAATTAATACGCCAGAAGGGATAATGCCACGCAAGCATTTCTTCCAAAGAGCCCAACCATTTAAAGTTCTTGCCTCTTTAGGCACACCAGGTAAATCAGCTGGTCTTATGCGCGTTAAAAAGAATGTATAAGCTACAAAAATAAGTACCTGAAGAATCGATGGTCCCCAAGCCCCCTTATACATATCCCCCACTGAACGACCCAACTGGTCTGCCATCACGACCAACACCAAGGAAGGTGGTACTAACTGTGTAATTGTTCCTGAAGCAGCCAACACGCCAGTGGCATAACGCATGTTGTAGCCATAACGCATCATGACAGGCAAAGAAATCATCGCCATCGCAATCACTTGGCCCGCAACCGTACCCGTGATCGCACCCAAAATAAAACCTACAATAATGACGGAATAACCAAGACCACCACGTATAGGGCCAAATAATTGCCCCATCGAGTCCAACATATCTTCAGCTAAACCGCATTTCTCCAAAATGGCGCCCATTAAGGTAAAAAATGGAATAGCTAGCAATAAATCATTCGACAAAATGCCAAAAATATTCAAGGGTAAATTTGACATAAAGCTAGCAGGAAACCAGCCTTGTGAAATCGCGAAAAACCCACTCAATAAACCTAAAGCAGCCAGAGAAAATGCGACCGGGAAGCCAATCAACATAATGAGGATCAGCCCCAAGAACATCATCGGAGCGAAAGTTTGCATGCTCATTGGAGAGGCCTTTCGTAATGAATATCCATGTTGTATGAGTGCGTCAACCAGCCGATACGTTTAATCACTTCTGAAATACCCTGTAAGCCCACCAAGAAGAATCCTAATGGCAACATCATCATGGCCGGCCAGCGAATTAAACCACCCGCATTACTAGACATTTCTTTCGAAACGAACATATTAATAAATAGCGGCATGCATAAGTAGGCAAAATAAACCATCGCCGGTAATAGGAAGAAAATTAAGCCGAATAAATCAATATAAACACGGGCTTTACTTTGCAAGGTTCCATAAATCACATCAACACGCACATGCTCATTAACGCGCAAAACTTGAGCCGCGCCCATCATCACGCAAGCTGCAAATAGATACCACTGAATCTCTAGCCAGCCATTTGAGCTGTAATCAAATAAGTAACGCACAAATGCATTCATGGCGCTAATAAAGCAGGACAAAATAATCGCCCATTTAGCAAAGCTAGCAAATTTATCTGTCACCCAATCAATCCTATGGGCTAATGCAATCAGTCGTACCATGATTGACCCCTTAATTTGTCATTTTTATGAAATTGATTCTATCAGCAAGCACAGGGCATTTCTTACAGAAAATGGCTTAGTAGGTGATTAACGACCACCTACAGTCATATTTTCAATCAGTATGGAACCCGTCTCTTTGGTGCCCCGTACCAAGGTGTCATGCCCAATAGCCACAATTTGCTGGAACATATCTTTGAGGTTGCCGGCAATCGTGATTTCTTCAACAGGATGAACGATTACCCCATTCTCAACCCAATAACCAAAAGCGCCGCGTGAGTAATCACCATTCACGTAATTGACCCCTTGACCCATTAAGTCGGTCACCAATAGCCCCGTCCCCATCTTTCTTAATAAAGCAGGTAAGTTATCTGAAGTCTTGGTTAAGCGACTTCTCATCTGAAGATGGTGGGAGCCCCCCGCATTACCAGTCGTTTGCATCTGCAGTTTTTTAGCTGAATAGGTCGATAAGAAATAACCTTGCACCACACCCGCATCTACAACTTTACGAGCCTTGGTTCTAACACCTTCTTCATCAAACGGTGCACTTCCAGTTAAGCGCTTTGCATGAGGCTCTTCAAAGATATCAATATGTTTAGGAAAAACAGATTGACCTAGGCTATCTAGTAAAAAACTAGACTTTCGATACAAGGCTCCGCCTGAAGTCGCTTGCACATAAGCGCCCAACAAACCAACCGCTAAAGGAGCCTCAAAAATTACTGGGCAATTTCGCGTAGAAATAGATCTAGCACCTAATCTAGCTAATGCCCTTTTGGCAGCATAAGCACCAACCTTTTCCGGACTAGCTAATTCTTTTGGCACCCTAGAGGTGGTATACCAATCATCACGCTGCATTGGGGCACCTGGTTCTTGGCTAGCACTCGCAATTGGCGTACAGGCAATATAGTGCCGTGATACAGCATACCCCCCCATAAAACCATTAGTTGTACCCAACATAAAATGAGACTGCTGTGCTGACACAGATGCGCCATCGCTATTAATAATATTTTTACTGACGGCAAAAGCACCCTGCTCGGCCGCACGGGCGATTTCAACAGCATCTTCCGTGTTAATAGACCAAGGATGGTAAAGATCAAGATCTTTAGGATGCTTCTCTAATAATTCAGCAGGTGCTAATCCAGCACAATCATCTTCAGCTGTATGTCTAGCTATATGAAAAGCTGCCTCAACGCTAGCCTTAAGGGCTGCTTTTGAGAAATCACTAGTCCCCGCATTACCGCGCCGCTGACCAATAAAAACCGTCACGCCTGCTTGCTTATCGCGATTTTGCTCAATGGTCTCAATCTCACCCTTACGTGTCGAGACGGATAGACCATGCCCCTCTGATAATTCAGCAGCGGCATCTGTGGCACCTAATTTTTTCGCTTCGGCCAATAAAAAGGCCACTAATTCTTTTAATTGTTCTGGTTTATGTGAAAACATAACGCAATCATAGCTAGAATTGAAACATGAGTACAAAAATTACAAATTTAAAAAATACTAACCGATCCCATCCTGATGAAATTTGGATTGGCTTAATTTCTATTTCCGATAGAGCTAGCCAAGGTGTTTATCAAGATGAAGGAATCCCAGCACTAGAAAATTGGTTTAGCAAAACACTCACATCCCCTTGGCATCTAGAGTCTCGCCTCATCCCTGACGAGAAGGACATCATCTCTCAAACCATTTGCGAGCTTGTTGATATCGTCGGCTGTGATTTGGTATTAACAACCGGTGGCACAGGGCCCTCTAGGCGCGATGTCACCCCTGAGGCCACATTGGCGGTAGCCACTAGAGAAATGCCTGGCTTTGGTGAGCAAATGCGACAAATCAGCTTAAAGTTTGTACCAACAGCCATCCTATCTAGACAAGTGGCTGCCTTACGCGAAATTGATGGGCACGCAGCACTGATCATTAACTTACCTGGACAACCCAAAGCCATTGCAGAAACCTTAGAAGGCCTCAAAGATGCTGATGGAAAATCAATCGTGCCAGGTATTTTTGCAGCAGTTCCCTATTGCATTGACTTGATCGGTGGTCCTTACATAGAAACCAACGAGTCAGTTATCAAGGCGTTTAGACCTAAATCAGCTATCAGAAATAAAACTTAGGCGCGTAAACCTAGGTAAAGACCTATTGGCACAAAAAATAATGCCGATAAATTACCAAGCAGCACAATCGATGCTACCAACTCTGGGTCCTGATCATGGCGATCAGCGACCAAGAAGTTCAAGACTGCAGGTGGCAAGCTGGCAAACACGAACAGTAAACCTTTTTGCAAATCAGTAATATCTAGCAAAGGTGTAATCATCAAAGCAATCAGCAAGCCTGCAACAGGACAAACAATAGCGCCCAAAAAGCCTTCACGCCAATGTTTCAAACTAGCATCCTTCATGCGCACACCTAGCGCAAATAACATGAGGGGCACCGTTGCATCACCCAACAGCTTAATAGCTTGATACAGGGGCTCAGGCAAAGTAAAAATATGCTTACTAGCGGACAGCACAACCCCAAGAAGAGTTGCTAAGGCCATGGGATTCATAAAAACACCGGTCATAGGTGCTTTAGGATTGACTAATTTCACCCCTAAGGTGAAATGTAATAAGTTTGACACTGCAAACAATGCAACAGCCGGCGCAAGCCCCACATGACCAAAAGCAAATACAGCTAATGGCAATCCCATATTGCCACAGTTATTAAACATCATCGGCGGGACAAATGTTTTAGGATCCATCCCTGCCAACTTAGCAATTGGCCAAGCCAATAAACCAGACCCCAAGACAATCGCTACACCGCTTAATAGCAAGCCCCACTGATCAATTAAATCAAAATCTTTACTAACGAAGGCTGAAATGACCAATAAAGGCGCAATCACCTCAATCGTCGAACGATTGATACCAGCCATATCTGGGTGCGCCTTACGACCATACAACCAGCCGACCAAGATAATTAGAAAAACGGGGGTGATAATCCCCGCGATCTTTAAAAACATTAATTGCCTTCAATAATGGGTAGATTGCCCACTGTAGGAGTAAATACCGTCTCTCTGTAATAACGAAGTTCCTCTACTGACTCCACAATATCTGCCAAGGCCGTATGAGCCTGTTTTTTACTAAAACCTTTAGCAATCTCAGGGTGCCAACGCTTGCAGAGCTCTTTAACAGTAGAAACGTCTATATTTCTGTAGTGGAAATAGGCTTCTAACTTGGGTAAATATCGGTTCATAAAGCGACGATCCTGATGAATCGTATTGCCACACATAGGCGAAATCCCCGATTTCACATGCTGCTTTAAAAAAGCCAAGCACTGAGTTTCCACATCAGCCTCTGTCAATGTGGACGCCTTCACCTTATCAATCAAGCCGGATTTGCCATGCGTCCCTTTATTCCAAGCGTCCATACCGTTTAAAATGGCATCTTCTTGATGCAACACTAAAACAGGACCCTCAGCGACGATATTTAAATCGCCATCCGTCACAATCATGGCAATCTCTAGAATTCGGTCGGTCTCCGGCTGCAAACCGGACATCTCCATATCTACCCAAACTAAACGATCATTCTTTCTTGTTGTACTCATCCCTATAATCATCTCATGACATTTACTTTTTTGTTTATTTTGGGCTTAGTCGCCAGCATCGCTACCCGCTATTACCTAGCTAGTCGCCATATTCGCCATATCTCACAACATCGCGAGAAGGTGCCTCAAGACTTTGCCAGCAAAATCTCTTTAGCCGACCATCATAAAGCCGCGGACTACACCATAGCAAAACTACGCCTTGGTTTATTCGAAATCGCCCTGTCTGCCGCTATTTTAATTAGCTTTACATTGTTAGGCGGCTTACAGTACGTGCACGATATCACCCTAGACCTTATCGGACCGGGCACCTATCAACAAATAGCTCTACTTATTTCCATTAGCCTGATTACTGGCATCATTGATCTACCTTTTTCTTTGTATCGCCAATTTGGCATTGAAGAAAAATTTGGCTTTAATCGCATGACCATTGGCTTATTTTTTACCGATATGATCAAAGGCTTGCTCTTGAGCTTAGCGATTGGACTACCTTTACTATGGGTTGTGTTAACGCTCATGGCTCATGCTGGTGAATATTGGTGGGTATTAACTTGGGTCGTTTGGGTAGCATTCAACGTCTTGTTGATTTGGCTATTCCCAACCTTTATTGCCCCTCTATTTAATAAATTCAAGCCCCTAGAAGATGGTCCACTTAAAGAGCGTATTGAGAATTTATTAAAACGTTGTGACTTCACTAGCCAAGGCTTATTCATCATGGATGGCAGCAAGCGTAGCGCTCATGGCAATGCCTATTTCACAGGCATGGGTAAAGCAAAACGTATCGTGTTTTTTGATACCTTAATTGAACGTTTAAACCCGGAAGAGATTGAAGCAGTTCTGGCTCATGAGTTAGGCCACTTTAAACGCCAGCATATTCGCAAACGTTTGATCCAATCATTCGCTTTAAGCTTGGCTGTTTTAGCTTTACTTGGTTGGATTGCAACCAAACCTTGGTTTTATTTAAGTCTAGGCGTCACACCTGACTTTAACGGCTATAACGCTGGCTTAGCATTAGCGTTATTTAGTTTAGTCATGCCTGTATTTGGATTTTTCTTAACGCCGATTAACAGCATGGGCTCACGCAAACATGAATACGAGGCTGATGCTTTTGCTGCTGAAAAATCTTCTGCACATGACCTCATTACAGCCTTGGTAAAGTTATATCAAGATAATGCTGCGACCTTAACGCCAGATCCTCTGTACTCTAGTTTTTACGACTCGCATCCACCAGCACCATTGCGCATTGCACATTTACAGAAATTGGCGAGTTAAGCATACCTTCATGAAAACATTTCAGGCCCTCCTCGTTGCATCCTACGGCCGCCACTATTTGGCAAGGCCCTTGGATGGCGAATCCAAGGATCTGTACCAAGTAACCTCTCGAGGTAAGCAACATTTAGGCGCTGTCGGTGACATCCTTCATGTGAAAGAAACAGGGCCTGAACAAGCAGTCATTGAAAGTATCGCTGAAAGAAAAAATCTCTTGTATCGCTCTGACGCCTACAAGAGCAAATCTATCGCTAGCAATGTTGATCAAATCTTAATCGTACTGGCAACTGAACCGGGGTTCTCCCCCGATCTATTAGGTCGCGCAGTCATCGCAGCAGAAACTGCTGGCATCATTCCACGCATCATTTTAAATAAATGCGATTTACCCAATAAATTGCCACAAGCTAGAAAAATGTTAGAGCCCTATCGAGCTATGGGTTATCCGGTTCATGAGATATCTGTGATACATGATCCGGCTTCGGTAGAAGAAATTGCTGAGCACATATATGGCAAAGTATCTGTGCTCGTTGGCCAATCTGGTATGGGCAAATCTACTTTATTAAATGCCTTAATTCCAGATGCAGCAGCGCAAACTCAAGAACACTCTAAGAAATTAGATAGTGGTAAACACACCACCACAGCCTGCCGTTACTATGACTTGCCACCTAAAACGATCGATGGGTCTGTGATGAGAGGTGCTTTAATTGACTCTCCAGGCTTCCAAGAGTTTGGCTTAGCTCACTTATCTGAAAGTGAATTGCAGCACGCCTTTAAAGAATTTAGGCCCCACTTAGGAGCCTGTAAGTTTCACAATTGCAGTCATGGCAATGAACCCGCTTGCGCCATTAGAGCAGCGGTAGAAGCTGGAGAAATATCTGCTCAACGTGTTGAACTATTTCGCCAACTTCGCCATGAATCACATAATGCGGATGCTATCCAAGCCAGGTTGAAATAGTCATCATTGCGATGACTACTAACCATAAAATTACTGCACGCCAAACCAATCCAACCGCAGAACGCAGGCTACGTACAGAAGCCTCTAAACCTAAATCAATAATGGGTGGCTCACCAGCCTCAGCCATGCGTAAGGCTTCATCACTACTTGGTTCTGGTAACGGCGCACCCAAACGCACACCTAAAGCACCTGCACCGGAAGCTAAAATCACCGCCTCTAAGTTGTTACCCCACTTACTCAAGTGATAGCGCCAGCCATAAATAGCATCTTCAAAGTTACCAACAATCGCAAAACCAATCGCAGTTAAACGTGTTGGCAACCAATCAATCACATAAAAGAATTTGCTAGATGCCTGCGCCAAAGAAAGACTTGCTTGCGCAGGCCAACGTTGAGCAGCCATATCAGCCAAACGGTAAAGCACAACGCCTGCAGGGCCTAGTGGCAACATAAACCAAAAGATCACCCCAAAGACATGTCGATGAGCGCCCACAATACCGCGCTCTAAGGCTAAGCGAATGACCTCTGACTCTGTCATCGTATCTGTATTAATACCAGGGCCTTGCCACTCAGACAACAAACGTCTTGCTTCATCCAAGTTACGCTCCATTAACGCTTCATGAATTGCTGTAAATGGATGGCTAAATTGCCTAAAACCCAAGAACAAATAAACCACTAAAACATTCCAAAGAAACGCTAGTAACGGTTGAGTTGCCAATAACACCACATGAATGAGTAACACCACGATAACAGGGGGTGCAAATGCCAACAAACAGGCTAGACGTCCACTACCCTCAGATCCCGTGTCAACATTCTTAACTGCTAGATCCAACCAGTTTTCAAGAAAACGTCGAAGCCAGTGATCTTTCTCAACCGGTTTGTATTGCTCAGCAATGAGCGCGAAAAGAATAGAAAAGAATGTCATGCTCTTAAAAAATGATAAAGATTCCGTAGCATACCTGCAGTTGCCCCCCAAATGAATTTATTTTCATAAGGCATCGCATAAAACTGTCGTGCACCTTCAGGGCTTTGCCACATTCTACGTTCATGATGATGAGGATTCATTAAAAAGCTCATCGGCACCTCAAAAATTTCTGCTACCTCAAAAGGATCTGGCTTATACATGCACCCAGGTTTTATTAAAGCAACCACAGGCGTTACTTGATACCCCGTAATGGTTAAGTAGTGAGGTAAACGACCCAAAATCTCCACATGACTTTCAGGCAATCCAATTTCTTCTTGAGCTTCTCGTAATGCCGTGTGCTCTGGCGTAATATCTTCTGGGTCAGTTCGGCCACCCGGAAAACTAATTTGACCAGGATGATCATGTAAATGGCTTGTACGCTTGGTTAGCAAGATATGTAGCTCATCTTCATAAGCAACTAAAGGCACCAAAACAGCTGCAGGCGTAGGCACATCACCTCGACCTGCATCTTTAGCGCCTCTAGCAGCCAATACCGATCGATTCTCATCGGTTAACTCAATGACCCACTCTTTTTCTTGCAAGAAACGCTCTCGCATACCAGCCATCGAGAGCAAAGCTTTTTCAACGGGCTCTAAATGCGTATCCCGCGCCACAATAGGCATCGCCTCAGGATCAAAGCTTGGCACTCGTCGCCGGCGCTGCTGACCCTCATTAACCGAGGAAATTAAATCATCTGAGGACATACCGTTAGTTTATATAAATTAGCGCATTCATACATGGACTCTAAAAGCATAAAGGCAGCCGAAGCTGCCTTTATGAACAAGTGCACTAGAAATAACTGATTACTCAGCAGCCACTTCTTTTGTACGCGCTTGTAGTTTTTCCTTAATACGTGCTGACTTACCTGAACGGTCACGCAAGTAGTACAACTTAGCACGACGTACATCACCGCGACGCTTCACTTCAATGCTAGCGATCAATGGTGAGTAAGTTTGGAATGTACGCTCAACGCCTTCGCCAGATGAAATCTTGCGAACGATGAAGCTTGAATGTAGACCGCGATTACGCTTAGCAATCACAACGCCTTCATAAGCCTGCACACGCTTACGTGTACCTTCAACAACGTTAACGTTAACAATCACTGTATCGCCAGGAGCGAAAGTTGGCACTGCTTTATTAGCAGTTAGACGAGCAATTTCTTCTTGCTCAATTGATTCAATAATATTCATTACAACTCCTTTTGCATCTTATCAACGTTTAATTCCGAGGATGAACCTGCGGACCTGATAGAGGATGCGGTTTTAAATCCCTGTTTTATTTTGCAGCGTCGCTAAATAAG
>Ga0213922_1000099_pt1 | contig 51863 bp, 44 predicted proteins | sample McNCre2917MG_FD_165060 | JGI IMG/M metagenome (GOLD analysis project Ga0213922, IMG submission 165060) | Freshwater microbial communities from McNutts Creek, Athens, Georgia, United States - 29-17 MG | ecosystem: Environmental > Aquatic > Freshwater > Creek | place: USA: Georgia | collected... | reverse complement strand
GGCCAAGATTTCTTTAGGTTTAGCCGATGATCTCGTGAGTGTTTTATGCCTTGCTCGCGAATGTCCACTGATTGTTGTTCCAGCTATGAACAAACAAATGTGGGAAAACGCCGCCACCCAGAAAAATGTTCAAACACTATCAGCTAATGGCATTGGAGTCTTAGGCCCAACCAGTGGGTCACAAGCTTGTGGTGAAAACGGCATGGGGCGCATGCTAGAAGCTAATGAAATTTTTGAAGGTGTTGCTGCCTTTTTTCAACCCAAAGTGTTAACTGGTAAAAAAGTATTAATCACTGCAGGCCCCACCTATGAGGCAATTGACCCTGTGCGCGGTATCACCAATAAGAGTTCTGGCAAGATGGGCTTTGCTATTGCGCAAGCAGCCGTTGAAGCTGGTGCCCAGGTTCATCTAATTGCTGGACCTTGCCATTTAGACACACCACTTGCATTTACAGGCTGCATCACTCGCACCAATGTGACGAGTGCACATGAAATGTCAGATGCAGTAATGAAAGATCTAAACGCCGATATTTTCTTTGCTGTAGCAGCAGTTGCTGATTGGGCCATTGACAATATGGCCACTCAGAAAATCAAAAAAAATAATTCTGATAGCAGCGCCAATGGACCGCAGCTCAATTTCAGACTCAATCCGGATATTTTGGCAGAGGTTGCCAAAATATCTGCTGCAACAAAAAAACCATTTTGCGTAGGCTTTGCTGCTGAAACCAATGATTTAGAAGCGCACGCCAAAGAAAAACGTGCCAAAAAGAATATCCCATTACTGGTAGCCAATCTAGGACCAAGCACCTTTGGACTAGACGACAATGAATTGCTACTTGTTGAAGAAAATAACACTTCAAAAATGCCAAGGGCGAATAAGCTCACATTAGCTAGACAACTAATTACTCACATTGCCAAGAAAATATAGAATGAAAAAGCTACAAGTAAAAATTCTTGATGAAAGAATTAAAAACAATTTGCCGCAATATGCCACATCCGGTAGCGCTGGTCTTGACCTAAAAGCTTGCTTAGATGAGGCAATTACCATCGAACCAGGCCAAACTGTTTTAGTCCCAACGGGCATCGCCATTTACTTAGATGATCCTAGCTATGCAGCACTCATACTTCCTAGATCAGGTCTTGGCCATAAGCACGGTATTGTTTTGGGCAATTTAGTTGGTTTAATCGACTCTGATTACCAAGGCCAACTCATGGTTAGCACCTGGAATAGAGGTCAAACCAGCTTCAAATTAGAGCCTATGGAACGTTTAGCGCAACTGGTGATTGTTCCTGTCGCACAAGTTAAATGGGATGAGGTAGAAGAATTTACCGCCAGCGACCGCGGTGCTGGCGGATTTGGTAGCACGGGTCGCGCTTAGATTTTTTCCATATCACCTGCCTCAAGTTTCTTGATGGCAGGTCTTACTGGCGCGTCAAAATCTAAAACAATCTTGTCATCTTGATCCATATCTACGACAACATGACCACCATGAGCTAATTTACCGAACAATAGTTCATCAGCCAAAGCTTTTCTCACAAGATCTTGAATCAAGCGTTGCATCGGTCTTGCGCCCATCAATGGATCAAATCCATGCTTAGCCAAATAGCTTCGCAAAGCTGAACTGAAGCTTGCATCTACTTTCTTCTCATGCAATTGCTCTTCAAGCTGCATCAAGAACTTATCAACCACACGCAAGATGATGCTCTCATCAAGCGCTTTAAAGGCAACGATCGCATCTAAACGGTTGCGGAACTCAGGCGTGAATGTGCGCTTAATATCACCCATTTCATCGCCTGCCTGACGCGCTGTTGTAAAGCCAATCGTGGACTTCTGCATCGTTTCTGCACCGGCGTTTGTCGTCATGATAATGATGACGTTTCTAAAATCAGCTTTGCGGCCATTGTTATCTGTCAAGGTTCCATGATCCATCACCTGAAGCAGAATATTAAAAATATCTGGATGAGCTTTTTCAATTTCATCGAGCAATAAAACACAATGAGGTTTCTTATTAACAGCCTCAGTTAACAAACCGCCTTGATCAAATCCCACATAACCAGGAGGGGCTCCAATTAAACGACTAACTGCATGACGCTCCATATACTCAGACATATCGAACCGAATTAGTTCAATACCCATAATGAAGGCCAACTGTTTAGCTACCTCAGTTTTACCAACCCCAGTTGGTCCAGAAAATAAGAATGAGCCGATTGGCTTATCGTCTTTACCCAAACCAGCGCGAGACATTTTGATTGCGGAAGCCAATACCTCAATCGCTGGATCTTGACCAAAAACCACGCTCTTAAGATCTCGATCCAAAGTCTGAAGCTTACTTCTATCATCAACTGATACTGATTGTGGAGGAATACGGGCAATTTTTGCCACAATATCTTCAATCTCTTGGCGACCAATAGTTTTCTTTTGCTTTGATTTTGGCAAGATACGCTGCGCAGCACCAGCCTCATCAATCACATCAATGGCCTTATCAGGCAAATGACGATCATTGATATAACGTGCTGATAATTCTGCCGCAGCCGTTAATGCAGCCTGCGCATACTTAACGCTGTGGTGTTCCTCAAACTTAGACTTAAGACCACGCAAAATTTGTACGGTTTGATCTACCGTCGGCTCCAATACATCCACTTTCTGGAAACGACGAGATAGAGCAGCGTCTTTTTCGAAGATGCCCCTGTACTCATTAAAAGTAGTAGCGCCAATACACTTCATTTGACCGCTAGATAAAGCAGGCTTTAGAAGATTGCTCGCATCTAAAGTTCCGCCTGATGCTGCCCCTGCGCCGATTAAAGTGTGAATCTCATCAATAAATAAAATGGCATCAGGGTTATCTTTTAAATTCTTTAAAACACCTTTTAATCTTTGTTCAAAATCACCTCGGTATTTTGTACCAGCTAATAGAGCCCCCATATCCAATGAGTAAACGGTTGCTTTTGCCAATACATCAGGCACATCGTTTTGCGTAATACGCCAAGCCAAACCCTCAGCAATGGCCGTCTTACCAACACCTGCCTCACCAACCAACAGTGGATTGTTTTTTCTGCGGCGGCAAAGTACCTGAATGACCCGCTCCACCTCTCCCTCACGCCCAATAAGCGGATCAATACGTCCCTGACGAGCAGATAGATTTAAGTTATTGGTATATTGCTCTAGGGGACTATCCTTACCAGAGCCACCGCCTTCCTCAGTCTCATTGTTGCTTTCTGCTGGCTTGGGTGCTTCGGCCTGATCTTTTCGGATGCCATGGCTAATATAGTTCACAACATCCAAACGAGTAATACCCTGTTGCTGCAAGTAGTACACCGCATGTGAATCTTTTTCACCAAAAATTGCGACCAACACATTTGCGCCATTAACTTCTTTCTTACCGTTAGAGGTTGACTGAACATGCATGATGGCACGTTGAATCACACGCTGAAAACCAAGTGTGGGCTGGGTATCAACCTCTTCAGACCCCGGAACAATCGGGGTGTTGTCATCAATAAAATTTTTAAGGTTACTTTTTAGGTCATCCAAATTAACAGCACAGGCCTTTAGAACATCGGCTGCGGTGGCATTATCAATTAAGGCGCACAGTAAATGCTCAACTGTAATAAATTCGTGTCTAGCTGCTCGAGCGTCAACAAACGCCATATGCAAGGTAACTTCTAACTCTTGAGCAATCATGCTGCCTCCATCGTACATTGCAAAGGATGGCCCGCCTCGCGAGCCCTATCTACTACTTGGTGAACCTTGGTCGCAGCAACATCTTTAGTAAAGACACCACAAACGCCCTTACCCTCTAGATGAACCTGCAACATAATTCTTGTCGCACTTTCTTGATCTTTATGAAAATACTCCTGAATGATCATGACAACAAACTCCATAGGCGTGTAATCATCATTCAACAAAACAACCCGATACATTTTTGGAGGTTGAACTCTTTCTGACTGCCGATCCATAACGGTGGCCTGATCTTCCTCGAAAAATGGAAAATCAATAGGGTTAGGTTGGCGTGGTTTTTGACTCATATTTCCTATTCTAAACACAACTTAACTTTCCAGTCAGAAGCTTATTTATTCCCAGCAATTTTTTCCAGTGCTATGAACAAATTTAGTATTTTTCACCACAAAATAAATCCTTCTGATACAGTTACTACCTGTAGTAACCTTGTACTTGCAACACTTATTATTTCAACATAAAGAAACATACCATCATGATCTCAAAACTACTTGCATCTTTGACACTTTCATTATTTGCTGCCGCTGCATTTGCTCAAGCACCTGCAACTGCACCTGTCGCTCCAGCACCACAAGCAGCTCCTGTAGCACAAGAACAGACTACAGAAAAATCTAGCGCGAAAAAAGCTAAAAAAGCTAAGCATGGAAAGAAAGCTAAGAAGTCAAAAAAAGCTAAACACGCAGAGTAAGCTGACAACTCATGTACAAGCGCTATCGGATCGCTACCACTGTATTCCTAGCGGTCTGTAGCGCTTTTTTGCACGCAGAACCACTACCGAGTATTGATCTACAAGCCGGTATTTATAAAATTCAAGCCGAAGTAGCTGCAACGCCAGCATCTAGGCAACTTGGATTAATGTATCGTGTTTATTTGCCTGCAAACAGCGGCATGCTCTTTGTTTTTGAAAACAAAGGTGCCAACTGTTTTTGGATGAGAAATACAAAAATTCCGTTAGCCATCGCATTTATCAATGATGATGGAAAAATTGTGAATATCGAAGAAATGAGTCCCATGTCGGATGACAATCACTGTCCGACTGCTCCAATTAAATATGCTTTAGAAATGAACCAAGGATGGTTCTCGAAAAAGGGTTTAAGTGCGGGCAATGTGATTTCAGGCATTCCCCGCCCCTAAATAATATAAGCCTAGCTTTCTGCAATAACTTTTACTTTTTATAAAAGTTATTGGTCTTAATTATTGGCTTTATTTTGGTTAATTTAGTTAATTAACCAAAGTGGCAAACGTAATGAACAGCTTGTTCAGCACGAATCACAAAGTATCCACCAGCCTCAACTGTCCATGATTGACCTGCAGTAAATGTTTGCTCAGGTGCGCCGTTAATGCTCACATAAGCCGTACCATCAACCATTTCCATGATTTCTTTGGTAGATAAATCAAAACGCAGTGTGCTTGGCAAAATAACGCCAACTGATTTGCGCTCACCACTTGGCAATGTCACTGTATGTGATACACATTTACCATCAAAAAATACATTGGCTTTTTTACCAACACTTACTTGATCAAATTGCATGTTTTATCCTGTTTAATTCTATGTTGTTTTGTTTGTTTACTTGTATCAGCTACCGCGCTTACGACGAGCATTGGCTGCAATACGCATACGCAAGGCATTTAATTTAATAAATCCGCCCGCATCAGCTTGATTGTAGGCGCCGCCATCATCATCAAATGTCGCAATAGTCTGATCAAATAAAGTGTATTTAGAATCTCTAGCTACAACTGTCACTGAACCTTTGTAAAGCTTAACGCGCACAAAACCACTCACGCTTTGTTGCGTATGATCAATTAATGTTTGCAAAGCTACTCGCTCAGGCGCCCACCAATAACCGTTATAGATCAAGCTAGCATAACGAGGCATCAAATCATCTTTAAGATGCGCCACTTCACGATCCAACGTGATACTTTCAATACCACGATGGGCTTTTAACAAGATCGTACCGCCAGGAGTTTCATAGCAACCACGGCTCTTCATACCAACATAGCGGTTTTCAACTAGATCTAAACGACCAACGCCATGTTTACCGCCGATTTTATTAAGCTCAGCTAATAACTCATGTGGTTTGTAACGCGTACCATTAATAGCGACGGCATCACCACACTCAAATTCAATATCCAAATACTCTGGAGCATCAGGCGCTTGCTCAGGTGCAACTGTCCAACGCCACATAGATTCTTCTGCTTCTGCTTTCGGATCTTCTAAATGACGCCCTTCATAGCTAATATGCAACAAGTTGGCATCCATTGAATAAGGAGCACCGCCTTGCTTATGCTTCATTTCAACTGGAATACCATGTTGCTCTGCATAAGCCAATAATTTTTCACGAGACAATAAGTCCCACTCACGCCATGGAGCAATCACTTTAATTGATGGCTCTAATGAGTAATAACCTAGCTCAAAGCGCACTTGGTCGTTACCTTTACCAGTCGCACCATGAGAAACCGCCTGAGCGCCCGTTTGATGAGCAATCTCAATTTGACGTTTGGCAATTAATGGGCGAGCAATTGATGTACCTAACAAATACTCACCTTCATAAATGGTATTGGCACGGAACATTGGGAAAACAAAATCTCTGACAAACTCTTCACGAAGATCATCAATAAAAATATTTTCTGGCTTAATGCCAAATTTAAGCGCCTTGGTGCGTGCAGGCTCTAACTCTTCGCCCTGACCCAAGTCAGCTGTAAAGGTAACAATTTCACAATGGTAGGTGTCTTGTAACCACTTCAAAATAACACTGGTATCAAGACCACCGGAATAAGCAAGAACTACTTTCTTAATATCTGACATATTTATCTACGATTTTTAAGTATTAACAAAATTACAATTTGCCACAAAGCAAGAATTCCATCAGTGCTTTTTGGACATGCAGACGATTTTCAGCCTCATCCCAAACAACACTTTGAGGGCCATCAATGACTGAAGCCGAAACTTCTTCACCGCGATGAGCTGGCAAACAATGCATAAAGAGAGCATCCGACTTGGCAGCACTCATCAAATCATCTGTCACCATCCAATGCTTAAATGCTTTCAAACGAGCTTGGTTTTCATCTTCATATCCCATGCTTGTCCACACATCAGTGGTCACTAAATCAGCATTCTTGCAAGCATCAACAGGCTTATCAAAAATTTTCAAATGATTTTTTGCTTCTGGGCTCAACATAGACTGATCTAATTGATAGCCCGGTGGCGCCGAGAAATTAACTTGGAATCCCAATAACTCAGCCGCCTGTATCCAGGTATAAGCCATATTATTAGCATCACCAATCCAAGCAACCGTCTTACCAGCAATCGATGAACGATGCTCAGTAAAAGTAAAGATGTCAGCTAAAACTTGGCAAGGATGATACTCATTCGTCAAACCATTAATGACTGGCACTCTTGAGTTACTTGCAAAACGTTCAATAATGTCTTGGCCAAATGTGCGAATCATGATGATATCAGTCATCCGGGAAATAACTTGCGCAGCATCTTCAACCGGCTCACCACGACCTAATTGGGTATCTTTAGTATTTAAAAATACAGCGTGACCACCCAACTGATGAATACCTGCCTCAAATGACAATCTCGTACGCGTCGAGTTCTTTTCAAAAATCATCGCTAATGTACGGTCATGTAAAGGATGCCAAGTTTCATAGCGTTTAAATTTTGCTTTCAGAAATGCCGAACGCTCCAATAGATAAGCGTACTCATCGGCACTGAAGTCGGTAAATTGCAGGTAATGCCTAACAGGAATATTCGATACCATAATTTTTAAACACTTGATTTATGCAAATATCTATTCAACAACTTATGAGACTGATAAAATCCTAGGGGTTATCCCTGATTATCAACTTATTTCAACAGCAAAGACATCGTGACAGCCAAACAATTCTTTATCCAAGGCTTAACTCACGACGGGAAACCCTTCAGACCCAGCGACTGGGCAGAAAGACTTTGCGGAGTGATGGCTCAATTTCGTCCAGAGGACGACTCTAGCGATCCTCGATTCACCTATTCACCGTACGTTAAGCCCGTCAATATTGCTGGCGTTAAATGCGTAGTAGTAGATGAACGACTAAGAGATATTGAACCCAAAGCCATGGATTTCGTCAAAAACTTCGCAAAAGACAACAATTTACCAATTGTTGAAGCCTGCGAAATTCCCGCTAAATCCTAAAACCTACAAATAAAAAACCCGCTCCGGATGAGGGAACGGGCTATTTGAAAGCCTAAATAAATTAGGCTGTCATACCTTTTACAGCAGCAGACAAGCGTGATTTTGTGCGTGCAGCAGTATTCTTATGCACAACCTTCTTGTCAGCAATCGTATCGATAGTCGCCTGAGCAGCTTGGAAAACCTTAGCTGCAGCAGCTTTATCACCAGCGTCAACGGCTTTACGCACAGACTTAATAGCTGTACGAAGACGTGAACGCAAGCTTGCGTTATGTTCATTTTGTGCAACGGCCTGGCGGGCGCGTTTACGAGCTTGGGCTGTATTTGCCATGTTTGTAACCTTTAGGGGTATTGCCAAAAGAAAAAGATTATAACTTATCTCGAGCAAGGCTACCACCCCTGAGAAAAATCTGTAAAACTACGCCTGTGAATTTATTATCAGCCGCCGCCAAAGTCAGTAGCCTAACGATGCTCTCCCGCATCACGGGACTATTACGAGAAACCTTAATAGCCCGTACTTACGGGGCTTCAGAGTGGACAGATGCCTTTAATGTGGCCTTTAGGATCCCCAATTTATTGCGTCGATTATTCGCTGAAGGGGCTTTTTCTCAAGCTTTTGTCCCTGTTTTAGGAGAAACCCACGCTAAAGAAGGCCAAGAAGGCACTGCTTTAATGGTTAGTGCGATTGCCACCCTGCTCTTCTGGGCCTTGGTTTTAACGGTTATGGCTGGGGTTTTTGCTGCCCCATGGATCATTTTCGTGGTCGCATCCGGCCTAAAAGCAAGCAATGCGCACGATACCAGCCTTATTTTGACCAGAATCATGTTCCCTTATATTGGGCTCATTTCTTTAGTTTCTCTATCAGCCGGCATATTAAATACCTATAAACGCTTTGCCGTACCAGCTTTTACCCCCGTTTTACTTAATTTATCCATGATTTTCTCGTCATGGCTCATCGCTCCTTATCTAGAAATACCTATCTATGCTCTAGGTATAGGTGTTGTTTTGGGTGGTATCAGTCAATTAGCTATCCAAATTCCCGCCCTGAAAAAAATTGGCATGCTGCCCAAAATAGGGCTGACTTGGGCCACCGTCAAAAAGGCTTGGCATCACCCAGGCGCCAGAAAAGTATTAACCCTAATGGGCCCTGCTCTCTTTGCAGTATCTGTGGCGCAACTTTCACTCATCATTAATACCAATATCGCCTCTCATTTGGCTGCCGGAAGTGTTTCTTGGTTATCTTATGCAGATCGGTTGATGGAGTTTCCCACCGCCTTATTAGGAGTGGCTCTTGGCACCGTTTTATTGCCCAGCTTAAGTAAAGCGAATGCTTCTGCCAACAAAGAGCAAATTGCAGATTTAATGGATTGGGGACTCAAACTGACATTTATTCTGGCAGCCCCTTCTGCGTTAGCTTTATTTTTATTTGGCCAACCACTCGCTGCCGTGCTCTATCACTATGGTCAATTTAACGCAGTAGATGTCCAAATGACGCAATCAGCGTTAGCCGCATACGGCGTGGGACTAATTGGCCTCATTTTGGTCAAAATCTTAGCGCCTGCTTACTACTCTCGCCAAGACATCAAAACTCCTGTTCGCATTGCCATACGCGTTTTAATCTTGACCCAACTAGCCAATATCGTTTTAGTACCTTGGTTAAATCACGCGGGCTTAGCGCTATCTATTGGTTTAGGTGCTTGCTTAAATGCTTGGATGCTTTGGCGTGGCCTAGCCAAATTAGGGGTTCTCAAGAAAAATGCGGGTTGGTTTAAATTTTTACTCAAGCTTAGTCTTGCATTAATTGGTATCGGCCTTATCTTGTATGTTGGCGCCCACCAACATAATTGGATCGAACTCAGACACACACCACTTATTAGAATTGGTTTATTAGCTGGATGGTTAATGGTGGCTGGCGCTACTTATCTTGGTATTTTGTGGATACTAGGATTTAGGACAGGTCATTTTTTATATAAAACAGAATAAATTAATTAGTTAGAACGTTTATGCCCACTCAACAATTAGACTACTTCACATCACTAGTCGCTGAGGATCAACACTTCCCCCTAACAGAGGCGGCTATCGCTGTGGCACAACACGCTTACCCAGATTTAATCGTTCAAAATATCATGGATGAAATAGATTTATTGGGAGATAAGTTAAAGCACCGCATCAGCAATGAAATGCCTGGATTACAAAAACTTCAGTTACTAAAATCTTATTTCTATAAAGATTTAGGATTTGGGCCTAATCGCAATGATTATTACGACCCTGATAACTCTTATATTCACAGTGTCTTGCAAACACGTCGCGGCATCCCTATTTCACTTGCTTTAATTTTCATGGAACTAGGCCAACAGATTGGCTTACCTATTAAAGGCGTGTCATTTCCCAATCACTTCATGATTCGCGTATCACTTCCACAAGGCGAAGTGATTATGGACCCGCTAACAGGCACCTCTTTATCTAAACAAGAATTACAAGAAATGCTAGATCCTTACCTAGATGCGCAAGGCTACCGTGGTGAATATCAATTACCTCTAGCAGCATTCTTAAGATCATCTAGCTCCAGAGAGATACTTTCTCGGTTTTTAAGAAACCTCAAAGCCATCTATACCCAACATGATCGCTGGGAAAGATTATTAGGCATTCAACAACGTTTGGTCATCTTATTGCCAGAGGCTATTGAAGAAGTAAGAGACCGTGGTCTAGCATTAGCCCAGTTAGATTACATTCGCCCTGCGATTGAAGATATGCAGCGCTATATTGACGAATCCCCCGAAGCGAGTGATCAAGACGAAATTCGTGAACAAATCATGCAGCTCGAACAGCAATCTCGTCATCATTAATAAAGATTCTATGAGACATGCGATTGCGGCATTGCCGGACACACTAATCAGTCAAATTGCAGCTGGCGAAGTTGTAGAGCGTCCCGCATCGGTTGTTAAAGAGGTTCTTGAAAATGCCATTGATGCTGGTTCAAGAGCCATTACGATCCGACTTGAAGAAGGTGGCACACAACGTATCTCCATTCAAGATGATGGGCAAGGTATTGCGCATGAGGAACTGATTTTGGCCGTCCAACGACACGCCACAAGCAAAATAAGATCCCTATCAGACCTTGAATCAGTTGCATCACTTGGATTTCGTGGAGAGGCGCTTGCTTCAATCGCCTCCGTATCAAGATTAACGATTACCACCAAAACTGCCACGGATGACCATGCTTGGCAAATATCAGTCAATGGCGGCCAAACAGTTGGCGCCATTTGCCCCTCATCAGGCCCATTGGGAACAACCATCGATGTGCAAGATTTATATTTCAATACGCCAGCAAGAAGAAAATTTCTAAAAAGCGCGGCCACTGAATTAGGGCATTGTCTAGATGTCATCCGCAGGATTGCCCTATCTAGACCGGATATTGCATTTGCCATTTGGCATAACGGCAAAGTCACAGAACGATGGAATTCTGGGAGTATTGAACAACGCGTTGACGCCATCTTAGGCGAAGAGTTCCACGAGTCTCGTCTTCCTATTGAGAACATCTCAGGCCCTCTTACATTGCGTGGCTATATCAGCAAGCCAACCGCTAGTCGTGCGCGCGCCGATCAACAATTTAGCTTTATCAATGGTCGATTTGTCAGAGACAAAGTCATTCAACACGCTATTCGTAGCGCCTACCAAGATGTCCTACATGGCGACCGACAACCTATGGTGGTTCTGTCACTTGAAATTGATCCAACATTGGTGGATGTCAATGTGCATCCAGCCAAAACAGAAGTGCGCTTCAGAGAGAGTGGGGCGGTCCATCAATTTATTTATAAAACAATTCAACATACACTAAGCTCTGGTGGCGGTAGCACATTACAAACAGTCACGTCTTCTTCCGCACATAATTTTGCAAATTCTGAAGCGGTAGCTCCATCGTGGTCTCATACAACAAGCAACCAACACCTACCGCTTAGCTCAGGAACCAAAGCCAATCTTGATAGCTTCTTCGCACGCATGGATGACAAGCACTTATCCAATCATCTATCAACCCAAACATCCATAGCAGAATCAAAAAACACCGAAGAAGATCTTCCTTTAGGTCATGCCATCGCTCAAATTCATGGCATTTATATCTTGGCGCAAAACAAACATGGCTTAGTACTAATTGATATGCACGCAGCTCATGAACGCGTACTCTATGAAAAATTAAAACAAGATTTAGCAAGCGGCATCAAAATACAACAACTATTAGTACCTGTTGTCATGCATGCTTCAGAACTAGAGGTTAGCAAAGCAGAGAGCCATAAAGAAATTTTGAGTCAAATTGGCTTTGATGTCGCTACGCTTTCACCCACACAGTTAGCCATCAGAACAATTCCCACCCTATTACAAAGAGCTGATCCAGGAACTTTATTAAGAAATTTATTAGCTGAATTAGATGCGACAGGCTCACAAGCGGTTTTAGATGCCGCACAGCATGAACGCTTAGCAACTCAAGCTTGTCATGCCGCAGTAAGAGCCCACAGATTACTCACTCTTACTGAAATGGATGCTCTGTTGCGCCAAATGGAACAGACTGAGCGAGCAGATCAATGCAACCATGGACGACCGACCTGGGTTCAATTAAGCATTTCAGATTTAGATAAATTATTCTTACGCGGTAGGTGAAGACATGAATCACCCACCAGTCATTGCTATTGTTGGCCCAACAGCAAGCGGCAAAAGCTCCATGTCAATGAGAGTCGCGAGCGTTGCCAAACAACACGGGCAGACAATTGAACTCATTAGCATGGATTCTGCATTGGTTTACAAAGGCATGGATATCGGCACAGCTAAGCCAAGCCAAGCAGAAATGTCAGAAGTCATCCATCATGGCATTAATATCTGCGAACCAGAAGACCCTTATTCAGCAGCCAAATTTGCAAAAGATGCTAAACAGTGGATTAGCGAGATTCGTCACCGTGGCAATATTCCTTTGATTGTGGGTGGGACGATGCTTTATTGGCGTGCATTAGCGCATGGCTTATCTGATATGCCGCCAGCAGCACCAGAAGTTAGAGTTGCCATTGAGAAAAAAGCTGCTCAACTAGGCTGGGCAGCAATTCATGAAGAACTCATGCAAGTCGACCCCATTACGGCTCGTCGCCTAGAAGTCAACGACACTCAACGTGTACAAAGAGCCCTAGAAATATTTTTAATTAGCGGCAAGCCTATGTCTAGTTGGATTGATCAAGAGCCAAAAGATAGTGGCCGGCATAGCGGGGAAATTCCCATCCAGTTCCGCTTGATCTCTATCGAACCATCTGATCGAGCCGTATTACATCAACGTATTGCGCAACGTTTTGACATCATGATGCAACAGGGATTTTTAGATGAAATGCGTCACTTACGCCAAAACCCTGCACTTACACCAGAACTACCATCTATGCGAGCAGTCGGTTACCGTCAGGCTTGGGAATATTTAGATGAAAAAATTTCTTTAGAGGAATTAAAAGACCAAGCTATTGCTGCCACTCGCCAACTAGCCAAACGCCAACTAACTTGGCTGCGAGGAATTGCTGATAGAGAAATATTTGACCCACTCAATCCATCGGACATGGATCGCTGTGAGCAAGTTTGCCTTGCTCACCATCAAATCATTTGAAAAGCTTTAAACAACGATTGTTTGATGAGCACCCGCTGGTCTAGCAACAATCTCACCCAACTGATACACCGTCTCACCAGTTGACTCCAATTGCGCCTTGGCTGTGGCTGCATCAGTCGCTTTTACAATCACAACCATACCAATACCGCAGTTAAACACGCGGTGCATTTCAGCATCTTCAACGCCGCCCTTTTCCTGTAACCACTGGAATAACTTTGGCAAAGTCCAAGCACTGCGATGAAGCACTGCCTGCGTATTTTCAGGCAATACGCGCGGCACGTTTTCGACAAGACCACCACCGGTAATATGAGCCATCCCTTTAACAGTCAATTGAGACATCAACGCCAACATTGATTTGACGTAAATACGCGTTGGCGCCATCACCACATCGCTTAATGTTTGACCGTGAAAATCATCTGTTGGCTTCGCACCAGCTCGATCAATGATCTTACGAATTAAAGAATAACCATTGGAGTGAGCGCCACTAGAAGCTAATCCTAAAATAACATCACCTGGAGCAATCGTCGTGCCATCGATCATGCCGGACTTTTCAACAGCCCCTACAGCAAAACCAGCCAAATCATATTCACCCTCAGGGTACATCCCCGGCATTTCAGCAGTTTCACCACCAATCAATGCACAACCAGCCAACTCACAACCCTTAGCAATACCGCCGACCACGGTTGCAGCTGTATCTACGGATAATTTGCCACAAGCAAAATAATCTAAGAAAAATAATGGCTCAGCACCTTGGACCAAAATATCGTTCACACTCATAGCCACAAGATCTTGGCCAACGGTGTCATGACGTTGCCAGTCAAAAGCCAATTTCAGCTTAGTGCCAACCCCATCCGTGCCAGAAACCAATACAGGCTCCTTATAGCGCTTAGGCACCTCAAAAAGGGCTCCAAAACCGCCAATCCCAGCCAAAACACCCTCACGCATCGTCTTTTTGGCCATAGGCTTAATGCGTTCAACAAGAGCATCACCCGCCTCCATATCAACACCAGCATCACGGTAAGAAAGGCCCTGAGATTGAGAAGAATTTGTAGAAGACATAGGTTTAAACGTATTTGATCAGTAGAATTTTGCAATTTTAGTGGATACGCCCTATCTATGGTCTCTTTATTGGTAACTTTCTTATCACTTTCACATGAACCCACGCTTTAAAGCCTTTATTTAGGCTCATCCAGGGTTTTATCCTGCACTGGGGTTAACTCATAATTTTTACGATTTTGAGGGGTTTTTACTGAATTTCATGAGTAATTTAGATCATAAGTCTGCAAAAAATACAAAGCCAGAGCCCAGCATCAACAGTAAAATCCGGCGGTGACTAAATCTCATTCACTCCCACGCCAAACAACTCTAGACTTAGGGCATATCCCTGAAGTTAGATTGAATACTTTCATCCCCACTGGGAATGAAAGTCTCATCGGCGCTTTACAAGCCTTAGAAAACTCCTGGGAAGAGGCATCACATTTAACCCCTAGAGTACCTAATATTGATCAAAGACTCATACATGCATGGGGAGCTAGCGGATCGGGAAGAAGTCATATCTTATTAGCCATGCTCACAAAAGCAAACGATCTTCATATACCCGCTTTTCTATTGAATCAAAACAGCACACCTGATGAATGGCGCGAAGCGAGTGCAGAATTAGAAAATTTCTCTGAAAAAATAGCTCTACTCTGTGTTGACGATGTTGATTATTTAGATGAATTTAGCCAAGGGGCTTTATTCAGAATCCACAATCTCATCAAAGACTCCCCACGCCAAGTACTGATTACCACGAGCTCTTTACCACCAGCCAGCCTTCGGCTGCGTGATGATTTAAGAACGCGCTTAGCCTGGGGGCTTGTATTTCAAATGCATACCTTATCAGACGTGGAAAAATTAAATGCTTTAGAAAAAGCAGCTGCAGCTAGGGGTCTCAATCTCTCAAGCGATGTGGCACCGTGGCTGTTAAGGCACTTTCACCGCGACATGCCAAGCCTTATGGCACTTCTAGAAGCTATTGATGTGTACTCTTTAGAAACCAAGCGCGCTGTTACCTTGCCTTTAGTAAAAGAAATGCTTTCACCTAAAAATTAAGCATAATCACAATACATGACACAACTAGCATTATTCGACTTAGACCACACCCTACTACCCATTGATAGCGATCATGAATGGGGCCGATTTCTTGTCAAACTAGGGGTTGTCGATGCCGACCATTACGCTAGTGAGAATGAGCGTTTTTATGCCGACTACAAAGCTGGTCGTCTAGATATATACGGCTTTCTTCAGTTTGCGCTTAAGCCCCTCTCCGAGCACAGCAGAGAACAACTCAATATATGGCATGCTCAATTTATGCAGGAAATGATTCTGCCCAACTTACGCCAAAGCGCTCTAGATCTTGTTAAAAAACACCAAGACCAAGGTGATTTGTGTTGCGTCGTCACAGCTACCAATAGTTTTGTCACTAAACCAATTGTTAAAGCATTTGGGATTAATGACATTGTGGCAACTGAGCCAGAAGTCATTGGCGACCCTGAAACTGGTAACTTCTCAGGAAAAGTTTCGGGCACCCCCAACTTTAAAGAAGGTAAGGTGACACGCGTAACCCACTGGCTAGAGTCGAAGCAACTGAACTGGGATTCTTTAAATAATAGTTATTTCTATTCAGACTCTATCAATGACTTACCGCTGATGGAAAAAGTAAAACACCCTATTCCCACAAATCCAGATGACCGTTTACGTCAAAAAGCATCAGAAAGAAATTGGCCTGTTTTGGAGTTGTTTGCATGATCCGTCGTTTTATAGATCGCATTTTTAGCGCATCACCCAAGCAAAAAAAACTAATTCATGGACACCAAGTTGCCCCCAAAAAAATTAGTAAACGCTCGCACCACATTGACCCTGATTTACTATCAAAAAATGCGGTCAAGGTAACCCATGTTCTCCAAGATGCTGGCTACGATGCTTATATTGTCGGCGGAGCTGTACGTGACCTACTCTTAGGTATCGCGCCCAAAGATTTCGATGTGGCAACTAACGCCACACCTGAACAAGTACAAAAATTATTTAGGCGATCTCGTTTAATTGGGCGACGCTTTCAAATTGTGCACGTTACCTTTTACGGCAAAGAACGCCCAGAAATTATTGAAGTCTCCACCTTTAGAGCTCACGTACAAGCTGATGAGGCACATGTAGCAGCTAATGGTCGCATCCTCAGAGATAACGTCTGGGGTAGCCAAGCGGAAGATGCTACCCGCAGAGACTTCACCATCAACGCCATGTATTACGATCCGCAAACTGAGACTGTTTTGGATTACCACCATGGCATAGAGGATATTGCAGCAAAAACAATTCGCATGATTGGTGAACCAACACAAAGATATCGCGAAGATCCCGTAAGAATGCTGCGTGCCATCCGTTTTGCAGCTAAAACAAATTTCTCCATCGAGCCGCAAACACGAGCGCCACTAGAACTATTAGCAGACCTCATACAAGATGTGCCTAGTGCGCGCATTTTTGATGAGATTTTAAAATTGCTCATGTCTGGTCACGCTTGGTCATCCATTGCTCAGTTACAGGCAGCCGGACTTCATCACAAGATATTACCGTTAATTGATCAAATTACTGAGCACGAAGACCGTCTTAAATTTGTCAAAAAGTCTTTAGAAAATACAGATGCACGTATCAAATCTGGCAAACCTGTTTCCGCTGGATTTTTATTTGCCACCTTGCTTTGGCATGATGTCCAAGAAGCCTGGGTTAAATATGAACATCAAGATATGCCTGCTATACCAGCATTACACGCAGCTATCGATGAAGTACTAGAATCTCAAAAATCTTTTCTAGGCATGCAACGCCGCCATGAAGCGGATATGCGAGAAATCTGGACCATGCAGCCACGACTAGAAAAAAGAGTTGGGCGCTATCCATTTAGACTAGTAGAAACCAATAAATTTAAAGCTGGCTACGATTTCTTACTATTACGTGCTGAGGTTGGCGAGGTACCAACAAGCTTGGGCGAGTGGTGGACTCATTTTTGGTTAGGTGATGATGTACAACGACAAGAGCTCATGTCATCAGTCAAAACAACTACCAATGAAAGCGATGCACCCCATAAAAAGAGAAGGCGACGCACACGCTCCAAAAATGCAAAACCAAGAGCTCCTGAGCAAGCTAGCTAAAAAAAAGATAAAGTACGGGTAACAAAAATAAAAACGGGAAAGGTTTTACATGGCACTGGCCTTTATTGGTCTCGGCGGCAACATTGGTGATGCAAAACAACTCATCAAAGATGCCATTGTTTGCTTAGCTCAACGCCCAGAGTTAAGAGTGAAAACTCGTAGCTGCATGTATAAAAGTGCCCCCGTAGAAGCGACTGGTAATGATTTTATAAACGCTGTTATTTCTATTGAGACAGACATTTCTCCGAAAGAACTACTAACCATTTGTCTGCATGTAGAAAATCAGTTTGGTAGGGAACGTTCTTTTATAAATGCCCCTAGAACATTAGATTTAGATTTACTCATCTATGACCAAATAGAAATGGCTGATGAACATCTAACCATTCCACACCCACGGTTAACCCAAAGGGCTTTTGTACTTCTGCCTCTTTTAGAAATATCCCCAGATCTTGCTTTGCCTAATCTAGGTAAACTTTCACAATACCTTCAACAAGTTCAACATCAACGCATTGAAAAAGTTCAAGGCTGCTGTTGCCCAAGTAATAACATTTAGGGGTTAATATTCGCCCATGAGCTATTTACAAGACCCTAGCGCACCACGTGCACCAAAAACAATCTCCCAACTAAATACCATGTATCAGTCAGGAGAGAAAATTGTTTTCCTAACTGCTTATGAAGCCAGTTTTGCTGCACTCATGGACCATGCAGGTGTTGATGCCATCTTAGTAGGTGATTCTTTAGGCAATGTTATCCAAGGGCATCAAAGCACAACCCCCGTCACGATAGATGACATGGTGTACCACGTAGCATGTGTTGCACGAGGTAATCAATCAGCTTTTTTAATGGCTGATATGCCTTTTGCTAGCTACTCAACACCTGATCAAGCCATGGACAACGCAGCTCGATTAATGAGAGCGGGGGCGCAGATGGTCAAGCTAGAAGGCGGCGAATGGCTAGCTGACACCGTTAAATTTTTAGTTGATCGTAGCGTGCCTGTATGTGCACATTTAGGTCTAATGCCCCAATCAGTACACACTTTAGGCGGCTTCAAAGTTCAAGGGAAATCACCTGAATCAGCCAAAAAACTTATGACTGAAGCTAAATTACTTCAGGATGCTGGCGCACAAATGCTTTTATTAGAAGCCATTCCTTCAGATTTAGGCAAACAAGTGACAGAAGCGATTCAGATACCAACTATTGGTATTGGGGCTGGACCTGACTGCTCAGGCCAAGTATTAGTCATGCATGACATGTTAGGCGCATTCCCAGGACGAACACCTAAATTTGTAAAAAATTTCCTAGAAGGTCAAGGTTCAATTGAGGCTGCTGTCACAGCTTATGTCAAAGAGGTCAAGGGGGGAACCTTCCCCGCCCCTGAACACTGCTTTAAATCTTAAATCTAACTAAGATCTTCAGTTAAAAAAATCTTTAACTTTGTTGATCCAGCTTTTTTGTTGAGGGTTATGCTTCGCACCCCCTTCTTGAATGCTGTCATCAAACTGCTTTAATAGTTTCTTTTGAGCATCCGTCAATTTAACAGGCGTCTCAACCAACACATGGATATATAAGTCGCCAGGTAATGCCGTTCTTAAACTCTTAATGCCCTTAGAGCGCAATCTAAATGTTTTACCACTTTGCGTTCCCTCGGGCACATCAAAACTAGCCTTACCAGATAAAGTCGGCACCTCTATTTCCCCACCCAAAGCAGCCACCACAAAAGAAATAGGCATCTGACAATGCAAATCATCACCATCACGCTCAAATACTGCATGCTGCTTGATGTGAACCTCTACATATAGATCTCCACTAGGACCGCCATTAACACCAGGCTCACCATTACCAGCAGAACGAATCCTCATGCCATCATCAATACCCGCTGGTATTTTGACTTCTAATGTTTTTTGAGATTTAAGTGTTCCTACACCATGACACTTCTTACATGGCTTTGGAATATATTTGCCAGAACCACTACAACGAGGGCAAGTTTGTTGCATGGAGAAAAATCCCTGAGCAACCCTAACCTGTCCCGCACCATGGCAAGTTGTACATGTTTCAACTTTTGAACCTGGTTCTGCACCATTGCCACCGCATGAGTCACAGCTTGACCAACTGGGCACACGTATTTGTGTCTCATGACCCAAAGCAGCTTCTTCAAGCGTAATTTCCATGCTGTAGCGCAAATCAGCGCCACGATAGACTTGAGGACCACCGCCCCCACGACCAGCACCACCTCCAAAGATATCCCCAAAGATATCCCCAAAAGCATCTGAGAAACCACCGAAACCTTGGCCACCTCCACCAAAACCACCCATATTAGGGTCAACGCCGGCATGACCATATTGATCATAAGCAGCACGTTTCTGAGGGTCAGAGAGCATCTCGTAGGCTTCTTTAGCCTCCTTGAACTTATCCTCAGCTTCTTTACTGTCAGGATTGCGGTCTGGGTGATACTTCATTGCTAGCTTACGATAAGATTTTTTAATCTCATCGTCGCTAGCATTTTTAGCTACACCTAGAATCTCATAAAAATCACGCTTGTTAGCCAAAACTATTCCTTACTTCTTGTCGTTTACTTCCTTGAAATCAGCATCAACGACATTGTCGTCTTTTGGCTTAGCAGCTTCACTAGGCGCACCCGCTGCCGCTTGCTCTTTTTCTGCCATAGCTGCATATACTTTCTCACCTAGCTTTTGGCTAACCTTACCAAGCTCTTCAGTTTTAGCAGTAATAGCTTCTTTATCAGACCCTTTACTTGCCTCTTCTAAATCTTTTAAAGCTGTCTCAATTTTTTCTTTCTCACCAGCTTCAAGACTTGCGCCATGCTCTTCCATCGCTTTTTTAGTTGAGTGAACCAATGCTTCAGCCGTATTTTTAGCATCCACCAATTCACGCAACTTACGATCTTCATCAGCATTCACTTCCGCATCTTTCACCATGCGTTGAATCTCTTCTTCTGATAAACCTGAGTTAGCTTTAATGGTAATTTTGTTTTCTTTACCAGTTGCTTTATCTTTAGCACCCACATGCAAAATACCATTCGCATCAATATCAAAAGACACTTCAATTTGTGGTGTACCACGGGCTGCTGGAGCAATACCTTCCAAATTGAACTCACCCAAAATTTTATTAGCAGAGGCCATTTCACGCTCACCTTGGTAGACTTTAATCGTCACCGCTGGTTGATTGTCCTCAGCCGTTGAGAACACTTGAGCATGTTTAGTTGGAATGGTTGTGTTCTTCGTGATCATTTTTGTCATCACACCGCCCAAAGTCTCGATACCCAAAGACAATGGTGTTACGTCTAACAACAAGACATCTGTACGATCGCCAGACAATACCGCACCTTGAATGGCCGCACCAACCGCCACTGCCTCATCAGGGTTAACGTCTTTACGTGGTTCTTGACCGAAAAACTCTTTAACCTTTTCTTGAACCTTAGGCATACGAGTCATACCGCCTACCAAAATCACATCATGGATATCGCCCACTGACACGCCAGCATCTTTAATCGCTGTGCGGCATGGCTCAATCGTGCGCGCAATCAAGTCTTCAACCAAAGACTCTAACTTTGCACGAGTCATCTTGATATTCAAATGCTTTGGACCAGAAGCATCTGCCGTAATGTATGGCAAGTTAATGTCTGACTGTTGACTTGAAGACAACTCAATTTTTGCTTTTTCAGCAGCTTCTTTTAAACGCTGTAATGCCAATACGTCTTTTGAAAGATCAACACCTTGTTCTTTTTTGAATTCAGCAATGATGAAATCAATAATGCGCTGGTCAAAGTCTTCACCGCCCAAGAATGTGTCACCGTTTGTAGACAACACTTCAAACTGCTTCTCACCATCCACATCAGCAATTTCAATAATGGATACGTCAAATGTACCGCCACCCAAGTCATAAACAGCAATCTTACGGTCGCCTTTTTCTTGCTTATCCAAACCGAAGGCTAATGCAGCAGCTGTTGGCTCGTTAATAATGCGCTTCACTTCTAAGCCAGCAATACGGCCAGCATCTTTTGTTGCTTGACGTTGGCTGTCATTGAAATAAGCAGGCACTGTAATAACAGCTTCCGTTACCTCTTCACCCAAATAATCTTCGGCTGTTTTCTTCATCTTACGAAGAACTTCAGCTGAAATTTGTGGAGGAGCCATTTTATTACCGCGTACTTCCACCCATGCATCACCGTTATCGGCTTTAGCAATGGTGTACGGCATCAAATCAATATCTTTTTGAACTTCTTTTTCTTCAAACTTACGACCAATCAAACGCTTCACTGCATACAAAGTATTACGAGGATTCGTTACTGACTGACGCTTAGCTGGAGCACCCACCAAAATCTCACCATCTTCCATATAGGCAATGATGGATGGGGTCGTACGAGTACCCTCCGCATTTTCAATTACTTTAGGTGTATTACCCTCAATAACTGATACACATGAATTGGTTGTACCTAAGTCGATACCAATAATTTTCGCCATGCTTAAACTCCTAAAAATGTTTTATATATTTAATTTGAGGACTTGATGCTGTTTTTCAAGTGCCTCTTGAATTATTTGGGCTGACTCACCGTCACTAGTGCTGGCCTTAAGATACGATCAGCAATCAAATACCCCTTTTGCAAAACGGTCACTACCGTATTTGCCTCTTGCTCTGCTGGCACCATCGCAATCGCTTGGTGGCGATGCGGGTCAAATTTTTCCCCTATAGGATTAATTTCTAAAACACGACCCTTTTCTAAAGCAGCCATTAACTGCTTTAGGGTTAACTCAATACCCTCTTTCATCTTGGCTGAGTCTTCACCGCTATCCATTAATGCAGCGTTCAAACTATCCATCACTGGCAATAAGTTCTCAGCAAAACCCTCAATCGCAAACTTATGGGCCTTAGCCACTTCTTCCATCGAGCGACGACGGGCATTCTCAACTTCAGCTTTAGCGCGTAAAAACTGATCTTGGTGCTCTTGTAATTGCGCCTCTAAAGCCGCAATGACTTCTTCTGGAGTTGCTGGCACAGGAGGAGTCGCCTCAGCTGTCGCCGATAAATATAACTCATTGTTTTCTTTAGAATTTTCTTGATTATTTTGTTCGCTCATACGGTATTTATCCATTCAACAAATACCGATATGGGGGCTTATTCCATCATTTCAAGCCCCAGGGGGTAAATTATTATTTGGCGCCCATTTCCTTTGCGCGCAGAGCTCTAGCCTCTGATACCAACTGGGATTCAATTTGAGTGGGCCACCCGCCTAAATGATCAGCAGCAATTGCATCCAAGCCCATCACCCAAGAAGAGGCATCATTCAAACAAGGAATATAGCGATACTCTTTTCCACCAGCCGCCAAAAACTCATCCCGCACTTCCATGGCAATTTCTTCTAGGGTTTCCAAACAATCCGCGGGAAAGCCTGGGCAAAAAACATCTACACGCCCCACCTGGTTTTTTGCAAAAGACTCAATCGTTGGCGCAGTGTAGGGCTTTAGCCACTCCGCCTTACCAAAACGCGATTGAAATGTCACAAGCGCTTGATCCGCAGTTAAACCTAAAGCTTCGCGCAACAAACGTCCTGTTTTATGACACTCACAATGATAAGGGTCCCCCTTATCCAAAGTTCTTTTAGGCACACCATGGAATGAAAACACCAACTTATCGCCACGCTCAAAATCAGGACGCCCATTTAGTTGCCAAGACGCCTCTACTTGCTCTTTGAGAGCCTGGATATAAGCGGGGTGATCGTGATAATGCTTAATCAATCTCAACTCAGGTTGATTGCGCCAAGTCGCCAAAATTCTAAATATTTCATCAAAAGTAGATGCGGTCGTCGTAGCTGAGTACTGTGGATATAAAGGCAAGACCAATAATCGACTCACACCTGCATCACGCAATTTATTTAAAACAGATGGCAGACTCGGTTGACCATACCTCATGGCTAGCTCAACAATGACTTGCTTGCCTTGAGATAAGAATCTTTTTTCCAAAGCAAGCGCTTGGTTTTTTGAATGAACCAACAATGGTGAGCCACCAGTTGCCCCTTGCATCCAAATACTCGCGTACTTTTTTGCAGAGGCCTTAGAGCGAATAGGCAAAATAATGAGATTCAAAATACACCACCAAATAACACGGGGTATTTCAACGACTCTTGGATCTGATAAAAATTGTTTTAAATAACGTCTAACGGCACTAGGGGTTGGCGCATCAGGAGTTCCCAAATTAACCAATAAAACAGCCGTACGTTCTGACTGGTGATGATGTGCCATAAGAGTTAATTGCTCCGTTCTTGGTTATTTTTTAGATACATCGCTACTTATACTTAACGCACTAGAAAGAAGCTTTGCAGTCACATCCACGATGGGGATGACACGCTCATAAGCCATTCTAGTCGGGCCAATAACCCCCAAAGTTCCTACAATTTTGCCATCGACGTTATAAGGGGCGGTAATCACAGCCATATCTTCCATCGGCACCAATTCGCTTTCACCTCCGATGAAAATTTGCACGCCATCTGCGCGAGAAGATACATCTAACAGCTGTAGCAAACTAGTTCTTTCTTCAAAAATACCAAATAGACGCTTTAATTTTTCCATATCAGACGATAAATCGCCGACGCTTAATAAACGTCGCTCACCTGATATTACGACCCCAGCGTCAGCATTAGAAGTTTCAGTGCCTGCCTTAACAGCAGCCTCCATCAAAGCCGCTATATCTGTCTTCAACCCTCTTAACTCTTGGCGCAAACGCTCTTGCACAGCGTAAAAGCTTAAACCTGCAAATTGGGCATTCAGGTAATTAGCAGCCTCTACTAACTCTGAGGGTTTGTAATCCCGATCAGTCAGGATGATTCTATTTTGAACATCACCATCTGGGGTCACCAAAATTAGCAAAATTCGCTTTTCTGATAAGCGCAAGAATTCAACTTGCCTAAATAATTCGGAACGCCTAGGAGTTAATACAACACCAGCAAAAGAAGATAAATTTGATAGTACCTGGGCCGCCGCTGCCACCACCCGTTGCGGAGCATCCGCGTGAATAGCTCCCTGAGCTTCATTAGCAATCAGCTGCTCAATTGGCTTGACCGAAAGCATCGTATCAACAAATAAGCGATAACCCTTAGGCGTTGGAATGCGTCCAGCAGACGTATGAGGACTAGAGATAAACCCCATTTCCTCAAGGTCAGCCATCACATTACGAATTGTTGCCGCTGATAAATCTAAGCCTGAAAACCTAGATAGAGCACGCGAGCCAACGGGCTGCCCGTCAGCGATATAGTGCTCAATGAGAGTTTTAAGTAGGCTTTTTGATCGATCGTCCATCATTTACTAATTGTAGGGCTAATTGGGCTATGGTTTAATCAACAACATGTCAAATCTTAAGACAAAATCAGTAAATAGCCATTTCAAGAAAATTGCCCTTGTCGGCAAGTATCAAGCAGATGGCTTTGCAGAAATGCTCAACACTCTAGCCAAGGCCCTAAGCTCTTGGGGAGGCGAAGTATTTATTGAAGCAGAGACTGCTAAACATACTGGCATCTCAAATGTTAAAACTGTTCGAGCTAAAGAATTTAGCTCCACAGTCGATTTGGTCATCGTGCTCGGTGGTGACGGTACGATGTTAGGCATTGCTAGGCAAGTTGCCGGCGAAAATATCCCCCTCATTGGTATCAATATGGGTACTTTAGGGTATATGACTGATATCCCTCTTCAGGATGCCCAGTCTGTACTAAAAGATATGCTCAACGGGGAGTATCAGTCAGATACACGCTACTTACTAGAAGCCGAAGTCTTTAGAGATAATGAATTAATTGGATCCGGTTTAGCTCTCAATGATGTTGTCGTGAATCGTTCCGGTATGTCAGGCATGCTAGAGCTATCAGTTCATGTGAACAATCAATTTATGTATAACCAGCGCTCGGATGGGCTCATCATCGCCACCCCAACCGGATCAACAGCTTACGCCATGTCAGTTGGAGGCCCCATTCTCCACCCATCCGTTGAAGCCATCGTTCTAGCCCCTATTGCACCTCATGCTCTATCCAACCGCCCCATCGTTTTACCCCATGATGCACACATTGTTGTAAAACTAGCTGGCGGCAAAGATGTGAGCGTTAATTTTGATATGCAATCACTCACCAACTTAAAAGTTGGCGACCAAATTAAAATTAATCGATCTACAAAAACAGTGACTCTTTTACATCCGTTTGGGCACAGCGACTACCTAGCACTACGGAAGAAATTGCACTGGAATGAATATCCATCATCTTTTTAAATATGCTTTGCAGCCTTTCCATTCGCGACTTTGTTATTGTCGATGAGCTAGATATTGATCTGGAAAAAGGATTTACCGTCCTAACCGGAGAGACTGGTGCGGGCAAATCTATCTTGCTAGATGCTCTCTCGCTAGTCTTAGGAGAAAGAGCTGACCCCAGTCAAATTCGCGAGGGCAAACAAAAAGCAGAAATATCGGCTATTTTTTCTTTGGCAGGTCAACTTCAGCAATCTATTAATGCTTGGTTAGATCAAGAAGGCTTTGGGGCAGAAGACCAAGGGCAGACCCTCATTCTGAAGCGCTTGATTGACTCTAACGGCAGAAGCCGTGCTTTTATTAATGGCAGCACAGCCACACTCAACCAATTAAATAACCTAGGTGATCAGTTAGTTGATATTCATGGTCAACACGCACATCAACTCTTATTAAAAGCAGGGGCTCAACGCAACTTACTAGATAACCAAGCCAATCTAGGCGAACTAAGCCAACAAGTAGCTAAATTATTTAACCAATGGGATAGCGCCAAGAAACAACTAGAAAATGCCAAACAAGCTGGTGAAAATCTCCAACGCGAACAAGAACGTCTCACATGGCAACTTGAGGAATTAGACACCTTAGCCCCTAAAGAAGGTGAATGGGCTGAAGTTGAAATAGAACATGCCCGCCTTGCCAATGCTGCCAAATTAATTGAAGGGTCACAAAATGCCCTTCAGCTGATTGAGGAGCAAGAAGGTAATGCCGAAGAATTACTATCTAAAGCTTTCAGCGAAATCGAGGATTTAGCCAAACTAGATAACAATTTAGAAGATGCAAGAATCGCCATTGAATCTGCGCAGATTCAACTTGGCGAAGCAGGGCACAGTCTTAATCGCTACCTACAAAAAATTGATGTAGATCCAGATCGGCTTGCAGAAGTTGAAGAACGCCTTAAAGCATTACACACCGCCGCAAAAAAATTCAAAGTCTTGCCTGAAGCATTACATCTAGCTTGGCAAGATGTACAAGAAAAAGTATCGGCCATTCATGATGCGCAAAATTTAGAAGCTTTAGAAAAAAACCTAAAGTCCGCTCATGCAGCCTATATGAAGGAAGCTAAGGCTCTTAGTCTTCAACGCACTAAAGCGGCTAAGTTACTAGAATCAGCAGTAACAGCGGCCATGCAAGACTTATCTATGGCAGGCGGTCAGTTTGCAATTGAACTCACTGAGTTAACGCATGAGAGTGCCCACGGTCTAGAACAGGTTGAATTCCTAGTAGCTGGCCATCCAGGCGTAACACCTAAACCCTTATCCAAGGTTGCATCAGGTGGCGAACTAGCTCGTATCAGCTTAGCTATTAGTGTTATCACCTCCAAGCATAGCCAAGTGCCCACATTAATTTTTGATGAGGTTGATTCTGGTATTGGCGGAGCCGTAGCAGAAACGGTTGGCAAACGCTTAAAAGAATTGGGGCAAGTCCATCAAGTACTTTGCGTCACACATCTAGCTCAAGTAGCAGCTCAAGGACATCAACACTGGAAAGTTGAAAAACATAGCTCCAATAATGTCACCACATCAGGCATTACCAGTTTAAGTAGAAACGATCGCGTAGAAGAAATTGCCAGAATGCTAGGCGGCACAGAAATTACGGACACGACTAAACGTCATGCCCGTGAATTACTAGGTAATTAAGCCATCCCCAACACTAGTTGCCAGAGTTTCTGAACGGCACTTCTTGCAGATTTAAGTCGATCGTCCATTTCTTCTAATTTGATACGCGTTTTATCCGCACCATCTAAACGAATACGGTGTTGATATTCACGATACAAACGATAAGCATTAGCCACCTCTAACGCCAATGAATTAGGGATTAGACCAGCCTCACCCGCATTCATCAATAAAGCAATATTGCCCCAATTACCCAATAGCTTTTGATGATCATGACTAAATTGCAACACTAAGTACTGAACGATGAACTCAATATCAACCATGCCACCGCGATCGTGCTTAATATCAAATTGCCCAGAATCGTTGGGGTGACCATCCGTCACTTTTTGGCGCATAGAAATAATCTCTTGCTTTAGAGTGGCAGCATCTCGCACCTGACTTAGAACAGCATGGCGAATTTCTTCAAATTGCCGGCCAATATTTACATCCCCAGCACAAAAACGTGCCCTTGTTAAAGCTTGGTGCTCCCAAACCCATGCAGAGTTATCTTCTTCTCTTAATTGATAACTTCTAAAGGAGTCAATATTGGTAACCAACAAACCCGCCGTACCATTAGGTCTTAAGCGCGTGTCAATTTCAAACAAAACACCCGCAGAAGTAGCGGTTGTTAACCAAGCAATGAGCCGGCGAGCAAACATGGCATAGCGTTCTGAAGCTTCCTGGTCCTCACTAGGCGCATCATATAAAAACACCACATCCAAATCGGATGCATACCCCAATTCTTTGCCGCCCAATTTGCCATATGCAATCACGGCAAATTTAGGCTTCTGAGTAGGCTCTAGTCGATATTTCTTTGCAATAATTGGCCAAATCCGCTCAAGCGCCAACTCCAAAATCAAATCAGCTAAAGCTGAGAGGCGATCACTAACCTTTTCAATGGGCAAAGGTTTTTCTCGACCAATACCAAGCTCCGCCAATAAAGTTAAAAAAGTTTCTGTGTGATGCACTTGCCTTAATACATCCATGGCCTGATCTGAATGATCACCCTGCTCAATTGCATCATCCAAAAGAATATTGGTTTCAGCTTTTAATTTCGTCCAATAAAGCTCTGAATGATCTTCTGGAGAATACTGCCCTTGCCCCGTCAATAAGTCATCCAGTAAATGTGGGTGCTTAATTAAATACTCGGTCCCCCATTTAGATGCCGCAATAAATTGAACCAAACGACTCATGACATGAGGATATTCAGTCAACAAAGCTAAATAAGAAGCGCGCCTTGAAACCGACTCCAACAAACTCATCATGCGCACCAACACCTCATCAGATTTTAATGACCCCCATGATTGCTGCTGCACGTACTCAGATGATCTAGCCATTAAAGCAACGAACCTTCTTCTAGCAATATCCGTTAAAGATCGATAGCGGGCACTTCCTAACCAAGTCTCCCAACGCTCTTTTACTTGTGGGTAATCATTAGAAGGCACCCAAGAAAAATGCGCTTCTTCTACTTGCTCATTCTCATCACTCATTTTTTTCAAAACAAATGCATTCCCAAACAACTCGGCCACATGAGTTCTATGATTGGCTAGCGTGATACGAAATTCCTCTAAGCTAGCATGATTCATTGATCTAGCCAGCCGCTCTTGAGAGATATCATCCGAAGGTAAGTGATGTGTTTGTGCATCTTCCCAATACTGAAGACGATGCTCCAACCTCCTCAGATAGTCATACGCCTGCGTTAACTGCGTTAAATCAGTTTTCGATAAAAGCTGACGTTCATAAACCGCATTCAAAACCTCTAAGGTTGGTCGAATTCTTAAGCCCGGGTCTTGCCCACCACGAACCAACTGAAACATCTGGGCCATAAACTCAATTTCCCTAATGCCACCTCGACCCAGCTTGATATCAGCAGCTCGTTCAGGATGAGCCAGACTTCTTTTCTCTGCCTCTTGTTGGATTTGCCCATGTAATTCCCGAATTGCAGCAATCACGCCAAAATCCAGATACCGACGATAAACAAATGGCCGGACCAAATCCTGCAACCCTTTAAACAAACGAGGATATATTGGATTATTTTCAGGGGGATAAACCATGCGACCCTTAATCCACGCATAACGCTCCCACTCGCGCCCCTGAACACTAAAGTACTCTTCCAACATCCCCAAACTACAAACTAATGGCCCAGAGTCACCATTGGGCCTCAAACGCATATCCACACGAAATACGAAACCATCGGCCGTTAGTTCTGATAACAAAGAGATTAATTTTTTACCTAAACGGGTGTACCACTCATGATGAGAAATACTTTTCAATCCACCCTGCGTATCTCCCTCATCTTCATAGATAAAAACTAAATCAATATCAGATGAAACATTGAGCTCGCGACCACCCAATTTGCCCATACCAACTACCATCAACGGAACGTATACGCCATCTGCAGATAAAGGCTCCCCAACAAGCGGCCTCATATCAATCCGCAATGCTTCTATAGATATCTCAATCGCTTTCTCAGCAAATAAACTAATACCTGTAGTAACCTCTTTGAGATCTGCCAAGCCATTGATATCTCTATAGGCAGTTAATAATATGAATTTTTGGCGGGCTAAACGCAATTGGGAAGCAAAAACTTCCAAATTAATAGGCTCTTGAGCTAGAACCTCCCTAGCTCCAGACAAAATATCATCAATAACCTGTTTGCAGATAGGATCACTTACCCGAACAGATAGATCATCAACCCATCCTGGCTGAGCATTCAGCCAGCGATTAGCGTAGGCAGAATGTTCACGAAGTGCCAAAAAACCAACATCATTAATTCTCATAATATCTATGTTATAGCTATCCATACCTGCTTGGCTATCGCATAATGACGAAATGTCTTGGTCACAAATTTCCACCGCCATCAATACCCTGCTTGAATTTAAAGAAAAAGCAGAAAAATGGGCCGCTTGGAGAAAGATTGCTCAATGGCTAAGTTTCTCCATATTTAGCATTTTTTTAATTATTCACTTGGCAGTTAGATTTTTTATCTGGCCACAAGTTGAAGGGCACAAGACTTATTTTGAACAAGCCATTAGCCAGAATGTAGGGGCAGTGGTCAAGATTGGTGAAATTAAAACAAGTTGGTCCGCCTTATGGCCATCATTCACAATCAAAAATATTTCCATAACGGATAAAAGTTCCTCGCAGAAAGAACTTCTCCACATTCCAGAAGTGAGCGGCAGACTGGCATGGGAAAGTATTTGGCACCTAAAACCCTACTTCCATAATCTCAACTTTGAAAACGCCACCATTGAAGTAAAAAGAGACCAAGAAGGCAACTGGGATGTTGCTGGCATTAAGCTACTAAAAAACTCCGCTGGATATACATTTGGCAACTGGTTGTTTGATCAAGATAACGTCAATGTCACCAACGCGAAAATTGTTTGGCTAGATCAACTAAAACAAAGCTCATCGTATGCCATAACGATTAATAGCCTGCAACTGAACAACTCATGGCTAACACATCAAATCAAATTATCCGAAGATAGTCCTTGGCATGAAAAAACCGCAACTATTCAAGCCAACTTCAAACATAATCTTTTAGGTAATGCAGGGAACTGGGAAGACTGGAGTGGCAAACTTGAGTGGCATGTAGAAGGCATTGATCTCAAGAAAGTTAGTCAAGTTTTCGATAGCCCCATCAAAATCATCGATGGTCAAATAAGCATTGTCGGCAACACCTATTTGAATAACGGCATTCTTGATGGCGGAGAAACTACTTTACTAGGTCAAAATCTCCATTTTGACTGGGAGCGCTTTAACAAACCGCTCAAAATCCAGTCAATTGAAAGCCGCTTAGAACAGAGCACTCAGGGCAGCACCATGACATTAAACGCTCCCTTACTAAAGTGGCGCGCCAACAATCAATCCACTCCACAAGAACTTAATGACATCAGTCTTTACTGGAAAATTGCTCCAAATATCGAATCTGTAAAAAGTGTAGGCATTAAAGCAGCTCACATCGACATTGAATTATTTGAGCAATTGGCCAAACAATTTCCATTACCTAAAGATTTAAATGAGTTCATTAGGCAATATCAAGCTGCTGGTGAATTAGAAGATGTTGATGCAAGCTGGAATGCAGAAACCCACAAATTACCATTTGATATCCAAATACCAGGATTTAACCAATCCCATTACAACCTATCTCTAAAGTTCAATCATTTATTCCTGACACCTTTCAATAAAGGTGAACTTGCTGTTGCCAATATCAAAGGTAATCTAAACGCATCAGAAATTGGTGGAGAAGTGAAATTAAATAGCTCCTCGTCAGTTATCACACTACCGAAGATGCTAGAAAATGATGTATTGGAATTAAATCAAGCCAACGGCTCCATTAAATGGAAAAAAGAAGACGGCGCCTGGGCTTATGAGTTAAATGGCGTACATCTTGATAATGCCGATGCATCCGTTAATTTTGATGCGGCTTATAGACCTAAGCACGGTAACAGCCCCGAAAAAATTAAAATTAAAGGCGATATTAAAAGAGCCAAGCTTCAAAATATTACTCGTTACTTCCCTATAGCCATGTCTGCTGATGCAAGGAAATATATCAATCAATCATTGTTAGATGGCGAAGTCAATGATGGGACGATCTACATTGAAGGCAACCCAGAGCAGATTCCATTTAACGCCAAACACCCAGGTATTTTTAATCTTGAACTACCTGTCGTTAATGCCAATTATTTGCCTGCCAAAGAAATTTCTCAAACTGGGGGCAAGTGGTCACCATTCGCACACGTCACAGGCCTAGTGGTATTTAATGGCGCACGCCTTGAATTAGATATTAAGGAAGCCACTTACGAAAGCGTTCAGCTAAGAAAAATTAAAGGTTATGTGGCTGATATTGTTAGCCATAATGCGACCATCACGATTGAAGGTCAAGCAGAAGGTTTGGCTAAAGACTTGCTAACTTACTATGCAAACAGCCCCTCTGGCAAGAAAGTAACAGATAACTGGGAAAAAATTAAACCAGAAGGTCAAGCAAAGCTCAATCTAAAACTAGAAATTCCTCTTCAAAATGTTGATCAATCAAAAATTCATGGTGAGATCTCATTAAGTAAAAATAGCGTCAACATTAATAACCAAGTTGATATTAAAGACATATCCGGGGACATTCTTTTTTCAGAAGAAAAAATTCTTGCTAAGAACTTAAAGGCGCAAGCACTTGGCGGCACTATCACCATCACCACACCTAGCCAATTACCTTGGCAATCACAGAATGACATGCGAGTCATCGGAAATGCAAAAATTGATGCTCTCACCGAACTACTCAATGATGGAAATAAAGATAGCTTAGGCTTTGCGCTTGCGAAACAATTTGAAGGTCAAGTTAACTACGATGGCAAGCTATCGATCACCAACAACGGCTACAAAATCAATTTAGGCCTACAGTTAAATGAGCTAGCATCACAGTTACCCGCTCCACTTAATAAAAAATCAGGGTCCTCCATGAATGGTCAGCTGTTGATGGAAAATATTTCCATCAATGGGAAAACTGAACATGTTGGCATGGTAAAAATTGAAAAACTACTTGAAACTAAATTTGCTTACAAAGACTCTTCTTCCTCACGCATTAGTTTAGGTATAAATGCCCCAGCTAATTTACCAACACAAGGTTTTTCAGCAACCATTGTTTTAGAAAAATTGGACCTCGAAGCTTGGCAAAATTGGAGCGATAAAAATCTTCCCGACTCATCAACTAGCGCGCCCAAAAAATCAAGCGGCACACAACTTAATACACTGTCAGCCTCAATAGGTTCTTTAAAAATCGCCGATAAAGAACTTAAAAATATCACCTTGTCAGCCACCCATGACCAAGACATTTGGCATGCCAGCATCAACTCATCACTAGCAGTTGGCTTGATTCAATGGAAGTCACCTCAAGCAGGATTGCCACAAGGAAAATTAACAGCAAAGCTTCAAAAGCTAATTATTGATAGCGAAGCTTCTGACGACACCATTACCAAAAGCATTAATCAACGTATTCAAAAAATACCTGCACTTGATATTCAATCAGAACAAACCATCATTAATGACAAGCCATATGGCAAGATGGAATTACTAGCTAGCAACGATAAGAATGATTGGAAAATTGAGAAACTTAATCTAAAAACCGCAGACGCCAAACTAACTGCGCACGGTAAATGGATACTGCCTCACCAAGATAAACAAATCTCCCCAGGAAGAACTGAATTAATATTTGACCTAGATATTGATAATGCTGGAGCCCTACTAAATAACTTAGGATTCCCAAAAACAATTGAAGATGGATCAGGCAAGCTCGTTGGTACCATCCATTGGGTTGGGGCACCATACAAATTTGACATCAAATCTTTAAAAGGCGATATGTCTTTAGATTTGGCTAAGGGAACAGTTTTACAAGTTGAGCCAGGCATCGCACGTTTATTGGGTGTATTGAGCTTCCAAGGTCTAAGTCGAATTGCTACATTAGATATTAGCGGCGTATTAAAACCTGTTGTATCTCAAGGCACCCCATTTGATCGCATCACATCCAAAGGCACGATTAACAATGGTATTGCTCTGATTCAGGATTTAAGCATGAAGGGCCCTCAAGGCAATGTGCGCTTAACGGGTCAAGCTAATCTGATTAATGAAACTCAAGATATCAGAGTAACCGTTGTACCTAATCTTAATGCTGGCTCAGCTTCTTTAGCCTACACCTTTGTAAATCCAATTATTGGCCTAAGCACCTTGGTCGGCCAGTATTTAATTGCTGACGAAGTCAGCAAACTCTTCCAATTAGACTATCTCATCCAAGGAACTTGGGCTACACCACAAATTATTGCCTTAGATAACAAAGGTAAACCTATTAATGAGAGCCAATTAAAAGAGATTAGAGACAAATCTCTACTACGCCAACAGCAAAATCCGAATAAGCAATAGAATGCAGGCATGACCTCTTCTGCACAGTTATCCGTTGCCAGCATACAAATGGTGTCTTCACCATCTTGGGCGGAAAATCTTAAGGCCGCAAGCCGCCAAATATCGCTAGCTAAGGCTGCAGGTGCTAGCCTGATCGTTTTACCTGAATATTTCTGCCTCATGGGGCATTCCGATAAAGATAAAGTCAAAATTCGTGAAGAGTTTGGCGAAGGGCCTATTCAAGATGCTCTTAGAAATTTAGCGATTCACCATCAAATTTACCTCGTGGCCGGCACCATTCCACTTGCCTCCACCAATCAAGATAAAGTGAGAAATACAACATTAGTATTTAATCCGTCTGGGGATGTCATTAGTCGTTACGACAAAATTCACCTATTTGGGTTTAAACAAGGCGATGAAAATTACCAAGAATCCAATACGATTGAACCAGGCACACAACCAACTAGCTTCACCCTTAATCATGCGCAAATTGATTGGACATTTGGTTTATCCATTTGCTACGACATGAGATTCCCAGAGCTCTATAGAGCCATTGGGCCTGTAGATTGCCATCTCATACCTGCCGCATTCACTTACACCACTGGCAAAGCTCACTGGGAAATATTATTACGTGCGCGCGCCATTGAAAATCAATGCTATGTTTTAGCAAGTGCACAAGGTGGAAAACATGAAAATGGTCGAAGAACTTGGGGGCAAAGTATGCTGATCAACCCTTGGGGAGAAATCGAATCCGAATTAAAAGACGGAGAAGGTTTCGTAATGGGCACCCTTAAAAAAGAGTTGATTAATGACATTCGTACAAAATTACCTGCTCTACAGCACCGCACTCTTTAATTAGCTTATGAACTCACATTTAGCCTTGGAAACTCCCCTTTCACTTAGTCGAGCAGACGCATTAAAGATTGCTAAAGATATTCTTTTAGAGCCAGCAGGTATTACCGAAGCAGATCTTCAAAAAACCCTGTCTCACATGCATTTACACCGACTAGATGATGCCGACCTTTATTTTCAGAGAACCTTAAATGAGTCCTGGAGCTTAGAAGAAGGAATCGTTAAATCTGGCAGTTTCAGCATTGATCAAGGTGTTGGTGTGCGCGCTATTAGCCAAGATAAAACAGCATTTGCTTATTCTGATGAAATTAGCGCCTCAGCACTTCAACATGCGGCGCAAGCCACACGAGTAATTGGGCCAAAAAATCAAAAAGTTCACCTATTGCCTCAGTGGGGAACACCTTCAACACATGCGCTTTATCAACCGTACGACCCACTAGCTAGTTTAGATGCCAAAGCTAAGATTGCTTTACTAGAAGATATTGAACAAAAAGCCAAAGCTAAAGACCCACGCATCGTCCAAGTGATGGCTGGATTAGCCGGTGAATTTGATGTTGTTTTAGTTGCTAGAGCCAATGGCGTACTAGCCGCAGATATTCGCCCATTAGTCAGAGTATCAATTACAGTCATTGCTGAACAAAATGGTCGCCGTGAAGTAGGCTCTTCAGGCGGTGGAGGGCGATTTGATTATCACTTTTTTGATACAGAAAAAATTGATCGCTGGATTGATGAAGCAGTGCATTCGGCATTAATCAATTTGGATTCACGTCCAGCCCCTGCAGGTCCAATGACTGTTGTTTTAGGCCCTGGCTGGCCAGGTGTTTTACTGCATGAGGCTATTGGCCATGGTTTAGAAGGTGACTTCAACAGAAAAGGCTCCTCAGCTTTTTCAGGACGCATTGGTCAACAAGTAGCCGCTAAAGGTGTTACCGTAGTTGACGATGGCACCATTTCTGGTAGAAGAGGCTCCCTATCAATTGATGATGAAGGCACGGCAACTCAATGCACAACGCTCATCGAAAACGGCATACTAAAGGGATATTTACAAGATAGTCTTAATGCTCGTTTAATGAATATGCCCACAACAGGCAATGCTCGACGCGAAAGTTATGCCGCATTACCTATGCCGCGCATGACAAACACCTATATGCTTGGTGGAAAAGAAGACCCTCAGGAGATTATCAGCAGCATCAAAAAGGGTCTTTATGCGGTAAATTTTGGCGGCGGACAAGTTGATATCACTAGCGGAAAATTCGTGTTTTCCGCCTCAGAGGCCTACTGGGTTGAGAATGGAAAAATTCAATATCCAGTTAAAGGGGCCACCATCATTGGTAATGGACCAGAATCGCTCAAAGATATCAGCATGATTGGCAATGATATGAGTCTAGATAGCGGCATCGGGGTTTGCGGTAAAGATGGTCAAAGTGTTCCCGTAGGAGTTGGTCAGCCCACCCTAAAAATAGACAACATGACAGTGGGTGGAACAGGATAATTGGACAAGTAAAAAAACTGTGCTACATTAGACCTATGCGTGCAATTAATTTTTATTTCTTTTACTTTTGGTTCTCAGGCCACGGCGGTCGAGAGGCAGATATTTAAATATAAATTTCTAGCACTCAATCAAACCGCCGAATAACACGGCGGTTTTTTTATACCCTTAGATTTTTAAAATAGTGAAATTGGAGTGAATCATATGAGCAATAAAACTCTAGGCAACATTGATAACTGGTATGCAAGCGTCGACAAAACTTCAGAGACCGACGATGAACGCATTCAGGAAATTACCGTGTTACCACCCCCAGAGCATCTCATTCGCTTCTTTCCAATCAAAGGGACTGCGACTGAAAAATTAATTAATAGCACACGTAAAAAAATACGTGACATCATGCATGGCAAAGATGATCGCCTACTCGTCATCATTGGACCTTGCTCGATTCACGATCCAAGCGCTGCTATTGAGTACGCCAACCGTTTATTAGAACAGCGTAAAAAATATGCTGGCGAACTAGAAATCGTGATGCGTATTTACTTTGAAAAACCAAGAACAACTGTTGGTTGGAAAGGGTTAATTAATGACCCATACCTAGATGAAAGCTACAAAATTGATCAAGGCTTGAGAATTGCTAGGCAGTTATTGATTGAAATCAATCGCATTGGTATGCCTGCTGGTAGCGAGTTCTTAGATGTGATTTCTCCACAATACATTGGCGATTTAATTTCATGGGGGGCAATTGGCGCACGCACGACTGAAAGCCAAGTTCACCGTGAATTAGCTTCTGGCATTTCTGCGCCTATTGGTTTTAAAAATGGCACGGATGGCAATATCAAAATTGCCACAGATGCTATCCAATCAGCCAACAGGCCGCATCACTTCCTATCCGTTCACAAGAATGGTCAGGTGGCAATTGTTGAAACAAAAGGTAATGCAGACTGTCACGTTATTTTGCGTGGCGGTAAAACGCCTAACTACGATGCAGAAAGTGTTGCAAAAGCTTGTGCTGAATTGGAAGCCTCTAAGCTTCCTGGCACCCTAATGGTTGACTGCTCTCATGCTAACTCAAGCAAACAACATGAGCGTCAAATTGAGGTGGCGAAAGATATCTCAAACCAGCTAGCTTCTGGATCAAAACAGGTATTTGGTGTCATGATTGAAAGCCACATCAACGAGGGGGCGCAAAAATTCACGCCTGGCAAAGATGATCCTGCTAAGCTTCAATACGGCACAAGCATTACCGATGCTTGCATTAACTGGGATGATTCAGTCAATGTCTTAGAGATTTTGGCCGAAGGTGTTAAAAAACGTCGCGCGATGAAGTAATTAATACACGACAAGTAAAAAAGACCCCATGGGGTCTTTTTTACTTTTACATTTCTTTGAATCTTATTTTTGTAGCAATGTTTATTTTGATTCTTTTTTATGCTTCCATAAAACATCCGATCCACCGCCTGCTTGATTAAGCACTCTAGCAATAACAAACAATAGATCTGACAAGCGATTGACATACTGTCTAGGGCTATCGTGAATCGATTCTGTTCTACCCAATTTAACAATCGAGCGTTCTGCTCGACGGCAAACAGTTCTACACACATGCGCCTGCGCTGCTGCTCTTGAACCACCAGGCAAAATAAACTCTTCTAATTTAGGTAATGTGCCGTTGTACTTTGATAACCAAGTATCTAGTTGAGCTACTTGCTCTTCTTTTAATAAGGTGTAATTCGGGATACACAATTCCCCACCTAGATCAAATAAGTCATGCTGTACTTGAGAGAATAATTCTCTCAATTCAACGGCAACGCTTACTGGAATATCTTCGGTAATTAAAACGCCAATTTCCGAATTTAGCTCATCAACATCACCCATGGCGCAGATACGCAAATGGTCTTTATCCACTCGTTGACCATCACCTAAACCAGTGGTCCCAGCGTCACCTGTACGCGTTGCTATTTGTGTTAATCGTTTGCCCATGACACTGATTATATGGAAATGGCTAGAATAGAGTAAAACCACAATAAATAGAGACAAATGGATACCATTCTTACCCCCGCTCCCGCTGAAATATTAGCCCGACAAAAAGAGCTAATTGATGCTCTTAAACCTTTGCTACCCACGTCAGCCTTACTTTGGGAGCCTGAAGACACCATCCCTTATGAATGCGATGGACTGGCTGCCTATCGACAAATGCCCCTAGCAGTAGCTCTACCTGAAAACCAAGAGCAAGCAGTAGCGGTTGTCAAGGTTTGCCAACGTCTTCAAGTGCCGATTGTTCCTAGAGGCTCAGGAACAGGTCTTTCCGGTGGCGCCATGCCAATAGCACAAGGATTAGTGTTATCCCTAGCTAAATTAAAGAAGATTATTCATATTGACCCAATCGCAAGAACAGCCGTTGTTCAACCTGGAGTTAGAAACCTAGCCATTTCAGAAGCGGTCGCCAAGCATGGTTTGTACTATGCTCCCGACCCATCCTCGCAAATTGCCTGCTCAATTGGAGGCAATGTCAGCGAAAACTCTGGTGGAGTTCACTGCTTAAAGTATGGCCTGACCCTGCACAACATACTTAAAGTAAAGGCCATTTTGATGAATGGCGAAGTAGTTGAATTTGGTAGTCTAGCTCCCGATGCTCCTGGGCTAGATTTACTATCCATCCTAGTGGGCAGCGAAGGGATGTTAGCTGTTATCACCGAGGTGACAGTCAAACTAGTTCCCAAACCTCAGTTAGCCCAAGTCATTATGGCTAGCTTTGATGATGTTGAAAAAGGTGGCAATGCCGTTGCGGCAGTTATTGCAGCCGGCATCATCCCCGCTGGATTAGAAATGATGGATAAAGCAGCCACTCGTGCTGTTGAAGAATTTGTTCATGCCGGTTATGACACTAATGCCGAAGCTATTCTGCTTTGCGAGTCCGATGGCACCCCAGAAGAAGTGGCCGAGGAAATTGAACGCATGACACAAGTACTCAATCAATGTGGCGCCATCAGAATCCAGGTATCTCAAAGTGAAAGCGAGCGTTTAAAGTTTTGGAGTGGTAGAAAAAATGCTTTCCCTGCAGCAGGAAGAATTTCCCCTGACTATTACTGTATGGACGGCACCATTCCGAGACAGCATATAGCCACCCTACTCAAACGCATTCAAGAGATGGAGAAAAAATACCAGCTGCGTTGCATGAATGTATTCCACGCAGGCGATGGCAATATGCACCCACTTATTTTATTTAATGGCTCAGATGTTGATGAATGGCATAGAGCCGAAGAATTTGGAAGTGACATCTTAGAAACCTGTGTTGAATTAGGTGGCACCATTACTGGCGAGCACGGTGTTGGCATTGAAAAAATTAACTCCATGTGCGTTCAATTTGGCGAAGCTGAAAGAAATATGTTTTGGTCTGTTAAAGCATCCTTTGATCCAGAAAAATTACTTAATCCAGACAAAGCCATTCCAACACTAAATCGTTGCGCCGAATATGGACGTATGCGTATTACAGGCGGCGCCCTACCTCATCCAGAATTGGAGCGTTTTTAATGTCACAAGCTGCTCTTAATCACTTTAAAGATCAAATTCTTCAGGCCAGCACAGAAAAAAATATTCTGCGCATTACTGGCTCTGGCTCCAAAGACTGGTTTGGCAACAATTTAAAAGGCACCCCACTTCCAACCAAAGCATATCAAGGCATCATCAACTATCAACCAGATGAATTAGTTATTACCGTTAAATCTGGCACCCTCGTCAAAGAAGTCGAAGAAGCGTTAGCTAAAAACAATCAACAGTTTGCATTTGACCCACCCCACTTTGAAGGCGCAACAATTGGCGGCATGGTTTGCTCAGGATTAGCCGGCCCAGGAAGGGCTGCAGTTGGAGGTTTAAGAGACTTCGTTCTTGGTGCCAATATCATGGATGGCCGAGGAAAAATCATGAGTTTTGGCGGCACGGTCATGAAGAATGTGGCGGGATATGACGTCTCCCGTTTACTGCCAGGCTCTCTTGGAACACTCGCCCTGCTTCTTGATGTATCTATTAAGGTACTACCAAAACCAGCTGCAAGCGCAACCCTTCAAGTTGATATAGAGCAAGCCAACGCCATTGCATTAATTAATCAACTAGCTAGCCAACCATGGCCCATTAATGCTAGCTGTTGGATTGGCGAAAAGATGGGTACACTTTATTTAAGACTTAATGGTGCTAAGGCAGCCGTTCAAACAGCCATCACTTCATTTAAAAATGAATACGGCATGCAGTTAATGGCTGATGAAATCGCCCATGATTTTTGGGTAAGCATCAGAGACCAACAGCACCCTTGGTTTACCAACAATTCTGAGCAGCCCCTTTGGCGATTAGCCGTCTCTCCAACATCCCAAGTTTTACCAATAGCTGGCGAAACTGTTATTGAATGGCATGGTGGACAACGGTGGTTAAGAAGCCATATCAGTAGCGAAGCAATTAAAGCGATAGCTAGATCTCATGGCGGTCACGCCAGCGTTTTTAAATCCACCGTCAAAACAAATGACATGTTTAGCTCTTTAAAAGACCATCCTTTAACGGCGGCGCTTGCCCCTATTGAGGAACGTCTAAGAAAATCATTTGACCCAGCAGGTGTATTTGCTACAGAAAGACTCATCTAATATGCAAACCGAATTAGCGCCTAATTTTGCCGGAACACCAGAAGGTCAAACTGCTCAAGCCATCTTAAATAAATGTGTTCACTGTGGCTTTTGTACAGCCACCTGCCCCACATATCAATTACTAGGTGATGAGCTAGATGGACCAAGAGGTCGCATTTACCTCATTAAACAAATAGCAGAAGGCAAACCTGCCACAGAAAAAACACGATTACATTTAGATCGCTGTTTAACTTGCAGAAATTGTGAAAGCACTTGTCCAAGTGGTGTGGATTATGGTCATCTCATAGATATTGGCCGCAAATGGGCAGAAGAACAAACCAACCCAAGACCATTTACCGAACGCCTACTCAGAAAACTTCTTGCTAAAGGCTTAACCAACCAAACACTTTTTAACAACGGTATGCGACTAGGTCGATTACTTAGACCATTCATGCCATCAGTCATCAAGAGCAAGATTCCCAAAGGCAGATCACCTGGTACACGACCAGCGTCTGGTCAACACGCCCCAAAAATGTTGATGTTAGAAGGCTGCGTTCAACCGGGCATGCTACCTAACATTAACCATGCCACCGTTCGAGTGATGCACCATTTGGGCATCGATGTTTTATCTACCCCTAAAGCCGGTTGTTGTGGCGCACTTCAATACCACCTTAATGAACAAGAAGCTGGGCTTAACGATATGCGTCGCAATATTGACGCTTGGTGGCCGTATGTTACTGGTGAAGCTACAGAGTGCCGCGGCCAAAAAGTGCAGGCCATTTTAATGAATGCCTCTGGTTGTGGTGTGACAGTTAAAGAATATGGTCATATGCTAAAAGATGATCCTCAATATGCTGAAAAAGCAAAAACTATTTCAGCACTTTGCAAAGATTTAGTTGAAGTACTACCCAACTACACACCTCAACTAAAAACATTGCTAGGTCCATTAAACGAGAAATTGGTTTATCACCCTCCCTGCACATTGCAACATGGCCAACAAATTAAAGGGGCTTTAGAAGCTTTTTTTAGTGAGCTAGGTATCCAAACTCATCTTTGTAAAGATAGTCATTTATGTTGCGGTTCAGCGGGAACCTACTCTGTATTACAGCCAGCCCTATCAAAACAGCTAAAAGAACAAAAAATAAATAATTTATTAAACACTGTGAATGAAAGCGGTGCAGAACAAATTATTTCTGCCAATATTGGCTGCATTACGCATTTACAAAATAATCAGGCACCAGTTGAACATTGGATTGAATTAATTGATGCCGCCCTGGAAAAAACTCATTAAGCCATGAGTTCAATTCATGACAACCTCCAAGCCGTTAAAGAGCAAATTATTCGGGCAGCCACTGCATCCGGAAGAGACCCTGCTCACATACAGTTATTAGCCGTATCCAAAACATTCCCTGCTGAGGATGTTAGAGATGCCTACACTTGGGGGCAAAATTCTTTTGGCGAAAACTATGTGCAAGAAGGTGTTCAAAAAATTCAGGCTTTAGCGGATTTACGTTCCCATATTGAATGGCACTTCATTGGCCCCATTCAAAGCAATAAATCTCGCGATGTAGCAGAAAATTTTGACTGGGTTCATAGCATTGATCGACTAAAAATCGCACAAAGATTAAATGATCAACGCCCCAAACATCTGCCACCTCTTAATGTCTGCGTACAAGTGAACATCAGTGGCGAAAATAGCAAAAGTGGTATTCAAGAACATGAATTACTTGATTTATGTTTAGCCATTACCCAAATGCCTCAATTAAAGCTGCGTGGCTTAATGAGCATCCCAGAACCAACAGAGGATGAACAAGAACAAAAGAAAGCTCATCATGCTTTATTTCTAATGCTTGAACACTTAAAACAAAATACCGCCCTACAATCCTCATCTGCGCAACTAGACACCCTTTCCATGGGCATGTCATCGGATATCAATACTGCAGTCGCAGAAGGTAGTACGATGGTGCGTATTGGTACAGCGATATTTGGCAAAAGAACATATTTATGACATCTCTATCAAATTTAAAAATTAGCTTTATTGGTGGCGGCAACATGGCCAGCGCTCTTATTGGGGGTCTTCTTCATCAAGGCGCACAAGCCTCTAATATTTATGTTGCTGACCCATTTGAAGGCACGCGCGAACGTCTAAAAACAGAATTTAAGGTGCTATCTAAAGAAAGTATCTCAGCGCTTTCAGCGCAGATTCAAACATCCAATGTCCTAGTTCTTGCTGTTAAGCCACAACAATTTAAAGAAGCGGCGACAGAATTAAAGCCAGTCCTAGAAACTTCAACTAATAAACCACTTTGCTTGAGCGTGGCAGCAGGTATTCGCACCCAAGATATGGCAAGATGGCTTAATCATCAACGACTCATTAGAGCCATGCCCAATACACCGGCATTAATTGGTCAAGGCATGACAGGTTTATTTGCTAGCAAAGAAGCTAACAAAGAAGACCAAATGCACGCAGAGAGTATCTGCTCAGCTGTCGGAAAAATTACTTGGGTAAGCGATGAAAAACAAATTGATGACATCACCGCTGTATCAGGTAGCGGCCCCGCCTATGTTTTTGCATTTTTAGAGGCGCTTGAAAAAGCAGGTATCGCGCAAGGCTTAAGTGCTGAACAAGCTCGCACACTAGCTTCACAAACCGTCATTGGAGCAGCCACTTTAGCCATCCAATCAACAGATACTCCAGCAGTTCTAAGAGAAAAAGTAACCTCCAAGGGTGGAACCACCTATGCCGCCCTACAAGTGCTCGAGAATAAACAATGGGGCAATATCTTAGGAGAGGCGATTGCCGCGGCTAGCGCACGCGGCAAAGAAATGGGCGAAGAATTCGGTAAAGACTAAACCGTCTTTACTACGACACGGCAATTGCTATAAATAAGCAAGCGCCCAACCAGTTGTTTTGCTTAAAAGCTTGAAAACACTTGGCACGATCCCGCGTTTTAACTAAACGATAATAGTGAATAACTAGGATCAATCCTAAACTCCAAAATATCCAAAAGCTTAATGAAAAATTAAGTTGGATAGCTAAGTAAGCAAAACCTGTAAACAAAAATAGATAACACAACATAATTGCTAAAACTTCATATTGGCCAAAAGTAATAGCTGAAGTTTTCATGCCCAATTTCACATCATCATTTTTATCAACCATCGCATAAGCGGTGTCATAAGCTATAGCCCAAGCAATATTGGCAAAGAATAAAACCCAAGAATATCCAGGGATTTTATTTTGCACAGCTGCGAAAGACATGGGGATTCCAAATGAAAAGGCAATGCCCAAAATAGCCTGAGGAATTGAAAAAAATCTTTTTGAAAATGGGTAAATGATGGCAACTAACAAAGCTGGCACAGATAACCATTTTGTATAAGCGTTTAACGGCGTAATTAACAAAAACGCCAAAGCAGCCAATACACCTGCCACTGCTAGAGCTTCCCAAGGTTTTATTTTTCCAGAGGTAACCGGCCGCTCTTTCGTTCTTTCCACATGCAAATCAAAACCTCTATCTGCAAAATCATTGATGGCACACCCAGCACTTCTCATTAAGAATGTACCCACCACGAAAATAGCAAAATACAAAAAACTAGGGTGACGATCACTAGCTAGCCATAGACCCCACAAGGTAGGCCACAAAACCAATAAAGTTCCAACAGGCTTATCAAATCGAATAAGTGCTAAATAAGCGGATATTTTTGTTCGTATCATAGGCAGAGCATATCAAGCTTTTATGTAGTCAGCTTTATGACCCAACCAACGATCTAAATGTTGCAGCACTAAATCTGGATGTTGCACCAACAATCGGGCAGATAATTCTTTGGTTTTCTCGATCAACCCATGCTCTTGTTGTAAATCCACAAATCGCAACATGGCGTCCCCCGATTGTTTGGCGCCCAATAATTCCCCAGGCCCACGCAAAGCCAAATCTTTCTCAGCAATTAAAAATCCATCCTGAATCTCTTTAATGTTTTGCAAACGCTCTTTAGCAGCCATTGACAACTCATCACCATAAAGCAAGATACAGACTGATTGAGCTGAGCCACGACCTACACGCCCTCTTAATTGATGCAATTGAGAATAGCCAAACCGCTCAGCATGCTCAATGATCATCAATGAAGCATTGGGCACATCTACCCCCACTTCAATCACGGTAGTTGCCACCAAAATTTGTATTTCGCCTGCCACAAAAGCCTGCATAACAGCATTTTTTTCATCTGCTTTTAATCGCCCATGTACCAAGCCAACCCTCACATCTGGCAAGGCTACCTGCAAGGCCTGATGTGTATCAACCGCTGTTTGTAACTGCAATACGTCCGACTCTTCAATCAAAGGACAAACCCAATACACCTGAGTCCCTTTAACTATTTCATTTCGTAAACCTGCTACTACCTCATCACGACGCTCTGCCTTAACTAATTTTGTGACCACTGGTGTTCTACCAGGAGGCAACTCATCAATCACTGAAACTTCTAAATCTGCATAAAAAGTCATGGCCAAAGTTCTTGGTATTGGAGTGGCAGACATCATCAATTGATGGCAATCAATTTCAATATCATCAATTTTTTGCTGAAGTTGTAAACGCTGCTTCACGCCAAAGCGGTGTTGCTCATCCACAATCACAAGACCCAACTTAGAAAACTCAACGCCCTCCTGTATCAGCGCATGAGTACCAATGATTAACTGCCCTTCGCCACTTGCCATTAGTGCTTGAGCTTCTCGTTTCTCTTTAGCCTTTAAAGACCCAGTTAACCATACAACTTGGATTCCCAACGGCTTTAACCAAGCCGTCAATTTCCTATAGTGCTGCTCCGCTAAGATTTCAGTTGGAGCCATGATCGCGGCTTGATAACCATGATCAATACAGTGTAATGCGGCAAGTGCTGCAATAATGGTCTTGCCACTACCTACATCGCCCTGCAGGAGGCGATTCATAGGGTAAGAATTTGATAAATCCCCCATAATTTCTTGCCAAACGCGAGACTGAGCAGCAGTTAACTGAAAAGGCAGCTGAGATAAGAATTGATCCAAAGCTCCTTGGTGCTTTGGTTGACCATCCATTTGGACAGCTCTCCTACTCAAACGCTTAGCCCTCGCTTGTTGCAATGACAATTGCTGAGCCAATAATTCTTCAATCTGAATCCTGCGCCACGCCGGGTGGGTTCGATTCTGAATAGACTCCATATCATCGGACTTACGAGGATGATGCAAGCTTGTAATAGCGCTTAATAAATCTGGTAGGGGCAATGTTGGGAACATTTCATCCAACAAACTCTTTGGCAAAATTTCAGCTAATTGCCCAGTTAGCGCAGGATCTTTCAAAGCATTTCCAATAGCTTTACGAATAGATAACTGACTGACACCAGCAATGGTTGAATAGACAGGAGTTAAAGTGTTAGGAAGCGGTGTATCAGGTGGCACGGCCTTAACAGTGGGATGCACCATCTCTGGCCCGTAATAACCGTCTCTCACATCACCACGAACCCGCAGATGCTGGCCAACAGCCATTTGTTTTTGCTGGCTAGGGTAAAAGTTTAACCACCTCAAAAACAACTCATTACCCGCATCATCAGCCATCACAACAAGTAACTGCCTACGAGGCCTAAACATCACCTCTTGACGAACAACATGACCCTGCACTTGAGCGGTTACAACCCCAAATGCATGAATCACCTCGCCAATCGTTGATAATTTAGTCTCATCCTCATACCGAATAGGCAGGTGTAATGCGCAATCCAATGAGGAGCGCAAACCTAATTTTTCAAGAGGAGTTGAACTGGATTTACTAACCATGTTTAGAATCTTAATGTTCCCATGGTATCGCGATGCGCCTTTCTGACTTTAATTACAACTTGCCACCTGAGCTAATTGCTCAACACCCATTGTCCAACAGGACTTCCAGCCGACTTTTAGAAGTAGCTTCGGATGCCCATGGCCAACTTTTGCTTAACGATAAACAATTTACCGATGTCATTAATTTAATCCAACCCAATGATTTGTTGGTATTTAATGACACAAAAGTGATTCCCGCTCGATTATTCGGCAAAAAAGAGACTGGTGGCGCTGTTGAGGTATTACTGGAACGAGTGACAGGTACAGATACCGCTCTGACTCAAATTCGCGCCTCCAAATCCCCCAAACCCGGAACTAAGCTCCTCATGGGGAGCATCGAAGAGCCATTCGGCATTGAAGTGCTTGGACGAAGCGACGATTCTCAAAACCCCTTCTTTGAAGTGAGGTTTTCAGGTCCATGCATCCCTTTATTAGAAAAACATGGGCGATTGCCATTACCCCCCTATATTACCCACGTGCCAAATGAAGAAGATCAAAAGCGCTACCAAACGGTTGTCGCTAAGCATCCTGGCGCTGTAGCAGCCCCTACTGCAGGCCTTCACTTTGATGAGAAAACATTAGAGATCCTCGCTAATAAAGGTGTGCAACACACCACGCTCACACTGCATGTGGGTGCTGGCACATTTAGCCCAGTCAGAACTGAAGATCTATCAGAACATAAGATGCATAGCGAATGGTTCTCCATTCCCAAAGAAACTCAAGCATTGATACAGAAAACTAAAGCGCAAGGCGGTAGAATCGTAGCCGTTGGAACCACGAGTTTAAGAGCGCTGGAGTCTTCTGCCGCATTAAATCTTCAAGAAGGTGAAACAAGGTTATTTATTACCCCTGGTTATCAATTTAAGGTGGTTGACTGTTTAATTACCAATTTCCACCTCCCTTGCTCTACGCTACTCATGCTGGTCAGCGCCTTTGCTGGATATGATTCCATCAGAAAGGCTTATGATCACGCCATTAGCCAACAATATCGCTTTTTCAGTTACGGCGATGCCATGTTTTTAAGTCGCATATGAAACCTTTAAGTTTTGAACTAATCAAAAAAGACGCTCGTACCCACGCAAGACGAGGGCGAGTCCATCTACCGCATGGCCCCGTTGAAACTCCAATATTCATGCCAGTTGGCACTTATGGCACGGTCAAAGGTATGACGCCTCGCGATCTAGAGGAAGCGCAAGCGCAAATTATTCTTGGCAACACCTTCCACTTATGGCTCAGACCCGGCTTAGATGTGATCAACAAACATCATGGCTTACATGACTTTATGGGATGGAAAAAGCCAATCCTTACTGATTCTGGTGGCTTTCAAGTATTTAGCTTAGGCGCGTTAAGAAAAATCACCGAAGAAGGTGTCGCCTTTGCATCACCAGTCAATGGTGACAAGCTATTTATGTCACCTGAAATTTCCATGGAGATTCAGGCAACACTCAATAGTGATATTGCTATGCAATTTGACGAATGCACTCCTTACGAAGTTAATGGTATCGCCACAGACGAGAAAACAGTTTGCGAATCACTGGAACTATCCTTGCGCTGGGGAGCAAGATCTCATCAACGATTTAGGGAGCTTGAGACAGGTAATGCTCTATTTGGCATCGTTCAAGGCGGCATGTATGAACATCTACGAGATGTGTCTTTAGCAGGCGTTGCAGAACAAGGCTTTGATGGCATCGCTATTGGCGGCTTATCGGTTGGCGAACCAAAACCTGAATTTGAACGAATTTTGGCCCATATTGGCCCCAAACTACCCGCCGAAAAACCCCACTACTTAATGGGAGTTGGCACTCCTGAGGATCTAATTTTGGAGGTTAGCCAAGGCATTGATATGTTTGACTGCGTCATGCCCACCAGAAACGCTCGTAATGGATGGTTATTTACCCGTTTTGGGGACTTAAAACTCAGAAATGCAGGCTTTAAAGAAGATGTACGCCCACTAGACCCTACCTGTAGCTGCTACACCTGCAGAAACTTCTCAAGGGCCTATTTGCACCATCTTCAGAAGGCTAATGAGATATTAGGGTCTCAGCTCAACACCATCCACAATATTCATTACTACCTCAATCTAATGAAAGAGGTCAGAGAAGTCTTGGACCAGGATTTATTCCCAGAATTTGTTCAAGAATTTCATAAAAACAGATCCGTTGGCGTGATGGAAGCCACAGGGTAAAATCCTCCTTTCTAATTGGAGGAAACAAAATGTTTATTAGCAACGCTTATGCGCAAGCTGCCGGAGCCGAAGGCGGCGGAATTATGGGATTTTTGCCACTTATTTTGATGTTTGTGGTGTTGTACTTCATCATGATTCGCCCACAAATGAAGCGCCAAAAAGAAGTAAAAAACATGCTAGAGGCTCTAGCTGTTGGCGATGAAGTTGTAACAGCTGGTGGCTTGATGGGCAAAGTGACATCAATCAAAGACCAATATCTTTCTGTGGAATTATTACCAGGCACAGAAGTAAAAATGCAAAGAAGTGCTGTAACTGCTGTATTGCCAAAAGGCACGATCAAAGCTATTTAAGAAAGCTACGTATGAACCGTTACCCGCTGTGGAAGTACCTTGTTATCGTAGTAGCGCTTTTAATTGGCGCTATCTACACTCTCCCTAACTTTTTCGGAGAAGCGCCGGCTGTACAGATTTCAGCGGGTAAAGCAACGGTTAAAGTTGATTTAGCTACTCAAGAGAGAGTTAGCCAAGTTTTGGCAGATGCTCAGATTGAAACCAAAGGCATTCAATATGAACGTGCAGGCAGCAATGGCACGATCAAAATTAGATTAACAAGTACAGATAATCAGCTCAAAGCTAAAGATGTACTTCAAAAAGCCTTGAACCCAGACAGCAATGACCCAACTTATGTCGTTGCTCTTAACTTAATTTCCAATACACCAACATGGCTTAACTCAATGGGCGCCATGCCGATGTACCTAGGCCTAGACTTGCGCGGAGGTGTTCACTTTTTATTACAAGTGGATATGCGTGGCGCATTACAAAAGAAACTAGAAAGCCTAACTGCTGACACAAGAACACAACTAAGAGAAAAATCTCTTCGTCATCTCGGCATTGAACGCCAAAACGATCAAATTTTGGTTAAGTTTTCAAATCAAGACGATGCGATATCAGCTAGACTATTACTAAACAAAAACCTCATTGACTTAGATTTCAATGTGGAAAAAGTCGCTGATGGCTTTAAAGTTGTTGGTAAATTTAAACAAAATGCCCTCAAAGAAGTTCAAGAAAATGCTGTCAAGCAAAACATCACCACATTACATAATCGCGTGAATGAGCTAGGTGTTGCTGAGCCAGTCATTCAACAACAGGGTCAAGATCGCATCATCGTTCAATTACCAGGCGTACAAGATACAGCGCGCGCTAAAGATATTATCGGCCGCACAGCCACTCTTGAGTCACGCCTAGCCGATCCAGTTAAAACATATCTACTCGCTGGCGAAGCACCCCCTCCTGGCGCCGATGTTTTTAGAACAGGTGACGGCAGACAAGTTGTTTTCAAGCGCTCTGTTATTTTTAGTGGCGATCGCATCACTAGCGCCTCAGCTAGCTTCGACTCCAACCAACGCCCAGCAGTCAGCATTACTTTAGATTCTGCCGGTGGCCGAGTAATGCAAGAAGTAACTCGAGAAAATATTGGCAAACCAATGGGCATGATTCTTTTTGAAAAAGGTCGCGGTGAAGTTTTAACTGTAGCGACTATTCAAAGTGAATTTGGCTCAAAATTCCAAATTACAGGCCAACATAGCACCGAAAGCGCCAATGATCTAGCTCTATTACTCAGAGCAGGTTCATTAGCAGCCCCTATGGAAATTATTGAAGAGCGCACAATTGGACCAAGCCTTGGTGCAGACAACATTGCCAAAGGTTTCAATTCTGTTATTTACGGCTTCTGCGCTATCGCGATTTTCATGATGGCGTATTACTTACTATTTGGCTTCTTCTCAGTCATAGCTCTAGCGGTTAACTTATTCTTATTAGTTGCTATCCTATCGATGCTACAAGCCACACTAACGCTACCTGGCATTGCAGCGATGGCCCTTGCTCTTGGTATGGCTATTGACTCAAACGTACTGATTAACGAACGTATTCGTGAAGAACTCAGAAATGGTGCCAGCCCTCAAGCAGCTATTGCAACAGGCTTTGAGAGAGCTTGGGGCACAATTCTTGACTCCAACATCACTACTCTAATTGCTGGCGTTGCTTTATTAGCATTTGGATCAGGCCCTGTTAGAGGTTTTGCAGTAGTTCATAGCTTAGGCATTCTCACTTCTATGTTCTCTGCAGTATTTTTTGCCCGAGGCGTTGCAAACCTTTGGTATGGCCGTCAGAAGAAATTGCAAAAGCTATCTATTGGCCAAGTTTGGCGTCCAACTGAGTAAAAGGATTCAAGACCATGGAATTTTTCCGCATCCGTCGTGACATTCCGTTTATGCGCCATGCCTTGGTGCTAAACATTATTTCGGCAATAACCTTCGTTGCTGCAGTTTTCTTTTTGGCTTTTAAAGGGCTACATCTAT
>Ga0213922_1000095_pt1 | contig 53773 bp, 64 predicted proteins | sample McNCre2917MG_FD_165060 | JGI IMG/M metagenome (GOLD analysis project Ga0213922, IMG submission 165060) | Freshwater microbial communities from McNutts Creek, Athens, Georgia, United States - 29-17 MG | ecosystem: Environmental > Aquatic > Freshwater > Creek | place: USA: Georgia | collected... | reverse complement strand
ATGAGTAATCATATTGAACGCCAAACTTATAGACATTCACATTAGACCAACCAAAAGCTGCGCCATTAGGCAGACCTAATAAGCCACTTCCATCTACAAACGATAAATTGCTTTGAGGATTACCCAATGCTGGGACCTTTGCATAGTTAATTCTTTGATAATCCAAAGCCAAAGTCATTTTTTCAATCGGCTTAAATGCAAAACCTAATGTGTAGTTTTCAGGGATATCAAATGAACCACCACCAGCGAATAAACCTTTGTATTTATCAAACTTACTCATCGTGATTTTTGGTGAATAAGAGGCACCCACGCTCCATTGACTATTTAACTTAGCCAAATAACCCAAGCGAACACCTAAACCTGTTGAGCTTTCCTTACCATTGTCAGTCACATTTCCTGGTGAACTAGATGCCACATTGAAATTACCTAAGCCATACATTTCAAATTGCTGATAAGCCATTAAGGCAGAAACACCGACTGATTGGTTATCAGCTAGTTTGATAGCAAAAGTTGGAGCCAACACAGCTTGCATTAAGTCGCCACCTAATTTGCCCGACCCAAAATTAAAACCACCCAAATTTGATGAGGCAGGATACTCCGTGTTCATACCACCGTTAGCATAAAAAGTAACACCCACTGATTTATTTGCATCGATCATGCGGTTGTAGCCAAATGATGGAATCACAAAGAATTCGTTATTACTTCTAACAGCTCCATTTGTATTATCTGAATGGAGTCCACCTAAACTAGAGGCACTACGGATAGGTCTAAAAAAATCCGCTTCAATGTCAAAGCGATTGCCTACGAAAACCATCGTCGCTGGGTTGTTAGCACCACCGAAAGCATCTTCTGTCATGGCTGTTGCAGCACCGGCCATTCCACCTGCAGCAGAACCTTTGGCTAATGGAAAGAAACCTGCAGTCGCATGTGCTGCAGAAGCACCAACAAGCACGAATGCAACAGCACAAGCTTTAACTAATTGATTTTTTTTCATGATATTTACCCCTGTGTTTAATTATGGTTAACACATTATGATTTTCTTAACTAATAAGTAATCAGTGCATTCCCTAGATTTTATGAAATTTTTCTAAATAAATTCATACAGTTAGAAAATAAAACTAACTATGGTTGTTAGAGAAAATGACTAAATATGAAGTTGATTGACCTAATTAGACATTCAACGACACAATAAGCAAAAGAATATTTTTAGGTCATTAAATAAGGTCTCGTTATGTTGTCAATGCGTAGAAATACATTGAAATTATTAGCTGGTGGTATCGCCATTACATTGCTACCTGATGCAATGGAGTTTGCAAAAGCTGCCGAGGACTTTATTAAGGGCCCTCCTGTTAAAGACCATCCCATTAAGCAATTAAGCAAACATGTTTGGATCATTCATTCACCAGATGGCTTTCCTACAGCCGAGAATCAAGGGATGATGGCTAACATCACTTTTGTCGTGACCTCAAAAGGTGTCGTGATATTAGATTCAGGTGCCTCTGTGCAAATTGGTGAGATGGCCATCCGCATGATTAAGAAAGTGACAAACCAACCTGTCATCGCTATTTTTAACTCTCATTATCACGGCGACCACTTCTTAGGTAACCAAGCTTATGTTGAAGCTTACGGTAAAGATATGCCCATCTACGCACATCCCTATACGCTTGAAAAAATTAAAGGCATTGAAGGTGATACTTGGCGCAACCTGATGGAACGCTGGACTAATCAAGCGAGCGCAGGCACCGTGGTGATTCCACCTAACACACCTGTTAAACACGGTGATGTTTTTGATTATGGCAATGTGAAATTAAAAATACATCACTACGGGCAAGCTCATACATTTGGTGATATTTGCGTTGAAGTGGTTGAAGACCATGTGACGCATGTTGGTGATATTGCGATGGATAACAGGATTGCTAATATGGATGACGGTTCCTACCTTGGAACTTTTAAGACTTTTAAAGCTCTAGAAGAATCTAGCAGTAAAGATCAGTTGTGGTTACCTGCGCATGGCAACCCTAAAAAGACATTGCTTAAAGAGTATGGAGAGTTTTTTGCGGGCATCTACGAAAGCTCTTTTAAAGCAGTACAAGAAGGCAAAGATCCATCAAGCGCTAAGGCACTGGTATTAAAAGATCCTCGCGTTGCCAAGCGCGCTAAAACGATGCTCGGCTTTGAAGCTAATATTGGAAAATACTCTAGCATTGCTTACCTAGAAGCAGAAAAGGAAGCTTTTTAAGCTTCCTTTTCAAGGGGCAGAATCGGTAGATTATTTTCGTGACTAAGCTGTCAAACCTGGCAAAAGGTCATTTTTGATATCTTCAATATTCTCAAGACCGACAGCAATCCTAACCAATCCATCTGTAATACCAGCAGCTAATCTAGCTTCTTCTGTCACCCTCACATGCGTTGTCGTTGCGGGATGAGTGATCGTTGTTCTTGTGTCACCTAAATTAGCCGTGATTGATAACAACTTTGTTTCATTAATTAACTTCCAAGCTGCTTTCTTTCCGCCCTTTAGCGTGAACGACAAAATAGCACCGCCCATTTTTTGTTGGCGTTGCGCAATTTCATATTGAGGATGAGACTTTAAGCCCGGGTGATACACACGTTCAACAGCTGGTTGTTGTTCTAACCATTGTGCTAAATGAAGGGCTGATTCACTCTGTTTTTCAAGACGTAAACTTAAAGTTTCCAAACCTTTAAGAATGACCCACGCATTAAAAGCAGATAGTGTTGGGCCAGCCGTTCTAACATACGGGAATACTTTACCAATCACAAAATCATTGCTGCCAACAATTGCACCACCTAACACACGACCTTGGCCATCCAAATACTTGGTAGCAGAATGAATCACCACATCTGCGCCTAATGCCAAAGGTTTTTGCAACGCAGGCGTACAGAAACAGTTATCAACGGCATAGAGCGCACCAGCAGCCTTAGCAATTTTGGCGATTGCAGCAATATCCGCCACCTCTGTTAAAGGATTAGAAGGCGTCTCCAAGAAAAACAATTTTGTATTCGGTTTAACCGCAGCTTGCCAAGCATCTAGATTAGACATATCCACATAAGTGGTTTCAATTCCAAATTTACCTAGAATGACACTAAATAGCTGAATCGTGGCGCCAAAAACAGATCTTGAGCACACCACATGATCACCTGCTTTTAAATGCGCCATGGCAACCGTCATGATCGCCGACATGCCAGATGAAGTAGCGATACAAGCCTCACCACCCTCAAGAGCAGCTAGACGATCTTGAAACATCGCTACTGTCGGATTGGTAAAGCGAGAGTAAATAAAACCCTTTTCTGCGTTAGCAAAACCTTCAGCTGCATCTTCTGCTGAATCAAAACAAAAGCTAGAAGTTAAAAACATCGCTTCTGCATGTTCATTAAATTCAGTACGACGCACCCCTGCCCTAACACCCAAGGTGTCGACATGGAGATTTTTCAAATCAGTTGGAACTCTTTTTTTATTGCTCATGCCTAAATATTACTCTTGTGAAGCTAAATGCAAATGTAATTGTGAACGTGCCAAATCAGAGCTGTCTTCTGGTTGACGATCAGCTAAAGCTTTAGGTGTATTACGCGCAGCCTCTAAAGCATCTAAATAAGACTCTGTAATATCGCCAGTAATGTACTTACCATCAAAGCAAGAAGCATCGAAGTTTTTAATCGCTGGATTGATATCCTGAATTGCACGCTTCAAATCTTCCACGTCTTGGTAAATCAATTCATCGGCACCAATCATCTTAGTGATTTCTTCATTCGTACGACCATAAGCCACCAACTCGCTACGAGTTGGCATATCAATACCGTAGACGTTTGGATAACGCACAGGAGGCGCTGCTGAAGCAAAAATAACTTTCTTCGCGCCAGCATCGCGAGCCATCTGAACAATCTCATAAGAGGTCGTACCGCGCACAATCGAGTCATCCACGATCAAGACATTTTTATCTTTAAACTCTAAGCGCATCGCGTTTAACTTTTGACGCACAGATTTTTTACGCATTGCCTGACCAGGCATGATAAAAGTACGCCCCACATAACGATTCTTAAAGAAGCCTTCGCGATACGGTACACCCAATAATTTGGCCACCTGCATCGCGGCAGGACGACTTGAATCAGGGATTGGCATCACGACATCAATTTGAGATACGTCTGTTTCTCTCGCGATTTTCTTCGCCAAGTAATTACCCATCAACAAACGCACGTCATAAACAGTCACGCCATCAATGCAAGAGTCTGGACGAGCCAAATAAACATATTCAAAAATACAAGGGCTCAAAGTAGCTGTCTCAGAACATTGTTTGCTTTGCAATTGGCCATCTAGACTAATGAAGATCGCCTCACCAGGCTCTACATCTCTAACAAACTTAAAGCCTAAACCTTCTAGCGTTACAGACTCAGAAGCAATCATCCATTCAGGACCCTTTGGTGTATCCAAACGACCGATACACAATGGGCGAATACCAAATGGGTCGCGGAATGCTAATAAGCCATAACCAGCAATCAAAGAAACAACGGCGTAAGAACCTTTTAAGCGCTGATGAACTTTTGCAACTGCGCCAAAAGCTGAAGCAGCATCTAAAGCAATGCTATCTGTAGCGCGCTGCAACTCATCTGCCAACACATTCAAAAGAACTTCTGTATCAGAATTAGTATTAATGTGACGACGGTCACGATAGAACATTTCGTCACGTAAGACAGAAGCATTAGTCAAATTACCGTTATGTGCCAAGATAATGCCAAACGGAGCGTTGACATAGAAAGGCTGCGCCTCTTCTTCACTGCTAGCAGAGCCAGCTGTCGGGTAACGAACTTGACCAATACCAGCATTACCTGGAAGACTACGCATATTGCGTGTGCGGAAAACATCTCGCACCATGCCGTTTGCCTTATGCATGCTAAATGAACTACCGTTCATAGTCGCAATACCAGCGGCATCTTGACCGCGATGTTGCAACAACAACAAGGCGTCATAAAGTAACTGATTAACTGGACTATTGCCTACAGCACCGACAATACCGCACATAAAAACCTCTATCGTTTAAAACTTATTTTTCAACTGACCAGATACCTGATCAGCCCACTCATCTGGTAACCAAGCTTTTGTCATACCTGTTAATAATTCAATAGCAGGTAATGACCAAGCCTTGCGCCACTCATTGGTGTCTGTGATATTAGTTAAAGCAGCCAAACTGCTTAACACCACAATCACCAATAAACCTCGTAAACAACCAAACCCTAAACCCAACAAACGATCCATGGGACTTAAGCCTGCTTGCTGTAAAACTTTTGCCAAGAAACGGCCCGTTAATGCACAAATAATCATGGTGCAAATAAACAAAATAACAAAGCCAAGTGCCAAACGTGTCATCTCTCCGCCAGGCACACTCGTTAGCCATTCATTCGCTAACCAAGTGGCGTAGTGATAACCTACCCAAGCAGCTGCAAACCAACCAACTAAAGCCAACACCTCTCGAATAAAGCCACGCCAAACACCAAGTAATGCTGAAATAACTAAGATAGATCCAGCGATGATGTCGACTAATGTGAAGTGGAGGTTCATATTTGGTCGATAGCCTTAATCAGTTACTCTGACTTTTGCTCAACGATTTTTGAAGTTAATCCAACGTAGTGGATTTTTTTATCTGCTGCATCAGCACTCGCCTTATCTGCGTATGGGCCAGAGCGTAACAAATACAACTTAACACCTTCTTTATTTGTTTTGCTATCCAAATAAGTATTAACTTTTTGTTCTTTTAATTTGGCTTGCCAATTTTTAACGCGAGCCTCTGATGAGAATGCGCCAATATGAATAATAAATTTACCGGTACCAGCCTTAGGCGTAGATTTACGATCTTCAAGAATCGTCAAAACCTCTTCACCTTTATCCAAAGTCTTGGCAACCGCTGGTGCTTTTTCTGCAGGCTTATCTGCTAATTTCTCAGACTTAGGCTCTTCTTTTTTTACTTCGGCTACATCTTTAGTATCTTTTTTGGACTCTTTAGCTTCTTCAGCTTTTTTCTCAAGCTTTTCAACAGTAGCCTCCGGTGCTTTTTCATTTTTTGCACCTGGTTGAATAATCTGAATCACAACATCATTGTTGTATTTCTTAGGTTTTGAATCAAAAATAAGCGGTAAACCAACGACGGCAACAAATACTAAAAATACTGCGCCGAGTAAGCGGTGGCGCGCACGTTGGCGCTCAGGATCTTCTGTTAGAGCATCATCAGCAGGATAGCTGTCTTTAGCTTGGGAACGATTGAAAAATGGTAGGCGCATTAACTGGTTTTCGAGTTTAAAGTTGGGTCATATTTAATGAGCTTTTGCATTTCGATAAGCTAATACACCAGCAACGGTATAGAAGGATCCGAATACCGTAATTCTATCACCCTCATTAGCCTTTTTTAGCGCTGCTTGGTAAGCAAGTTCAGGATTTTCAAAGACTTCTACCCCAGAATCTGGCCCCTCTTTAAAACCTAACTGCTTTAGGCGCTTCGCCAAATCAACGCTACTAGCAGCCCTCTCCGTTGGTAAGTCGCAAAAATACCAAAAATCGACCTTATCCATCATCGGTTTTAAGACCCCATCAATGTCTTTATCCGCCATAGCTCCAAAAACAGCTAAGGTATACGGGTGATAGGCCATATTTTCTATGTTTTGAGCCAAGGCAGCGCTGGCGTGAGGATTGTGCGCCACATCCAAAATGATGGTTGGCTGACCAGGCAACACCTGGAAACGACCGGGCAACTCAACCCAAGCCATGCCATTACGAATTTCCTGAGCCCCAACCGGTAAACGATCTCTTACGGCCATCAAAGCAGCTATCACCGCTGATGCATTCAGTAATTGATTGGCACCCCGTAACGCTGGGTAACCCAAACCAGAAAAACGGCGCCCTCGACCAGCCCAACCCCACTGCTGCTTATCGCCTTGAAAGTTGTAATCTGTACCCATTAACCACAAATCAGCACCGATATCTTTGGCATGGTTGATTAATGATTGAGGCGGCACAGGGTCGCCACAAACAGCTGGTTTCTCAGTTCTAAAAATACCCGCTTTCTCAAATCCGATTTTTTCTCGGGTATCACCTAAAAAACCAACATGATCAATATCTACACTGGTCACAATGGAGCAATCAGGATCAATGATATTGACCGCATCTAAACGACCACCTAAGCCCACTTCTAAAATCACAGCATCCAAACCAGCCTTTGAAAATAGATGCATGATGGCCAAGGTAGTGAACTCAAAATAGGTCAGACTTGGTGGATTAGGTAATGAAAGACGAGCCTTTTCAACTATTTCAAAGTGCTCAAGCAAAATCTCATCATCAACCATTTCACCGTTGATGCGAGCACGCTCATTAAATTTCAAGAAATGGGGGGATGTATGACAACCCACCTTATAGGAAGCAGCCAAAAGAATGCTCTCTAGCAATGCGCAAGTAGAGCCCTTACCGTTTGTTCCTGCCACTGTGAAAACCAATGCATCAAAGTGCAAATGCAGCGCATCTCTCACTCGCGAGATGCGCTCTAACCCCATATCAATCCCTACGGGGTGCGCCTGCTCTAAATGCCGTAACCAATCATCTAAATGTGAAAACGTAAGCGGCAACTTAAAACTTAGGCAACAGAATCAGAAGGAAGCTTTGACAACAAAGCCAACAGTTCAGCAATCTCTTTACGCATATGGCGACGATCAACAATCATATCGACGCCACCTTTTTGCAACAAGAACTCTGATCTTTGGAAGCCTGGTGGCAATTTCTCTCTCACCGTTTGCTCAATCACTCGAGGACCAGCAAAACCGATCAATGCCTTCGGCTCAGCCATAACGACATCACCCATGAAAGCAAAACTCGCTGAAATACCACCCATAGTTGGGTCTGTTAAAACGCTGATATAAGGCAAACGCGCATGAGCCAACTGCACCAACATCGCATTCGTTTTAGCCATCTGCATCAATGACAACAAGCTCTCTTGCATACGAGCTCCGCCTGTTGCGCTAATACAAATAAATGGAACTTTTTGCTCGAGCGCCATTTGCGCACCACGCACAAAACGCTCACCAACCACAGAGCCCATGGAACCGCCCATGAATTCAAACTCAAAACAAGCCACCACCACTGGAATTGTATGAATCGAACCAGACATCACAACCATCGCATCTGTTTCGCCAGTGGTATCCACTGCCTCTTTTAAGCGATCTGGGTATTTCTTTGTATCTTTAAATTTAAGAGCATCGATAGGCAATACTTCTTGGCCGATCTCATGACGCCCCTCAAGGTCTAATAGCTTATCTAAACGCTCACGGGCGTTAATACGCATATGGTGGTCGCATTTAGGGCAAACACGCAAATTAGCTTCAATATCGTTGCGATACAGCACTGCTTCACAAGATGGGCATTTAACCCACAAACCCTCTGGTACGCTCTTGCGTTGAGAAGGGTCCGTATGTTGAATACTTGGGGGGAGTAGTTTGTCGATCCAGCTCATAATTATTTATCCAACGCCTCGCGTATATCCCTTAGGAATCTTTCTAGCGATTGTACTCTGTCGGCAGGGGGAGTTTCCTCTAAAAGCTGTACGATTCTGCTCCCAATAATCACCGCATCGGCCGTTTGGCCAATAGCTACCGCAGAAGCGGCATCCCGAATCCCGAATCCAACCGCAATTGGCACCTCTGAAACTGCCCTAATTTGGGGAATAATGCTCGCAACGGCCTGTGTATCGAGGTTAGCTGAGCCAGTTACCCCTTTTAGGGATACATAGTAGATATACCCCGCCGCAACCTTAGCCACCTGATCAATACGCTCTTTTGCCGAAGTTGGGGCCAATAAGAAGATAGGATCAATCCCTGCTGCCTTACATTTTTGGGCAAAATCCTCACATTCCTCAGGCGGATAATCGACGACCAACACCCCATCCACCCCAGACGCTTTCGCAGACTGAACAAAAGTTTCAGCCCCCATATGCTCAATAGGATTGGCATAGCCCATTAAAACAACTGGGGTATGGGTATTGGTTTTCCGAAACTCTTGAACCACCGCCAAACAGCCCTTCAAACTCATGCCATGAGCTAAAGCCCGCTCGGAGGCACGCTGAATCACAGGGCCATCGGCCATAGGGTCTGAAAAAGGCACGCCTAATTCAATCACATCCGCACCACCACGCACCAAGGCGTGCAATAAATCAAGGGTTGCTGCAGGATCAGGGTCACCCGCTGTAATAAAAGGAACTAAGCCTTTACGGCCTTGCGCTTTTAGATCCGCAAATACTTTTGCAATTTTTGACATAGCTTGTTCCTAAAACTTCAATCCAGATTCTTGTGCCACTGTATGCATATCCTTATCACCACGCCCAGATAGGTTCACCAAAATAACCTTGTCCTTAGGTAGGCTTGGCGCCAACTTGCACGCATAAGCAATCGCATGACTACTCTCCAAAGCGGGAATAATTCCTTCAATACGACAACAGTCATGGAAGGCCTTTAAAGCCTCTTCATCTGTAACAGCCACATATTCAGCACGCTTAGAATCTTTTAACCAGGCATGCTCAGGACCAACCCCTGGGTAATCCATCCCCGCAGATACCGAGTGCGTCTCAGAAATCTGTCCATTCTCATCTTGCAATAAGTAAGTGCGATTACCATGCAATACACCTGGGCTACCTGCTACCAAAGCAGCTGAATGCTCTTTGGTATTTAAACCCTTTCCAGCAGCCTCTACCCCGATCAAACGCACGTCTGGCATATCGATATAGGGATAAAAAATACCCATCGCATTGGAACCACCGCCCACGCAAGCAGTTACATAATCAGGCTGACGACCAATCATTTCAGGCATTTGTACCTTGCATTCCTGCCCAATCACACTCTGAAAATCTCTCACCATCATGGGGTAAGGATGAGGTCCAGCTACAGTACCGATAATGTAAAAAGTACTCTCCACATTGGTCACCCAATCACGCATCGCCTCATTTAAGGCATCTTTTAGCGTCTTGGTGCCCGACTCAACCGGCACAACCGTAGCACCTAAAAGCTTCATTCGATACACGTTTTGAGCTTGGCGAGCCACGTCCACAGCACCCTGATACACCACACACTCCAAGCCTAAACGAGCACAAATAGTAGCCGTTGCCACACCATGTTGACCTGCGCCCGTTTCAGCGATGATGCGCTTTTTACCCATGCGCTTAGCCAACATTGCTTGGCCAATCACGTTATTAATTTTATGAGCGCCCGTATGGTTAAGATCCTCGCGCTTGAGATAGATTTGCGCACCACCCAATACTTCACTCCAACGCTTGGCATGGTAAACAGGTGATGGTCGCCCAACAAAATGTTTTAACTCATAGTGAAACTCAGCCAAGAACTCAGGATCATGCTGGTACTTCGCATAAGTTTCTTTCAGCTCATTTAACGCATACATGAGGGTCTCAGAAACAAATACCCCACCATAAGGTCCAAAATGGCCTTTTGCGTCTGGAAAATCGTACATAGTCTTACCTTTAAAGGGATGCAATGCCAGCATCAGCATTGCGAACAGCATCAATAAATGCCCGCATTAATTCAGGGCTTTTCTGACCTTTGGCTATTTCAATACCACTTGAAACATCAACGCCACAAGGTTGAAGGCGCAAAATCCCCTCGCCCACGTTGTGCGTGTTCAATCCACCACTCAAAACGACCCGATGCGCGTTTTCTTTTGCCCATATGTCCGGTATTAAAGACCAATCAAATACATGCCCGGCTCCACCATAGCCTTCAACGAAGGCATCTAACAAAAATCCGGCTGCTTTCCCGTATTGTAGAGAAAAATCAGCCAAATTAAAGCCTTGCTTGATTCTGGCAGCCTTAACCCACGGCAAACCATCAGCAATCGCTTCGCAACGCTCTGGGCTCTCATCTCCATGAAACTGCCACAAAGTTAGTGGAACACGATCTTTAATCCGCGCCACCTCTTCATCACTGGGGTTCACCACCAAAGCAACGGCATCCATCCCCCCAGGCATACGGCCAATTAAAGTGGCCGCCACTTCTGGACTAACGTACCTAGGGCTTTGTGGGTAAAAAACAAACCCTAGGGCATCCACTCCCAAACCAACAGCCGCATCGACATCAACTGAGCGGGTAAAGCCACACAGCTTAATCCGAGTTTTTCCAGGTGTATGTTTTAACAAGCCCATCTATCAACTCACTTAAATAAAGTTCTTGGCAAAAAACTATTTGCCAAGGGAGGTTCAGGTATCTCAAAGTGGCTAGGGTAGCCGACTCTAGCTAAATATAAGCCATCTGCCATAAATGTCGGAGAAGCTAATTGACGATTTTTAGCCTCCAAAACGGTCTTCAACCATTCTGGAGATTCTTTGCCTGCCCCTACTGTTAACAAACTACCAACTAAATTTCTGACCATATGGTGCAAAAAGGCATTACCTCGAATCACAAAATAAATCCAAGGCCCATCCTCATGAATACTCAGTTCATATAAAGTCTTAATAGGCGTCTTACTCTGACACTCAGAAGATCTAAAAGAACTAAAGTCATGTTCACCAATTAAATAAGCGCTAGCGGTTTTCATGGCAGCCATATTGATCGTTTGACCTTCTGGCAATAAACAATGTCCTGCTCGCTCTTGTACCAAAGGCGCCAACTGTGAACCCGCCAACAAAGCGTAGCAATAAGTTCTCTCAAATGCTGAAAACCTAGCATCGAAATCATTAGCCACTACTTTTGCCCAAGTCACCGCCATCGATTTAGGCAAAAAGGCATTAACCCCCTTCACCCAAGATAGCATCGGACGATCAATATCACTATCAAAATGAACGACTTGACCTAGGGCATGAACTCCCGCATCCGTGCGACCAGCTGTAATTGTTTTAACAGAAACATTGGCATGGCCAATAAAAGATGACAGGGCTTTTTCAAGATAATCTTGAACAGTATTGCCATTCGGCTGAGTTTGCCAACCTGAAAAAGCTGCTCCGTTATATTGCAAACCAAGCGCGATGCGCATAGATGGCCTAAGAAGAACGCTGATCAATCTCTGCCAAGAGAGATTTAGCTTGAATGGTTAAATCAGGATCAACACGACTGCTAACGGACAACACCTCATCTAAAGCCCTACGTGCGGCACCAAAATCTTCAATCGTGATATAGGCTCTAACTAAATTTAACTTAACCCTTAGACTTTCAGGTGAAGGCAATTCTGTCGCTGCAGTGGCAACCTTCACTGCTTGATTAGCTGTAGATGACAAATCTAAGTTAAGTGACGCGAATAGTTTTGCAGCATGCTCAGGAATCACGACTTCTTGAACAGGCTTCTTTGATTCTCTTCTTGAGAGCATCAATAAAACAACTAAAGCGATCAAAATAAATACGGTAATGACAACTGGGCCAACATAAGCTTTCCAGCCCTCTGACGAACTGACACTGCCTTTTTCTTTTGCTTCAATTAAACGCTTTAGATCGGCAATGTTTTTTTCAACTTCAATTACCCGCTGTTTAGCCTCAGCTAATGTGCGTTCTTGCACCAATAAATCTTCCATCTGACGTTTAGCTTCGCCACTTAAACCTTCTGCAGGACCAACTCTTAAGCGATCACCGACAGACTCAGGTTTTACTTGTTGAGACAAAGATTCATCAGATTTCCCTGAGCGATAAGCCTTATCAGCCGCCCCCATGATCGCTTTTGCTTCAGATTGAGGAACACTCTGAATCATCGCTTTACTTGGCACCTTCAACTCCGCACCTACCATCAAGCGGTGAATACTGCCACCAGCAAAGGCTTGTGGATTAGCTCGATAAAGCGCAATTAATGCCTGATCCAAAGAGGCATCCTCGAACTGTGGCAAGGCCTTATTAGCCAACTCAGTCAAGGTATCACCCGCCTTCACTTGCACCTTAGATTGATCTCCCACCATCAAGGTATAAGCGCGACGCAACAGCCCAGCAGGCCAGCGCAACTCAACTAAAGCATCTAAAAACACTTCATCCTGAGCTAACTTCAACACTTCATCTGATGACAAACGAATCGCTACAGGCTCTTGCTTAGAACCTCTTACTAATGCCACTCTTAATTGGGCTTGCGTAGCAGAAGAAACAATACCTAAACGCTTATAAGTTTCTGGACTTGCAAGAGCAACTTGAAGATCCTTTAAAGCATCTAACTCATTAGCCTCAACAGAAATTGCAATTTGAGCTTGTAGGGGTTCATTCGTTTTTGATTGGATCGTTAAATTACCCAAACTTAACGCGCACGCTTGCCCTGCCACCAACAAAGCAATAAGAGCTGCTACAAGCGTGCGAATCAAAGACAAATTAACGCTCCAACAAAATGCGTAACATACGACGCAATGGCTCAGCAGCTCCCCATAACAACTGGTCACCTACTGTGAATGCGCCTAAGAAATCAGGACCCATCGCCATCTTATGCAAACGACCCACTGGCACAGTCAATGTTCCTGTTACAGCTGCTGGCGTTAAATCACGCTCAGAAATTTCACGTTCATTAGGCACAACCTTCACCCAATCATTTGCGCCGGCCAAAATGCCCTCGATGTCACTCAATGGCACATCTTTTTTCATCTTGATTGTTAAGCCTTGTGAATGGCAACGCATCGCGCCAATACGCACACATAAACCATCAATTGGAATGCTGCCAGCTGAACGGAATGGAGGGTTACCTAAAATCTTATTGCACTCAGAACCACCCTTCCACTCTTCTTTAGTTTGGCCGTGCTCAACAGGCACATCAATCCAAGGAATCAAGCTACCAGCCAAGGCTGTATTGCGGAAATTCTTTTTCGGGAAATCAGCAGAACGCATCGTCTCAGCAACTTTGCGATCGATATCCAAAATAGCTGAAGCAGGGTCTGCTAATTCAGTCTTAACAGCATCATGCAAAGCACCCATCTGAGATAACAATTCGCGCATATTTTGTGCGCCAGCTCCTGAAGCTGCTTGGTAAGTCATGGCACTTACCCACTCAACCAAACCTTCACGGAATAAACCACCCATCGCCATCAACATCAAGCTAACAGTACAGTTACCACCGACCCATAGATTGCCGCCCTTAGAAATAGCAGAATCAATCACTGGACGATTGACAGGATCCAAAACAATCACAGACTCATCAACCATTCTCAATGAGCTAGCTGCGTCAATCCAATGACCTTTCCAACCAGCTGCACGAATCTTTGGATAAATTTCTTTGGTGTAATCGCCACCTTGGCAAGTAATAATAATGTCGCAACGTTTCAGCGCATCGATGTCATCAGCTGAGAATAATTTTTTCTCATTTTTAGCCATCTCAGGAGCGGCGCCACCTGCATTACTGGTACTAAAAAATACTGACTCAATTAATGCAAAATCACCTTCAGCTTGCATGCGTTGCATAAGAACGCTGCCAACCATACCGCGCCAACCAACTAAACCAACCAATGGAGTTGCCATCACGACACCTATTTAATAAAAATAATTAATAAATCAAATCTAGAATATCTATCTTACAGAGCTTTCAAAACTGCTTGGCCCATTTCAGTAGTACCTACCAACTTGCAACCTTCAGTCTTGATATCAACTGTTCGATAGCCTTGTGCTAATACTTTTTGCACAGCAGCCTCAATACGATCCGCTTGCTCAGCCTTACCTAATGAATAACGCAACATCATCGCAGCTGAAAGAATCGTTGCTAATGGATTGGCAATACCTTTGCCAGCGATATCTGGAGCTGAACCATGACTAGGTTCATATAAACCTTTGTTGTTTTTATCCAAAGAAGCTGATGGCAACATGCCAATTGAACCAGTTAGCATCGCAGCCTCGTCAGACAAAATATCGCCGAACATATTGCCGGTTACCACCACATCAAATGCTTTAGGTGCTTTCACTAACTGCATCGCGGCGTTGTCCACATACATGTGTGTCAACTCAACATCTGGATACTCTTTACCAATACGAATCATGACTTCTTTCCATAATTGGAAAGTTTCTAGAACGTTTGATTTATCAACGCTACACAATCTCTTTTCACGCTTTTGTGCTGCCTGGAAAGCGACATGAGCAATACGCTCTACTTCCGGCTCACTGTAACGCATCGTATCAAAACCTTCACGAGCACCCGGGAACAAACCATCAGTTGCCGTACGAATACCTTTAGGCGAACCAAAATAAATATCGCCGTTTAATTCGCGCACGATCAAAATATTTAAACCAGCCACTAACTCAGGCTTTAACGATGAAGCCGCCGTTAACTCTGGATAGCAAATAGCTGGGCGCAAGTTAGCAAATAAACTTAAATGTTTACGCAAACCAAGAATCGCTTGTTCAGGGCGCAACTCTCTAGCCAATGTGTCGTACTTAAAATCGCCCACAGCACCAAACAAAATAGCATCTGCTTCTTTAGCGATCTTCAAAGTTTCCTCAGGCAAAGGATGGCCTTTTGCCTCATAACCCGCACCACCCACCGGTGCAGTTTCCATCTCAAATGACTCGCCTAAAGCATTTAATACCTTAACCGCTTCAGCAATAATTTCTGAACCAATGCCATCACCTGGCAAAACTGCAATCTTCATGTAAAACCTTTAAAGAGGAAGAATTAAGGAAGCTTCGTGCCTAACCAAGGCATACGCAAAATACGCTCAGCTTCATAAGCTTTAATTTTATCGGCATGGCGCAAAGTCAAACCAATATCATCTAAACCGTTCACCATGCAATATTTTCTAAATGGTGCAATATCAAAGTCATAGGTGCGGCCATCAGGAGCAACTACCTGTTGCTTTTCAAGATCAATCGTTAATTGATAACCGTTAAAAGCAAATGTTTCATTAAACAAATGGTCTACTTGCTGAGCAGTTAGAACAATTGGTAATAAACCATTTTTATAGCAATTATTAAAAAAGATATCTGCGAAACTTGGCGCAATCACAGCCTTAAAGCCATACTGAGCCAATGCCCATGGAGCATGCTCACGAGAGCTACCGCAACCAAAGTTTTGTCTAGCCAACAAAATGCTAGCGCCTTTATAACGCGACTGATTCAGCACAAAATCAGGGTTAACTGGTCTTGTAGAACAATCCTGTCCTGGCTCACCTTGATCTAAATAACGCCACTCATCAAATAAGTTCGGCCCAAAGCCAGTCCTCTTGATCGATTTCAAGAACTGTTTAGGAATGATCGCGTCTGTATCCACATTCTCGCGATCCAATGGGGCCACTAAGCCCTGATGTACGACAAACTTATCCATTATTTCACCGGTGTAACAACAACACCTGAGTTACCAGATGATGCATTTGAATCAGGCTTTTTATCACCACTTTTATCAATAGCGCTACCTAGATTCTGTAAGTCTTGACCAAGACCATGAATCGTATTGCAAGCTGGTAATACAGTGACTGATAAAACAATTGAAGCGATTTTAAAAAAATGTTTCATAGACCTCTCCAATATTTAAGCTATTTTACGAACGTCAACAAAATGTCCTTCTAAAGCCGCAGCTGCTGCCATTGCTGGACTGACTAGATGGGTTCTACCACCATTACCCTGACGTCCTTCAAAGTTACGATTAGAAGTTGAAGCGCAACGCTCACCAGGATCTAGACGATCAGCATTCATTGCTAAGCACATAGAACAGCCAGGCTCACGCCATTCAAATCCAGCCGCCTTAAACACGCGATCCAAACCTTCACGTTCAGCCTGTTCTTTAACTAAACCAGAACCAGGAACAACCATCGCCAAACGAACATTAGGAGCCACTTTTTTAGCAATACGCTCAACAACTTTAGCTGCTGCACGAATGTCTTCAATACGGCTATTTGTACAAGAACCAATGAATACCTTATCAATCATGATTGAATTGATCTGTGTATTAGGCTCAAGATTCATATAAGCTAAAGCACGCTCCATCGCCTCACGTTTAACCGGATCCTTTTCTTTTTCTGGATCGGGTACACGGTCATCAATAGATAACACCATCTCAGGTGAAGTACCCCAAGTAACTTGAGGCTTAATCTCTTCAGCACGTAATTCGACCACACGATCAAAGCTTGCGCCTTCGTCCGTATGTAAGGTGCGCCAATATTGAAGCGCTTGACGCCATGCTTCACCATCTGCAGGAGCGTAAGGACGTCCCTTCACATAGTTAATTGTTGTTTCATCAACACCAATAATGCCTGCACGAGCACCTGCCTCAATGGCCATGTTACAAACCGTCATGCGGCCTTCCATGGATAAACCACGAATCGCTTCACCGGCAAATTCAATCGTGTAGCCCGTACCACCAGCTGTACCAATGACTCCAATAATTGCTAAAACGATATCTTTTGCAGAGCAACCCAAAGGTAACTGACCATCAACGCGCACCAACATGTTTTTGCTCTTTTTCATGAGCAATGTTTGCGTTGCTAAAACGTGCTCAACCTCTGAGGTTCCAATACCAAAAGCCAAAGCGCCAAATGCGCCGTGAGTACTCGTATGAGAATCCCCACAAACCACGGTCATACCAGGCAAGGTAGCACCTTGCTCAGGTCCAATCACGTGGACAATGCCCTGACGCTTGTCATGCATTTTGTATTGAGTAATACCAAAGGCGTCACAGTTTTGATCCAAAGTATCAATCTGTAAACGCGAAACGGGATCTTTGATCCCTTCAGAACGGTCAGTAGTTGGAACGTTGTGATCTGATACAGCTAAGTTCGCAGAGTTTCTCCAAACTGGTCTCTGCGCTAAAGACAAACCCTCAAAGGCTTGAGGGCTTGTAACTTCATGCAACAACTGTCTATCAATATATAAGACAGTTGTTCCGTCTTCTTCTGTATGGACCACATGGTCGTCCCACAATTTGTCATACAAGGTACGTGCCATGTGTTTCCTCAGAATTAACGCTTAGCGATTGGTGTAACTGCGCGCGTAGCGCTACCAACGAATAACTGACGTGGACGACCGATCTTGTACTCAGCATCGGTAATCATTTCTTCCCATTGAGAAATCCAACCCACTGTACGTGCCAAAGCAAAGATACAAGTGAACATTTCTGTTGGGATACCTAAAGCACGTTGAACGATGCCTGAGTAGAAGTCAACGTTTGGATAAAGTTTGCGGCTAACGAAGTATTCGTCTTCCAAAGCAATCTTCTCAAGTGTCATGGCTAACTTGAACAATGGATCATCTTCCAAACCTAACTCTTTAAGAACTTCGTAGCAAGTCTCACGCATCAACTTAGCACGTGGGTCAAAGTTCTTGTAAACGCGGTGACCAAAGCCCATCAAACGTACACCAGAGTTCTTGTCTTTTACTTTAGCAATGAAGTCGTCAATCTTCTCAACGCCACCATTTGCTTGAATCTCTTCTAACATCTGCAAGCAAGCTTCGTTAGCACCGCCGTGAGCAGGACCCCATAAGCAAGCCACACCTGCTGCAATCGCAGCAAATGGATTAGTACCAGAAGAACCAGCTAAACGAACAGTTGAAGTTGAAGCATTTTGCTCATGGTCAGCATGCAAGATAAAGATGCGATCTAAAGCGCGCACCAATACATCATTAACTTTGTAATCTTCACATGGCGTAGCAAACATCATTTGCATGAAGTTAGCTGTGTATGAAAGATCATTTCTTGGGTAAACAAACGGCTGACCAACTGAGTATTTATAAGCCATTGCTACCAATGTAGGCATTTTTGCAATCAAACGAATTTGAGCAACTTCACGCTCATGCGCTGAACTGTAGTCAACGCCATCGTGATAGAAAGCGGCCATTGCGCCAACCAAGCCAGTTAATACAGCCATTGGGTGAGCATCGCGACGGAAACCACGCAAGAAGAATTGCATCTGTTCATGCACCATGGTGTGATGCATCACTAAACCATCAAACTCTTTCTTTTGCGCAGCGTTTGGCAACTCGCCTTTTAACAATAAATAGCAAGATTCCAAGAAATCACAGTTCGTTGCCAAATCTTGAATTTGGTAACCACGGTATAGCAACTCACCTTTATCACCATCAATATAGGTGATCTTTGAGTTACAAGAAGCAGTAGACATAAAGCCTGGGTCATAGGTGAACTTGCCCGTTTGACCATACAACTTGCGAATATCAATCACATCAGGGCCAACTACTCCCTTGTAAATTGGTAGCTCAATGGCTGGTGTGCCATCGGAAAACGATAACGTAGCTTTTTCATTTGAGGCGTTCATTTTTCTTTCCTTATACGCAATACGGGTCTTATCAAACAAGCAATTTCTATTCCAGGCTCTTATTTCTAGAGGTTAATCTCTAGGGGGACGCAACATCGCCAGGATCCGATGCACCCCTTCATCCGCTAGATCCCCTTCAGGCTCTTTGCGGCGTAATAATAAATCCATTAAATCGTTGTCGCTTAAATCAAATAAACGCGTCAACGGCTCAATATCTTTATCTTCTAACTGTTCATGAAAACGCTCAAAAAAACGTTCAATGATCAGATCATTCTCTAACAAACCTCGTCGCGCACGCCAACGCAAGAGCGACAAGGTTTCCGATGGCAAGCCCATTAAACAGCTCGGCGAACCATCAACTCTTTAATCTTACCGATCGCTTTAGTAGGATTTAAGCCTTTTGGACAAACATCCACACAGTTCATGATCGTGTGGCAACGGAATAAACGGTATGGATCTTCTAAATTATCCAAACGCTCACCAGTTACTTCGTCACGACTATCAGCAATGAAGCGATAAGCTTGCAACAAACCAGCAGGTCCCACGAACTTATCTGGATTCCACCAGAATGATGGGCAAGATGTTGAGCATGATGCGCACAAAATACACTCATACAAACCATCTAACTCTTCACGTTCCTCAGGGCTTTGTAAACGCTCTTTCTCAGGAGGAGGCGTCTCATTAACCAAGTAAGGACGGATTGAATGATATTGTTTAAAGAACTGCGTCATATCAACGATCAAGTCGCGTACAACTGGTAAACCCGGCAATGGACGCAAAGAAATTTTCTTTGGCAACGTCAACATGTTTGTTAAACATGCCAAACCATTTTTACCATTGATGTTCATGGCATCAGAACCACAAACACCTTCGCGGCAAGAACGACGGAATGACAATGTCTCATCCATCTTTTTCAATTTCATCAACACATCTAACAACATGCGCTCTGAACCGTCCAACTCCACTTCATAAGTTTGCATGCGTGGCGCTGCATCCACTTCTGGATCGTAACGGTAGACTTCAAAAATACGTGTATCGCTCATTTTTCTTCCTTAATACGCTTAGAAGGTACGAACCTTAGGTGGAACAGATTCAACTGTTAGCGGAGTCATCTTGACTGGTTTGTAGTCAAGCTTATTACCTTCGCTATACCAGAGAGTATGTTTCATCCAATTCTCATCGTCACGCTCAGGATGGTCATCATGAGCATGAGCACCACGGCTCTCTTTACGAGCAGCAGCTGAAACAATCGTTGCGTTCGCCGCTTCGATCAAGTTCTCTAATTCCAAAGCTTCGATACGTGCTGTATTGAACACTTTTGACTTGTCTTTTAAGTGAATGTTTTTAGCACGTGCTGTTACTTCAGCAATTGCTTTTACACCACCATCTAACAACTCTTGCGTACGGAATACGCCGCAATGTTTCTGCATCGTGCTACGGATATCATTAGCCACATCTTGTGTGTACTCACCAGATGTTGAGTTATCCAATTTAGCCAAACGAGATAAAGAGAAGTCAGCTGCATCAGCAGGCAATGGCTTGTGCTCTTTTTGCTTAAGCGCTGTAGCAATCACATGGTTACCAGCTGCACGACCAAACACTAACAAATCAAGTAGTGAATTTGTACCTAAGCGGTTCGCACCGTGCACTGATACGCAAGAACATTCGCCCATCGCGTAGAAGCCATTGATAACTTCATTCGGGTTACCGTTCTTAGGTGCAACAACTTGACCATGAATATTCGTTGGAATACCACCCATTTGATAGTGAATAGTTGGTACAACAGGAATAGGCTCTTTTGTAACATCCACGTTAGCGAAGTTAACGCCAATCTCATACACAGATGGCAAACGCTTGTGAATAGTTTCAGCACCAATGTGTGTCAAATCAAGAACCACATAGTCACCGTTAGGACCACAACCACGACCTTCTTTAATCTCTTGGTCCATAGAGCGTGAAACGAAGTCACGTGGAGCTAAGTCTTTCAATGTTGGAGCATAGCGCTCCATGAAACGCTCACCGTTCTTGTTACGCAAGATACCGCCTTCGCCACGGCAACCTTCTGTCAATAGAACACCCGCACCAGCTACGCCAGTTGGGTGGAATTGCCAGAATTCCATGTCTTCCAAAGGAACGCCTGCGCGTGCAGCCATACCCATACCGTCACCAGTATTGATGAAGGCATTCGTTGATGCTTGCCAGATACGACCCGCACCACCTGTAGCGAACATCACGCATTTCGCTTCAAGGATATGCACATCGCCAGTTTCCATTTCTAAAGCAACCACACCCACCACATCACCTTCGTGATCGCGAATGATGTCTAAAGCCATCCACTCAACAAAGAAATGTGTTTTAGCGCGTACGTTACGTTGGTAAAGAGTATGCAATAAAGCATGGCCTGTACGGTCAGCAGCAGCACAAGCACGTTGTACAGCTTTCTCACCATAGTTAGCAGTATGACCACCGAATGGGCGCTGATAAATCGTGCCATCTGGATTACGGTCAAAAGGCATACCAAAGTGTTCTAACTCATAAACAACTTTTGGAGCTTCACGACACATGAACTCAATCGCATCCTGGTCACCTAACCAGTCAGAACCTTTAATCGTGTCATAAAAATGGTAATGCCAATTGTCATCACTCATGTTGCCTAAAGATGCGCCAATACCACCTTGCGCAGCAACTGTATGAGAACGAGTTGGGAAAACTTTTGATAAAACCGCTACATTCAAACCAGCTTCAGCTAGTTGTAATGAAGCGCGCATACCGGCACCGCCGGCACCCACGATAACTACGTCAAAACGACGACGTGGTACTGCTGTCTTAATCGCAGCCATGCGTTACACCCTCCAGAGAATCTGTGCGGCATAGCCAACTGAAGCAATCAGCCACAACGCGGTTAATACTTGTAATGTCAAACGGATACCAACTGGTTTGATGTAATCCATCCAGATATCGCGAACACCTACCCAAGCGTGATAAAGCAAGCTCGAAATCGCCAAGAAAGTGATGAGCTTCATGATTTGATTGGCGAATAAGCCAGCCCAACCATCATAAGTAGCATCACCCATTAAGAATGACACTAACAAAATCAAAGTAAAAACGATCATGATCACCGCAGTAATACGCTGCAATAACCAATCTTTCAAACCGTAATGCGCACCAACAACTAGGCGCTTAGGTCCAATATTGTTATTAGCCATGCTAACTCCTTAAAACAAACCAAATAACTTGGCAGCACATACTGCTGTCAAGCTCAAGCTAACGACTAAAACTGCCACTGCTGATTGAGCAGAAGACTTCTTATCGATACCTTTGTGTAAATCAAGCATCAAGAAACGAATGCCTGCGCAGAAATGATGTAGGTAAGACCAAATCAAGGCCAAGATAACTAACTTAGCCAATGGGTGGGCTAAAACAGCTTTAAATGTAGAAAAACTGATCTCAGATGTAATGCTTTTGTCGAATAAATAAAGCACAAAAGGAATCAAAAGGAACATCAACAAACCGCTCACACGGTGCAAGATGGAAACCTTACCTGCCCAAGGCAAGCGATATTTCATTAAATCAAAAACATGAATATTTCTAAATTCTGGCATTTCTGTCCTCACTTATATTTGCTGTGTTGCAAAACTTTTTGATTTTATCGCTTAATTAACTTGCTCTAGACTGACTTTTGAAAAAAATATTCTTCAAATACATATAACTGCCTAAAACTTAAGCATTCTCAGTTCAATTCATTCAGATAGTGGTGGCTAGCAGTCAAATAGACGGCCTTACGAACCTCCACAGGCTTTTCCCCGTAGGTATAAGAGACCCGCTCAACTGCCAATAAAGGCGCCCCAACTGTCACCCCTAAAAACTCAGCCGATAAGTCATTAGCGGCAACAGCACGTAGCTTCTCTGTCGCACGCACCATATGAGTAGCAAATTCAGTCTCAAATAAGGCGTACATCGGGCCACGCCACTCAACCAAACGCTCGGTACTCAATCCCTTAAAAATCGTACCAGGCAGCCAAATTTCCTCATAAACCGTCGGCTGATTAGATAAGAAAAGAACTCTCTCTATCTGAATAACAGGGTCTCCTGGCTTTAAATCTAGTAAACGAGCAATTTCTGCTGGAGCCCTCAAGCGTTTGCAATCCAAAATCTTGCTTTGTGGGTGATGAGGCTCCCCCTCATCTGGAACAAGCTTTAAAAACCGAAAATCCACGCGATCTTCATGGTGAGTAGCCACAAAAGTACCCTTACCCTGACGTCTAACTAGTAAATTCTCGCTAGATAGCTCATCAATAGCCTTACGAACGGTGCCTTGACTCACCTTAAAGCGAGTAGCCAAATCATTTTCACTAGGAATCGCTTCACCAGGCTTCCACTCACCAGCCTGTAGGCTGGCCAAAATCAAAGCCTTAATTTGTTGATATAACGGGCTAAAAGTGGCGGTTATTTCTGTCATGCTCGATATTTCATCACATTGGAGGGGTTTTCGTCTATACACTTATGTCTTATATAAGACTAATTGACAGAAATATCTATAAATCCTAAACTTTGTAGGATTTGCGTCAGGAGACTGGCGCAAGATACCTTTTTTCATTTACTTTAAAGCTCGGAGCAAATTCATGTCAAAAGCCCCATTGCGTGTCGCCGTTACTGGCGCAGCCGGTCAAATTGGTTATTCATTACTATTCCGCATCGCCAATGGCGATATGTTGGGTAAAGACCAACCTGTTATCTTGCAACTATTAGAGATTCCAGACGAAAGAGCTCAAAAAGCTCTAACAGGCGTGATGATGGAAATCGATGACTGCGCATTCCCATTATTGGCAGGCATGACAGCTCACAGCGACCCAATGACAGCATTCAAAGATATTGATTACGCTGTGTTAGTTGGCGCACGTCCACGTGGCCCAGGCATGGAGCGTAAAGATTTGCTATCTGCAAATGCTCAAATTTTCACAGCACAAGGTAAAGCATTGAATGCTGTAGCTAAACGCACAGTTAAAACATTGGTAGTTGGTAACCCAGCTAATACAAATGCTTATATCGCTATGAAATCTGCTCCAGATCTACCAGCGAAGAACTTCACTGCCATGTTACGTTTAGACCATAACCGTGCTTTGTCACAGTTGGCAACTAAGACTGGTAAAGCTGTTGCTGATATCGAAAAACTAATCGTTTGGGGTAACCACAGCCCAACAATGTACCCTGACTATCGTTTCGCAACGATCGGTGGCGCAGCTGTAAAAGAAATGATTAACGACGAAGATTGGAACAAGAACACATTCTTGCCAACAGTTGGTAAACGTGGCGCGGCGATTATTGATGCGCGCGGCTTATCTTCTGCTGCTTCTGCTGCAAACGCTGCTATTGATCATATTCATGACTGGCACTGTGGCACAAACGGCAAGTGGGTAACGATGGGCATTCCTTCAGATGGTTCATATGACATTCCTAAAGAAGTGATGTATGGCTTCCCTGTTACTTGTGAAAACGGCGAATACAAGATCGTTCAAGGTCTAGAAATCGATGCATTCTCTCGCGAACGTATGGAATTCACACTAAAAGAATTAACTGAAGAACAAGACGGCGTTAAACACCTCTTGTAATCCATGCAAGCTAATCAAGTGTTGTTTCAAGGTGAGGCCCTTCCGAGGGCCTTACCTGTTTGTGATCACTACGCAGGCACAGAAGTGCGCATGCGTAAGGCCCTAGCTTTACAAGCTGAACTAGGACCAATTTTTGACATCACCTTTGACTGCGAAGATGGCGCACCCGTTGGTCAAGAATCTGAACATGCCTCATTAGTAGCTCAATTAGTTCTCAGCCAAGAAAATAAATTCAATCGAGTTGGTGTACGTATCCATGATCCTAGCCACCCTTCTTGGAAACAAGATGTTGCAACGTTAGTTGCTCAAGCTGGAGATCGCATCGCGTTTGTCATGATTCCTAAAGTTGAATCAGCTAAGCAAACACAAATGGTGATTGATGAAATCAATCGCGTAGCAAAGGCTGCAGGTATCAATCGAGAAATTCCCATTCAAGCATTAGTAGAAACACATGGGGCGTTGCATGATGTCTACGCCCTTGCTGCACTACCTCAAATTGAATCATTAAGTTTTGGCCTGATGGATTTTGTTTCAGCGCACCATGGAGCGATTCCCGCCGAGGCGATGGATAGAGGTCAATTTGATCACCCGCTAGTAGCGCGCGCCATGCTAGAAATTTCTGCAGCTTGCCATGCTCACGGCAAAGTGGCCTCTCATAATGTCTGCACCAATATCAACGATGTCACCATCATTGAGTCCGACACCTTACGTGCCAAAAATGAATTTGGTTACACGCGTAAATGGAGCATTCACCCCAATCAAATTCCAGTCATTGCAAAAACCCTCTCCCCAAGTGCCCATGAACTTGAAATAGCTGGCGCCATCTTATTGGCTGCGCAAGAAGCTAATTGGGGGCCGATCCAGTTTGAGGGAAAACTCCATGACCGCGCCAGTTATCGTTATTTCTGGACTGTTTTACAAAAAGGCTTTGCGGGTGGCCAAACCCTGCCAGCCAAACTTGAAAAGCTTTTCAAGTCAGCTTAACGAAAGAATTCAAGTAAATTAAGAGTTATATTGGTGGTTTGAGACTTTTTAAAAAATAACTATTTATCAAAAAGGGAAATTCACATGAGCAATAAAGCGATATTGATCCTCGTAGTAGCCATAATTGCAGCCGCTGGTTACCTTTTAGTGAAAAGCGATGCTGAAGTTGATATGGGCGGTGAAAAGCACGGCGCCGAGGCAGCTCATATGGAAGAAGCTGCAAAAGAAGCTCCTGCAGCTCCAGTAGCAGAGCCTGCCAAGAAGTAATTTTATATTTATCCACCACGGATAGATAAAAAACGCCCCGCATGTCGGGGCGTTTTGCTTAGAATGTCTATATGTCCAGTTATAGACCTAAAAACTCTTCCCGCATCTCTCCAGAAGCCGAACGCTTAGTTGCTGATGCTCTATCGCTAGCTGCTTCAGGTAGTCGCGTAGAAGATATTTTTTGGGAAACCAGATTGCTAGAACGCCTATTAAGACTGCTGCATGCACAAAATCAAAATGCTATCGAAAGCGCTCTTGATCAAACTTTAAAAATTAATCCTATTGCCTTTGATGCGCTCGCAGAAAATGCCGAAACGCTCGCAGAATCACTCACCTTAGAACATCAAGGCGAAACATGGGATGTTGTATTAATTGCCATCCCCATCATTGCTAGAACACGCTATAACATCCCATCAGGGAAATTAAGCAATGAAACAGTTACTGCAACCGGACATCATTTACACGAACAAATTGTGGCGCAACATGCGCGCATTGCCTTAGTGCCTTGGTTATATAGCATTGATCAGATGCCTCACTCGCACTGCCAAACCAGATTGTTATTAGAAAAATTGGCTCTAGCAGCTGTTAACTCTAGCGAGATCAAACTTGAATTAAGAGATATGCCTGAGACGATTCCTGTTTTAGCTGACCCACGTTATATCGTCGGCGCTGTCGCAGCCCCTAGTGGCACACCACTATTTAGATGGCAAGAAGAAAGCCCTCGTCGCCAAGAGAGAAGCGTTTGTTTACAACATTGGCAAACAGGCATGCGCGACACAATTGCCGCTGTGATTCCTGGTTGCGAATTTGAACTTACCCTGCCCGAGGCTTACTTCACCAATTGCCGCGAGGCTGATAGAAAAATTCGGCCTCTTAGCATTTTGGCTGCGGTTAATTACCTAGCGTCCATGCTCAATGTCACACCAGCGGACCTCTCTTGCATCGTAGGTGGATTTGGCGAAGAACAATGTGATGAATACCGTATTTCTTTTGCCCTCAAAGGCTCGAAAGAAATTGTTTATGGTGTGGTGTGGCCACTCTATGACAGAGAGCTAGTCGCCAATGATGCTTTAAACGACATCTCAATCGATGACAGCCCTATTCGTGAAATTTATGACACCATCAAAGCATCGGGCGTTGACGATCAATTCAGGCATGCTGAACTATTTAATCCAGAAGTCTGTGAAGACTGCGGTGCCCCTATGTTCGTCGATCGCGCTGGAGAGATCGTCCATGCTGAGATGCCCGAAGACACGCCAGATCAGCAACCTTTATTCCATTAAGCTGTTTGTTCTTTTCTGCGGAATACCGGTTTCTCTAAGGTACTTTCCTTAGCAGCATAGCGATAACCTTCTAAATTGAAATCTTTCAGACCTTCTGCTTGATCAATTTTGTTATCAATAATAAATCGAGTCATCAAACCTCTCGCACGCTTGGCGTAAAACGAAATAATTTTATATTTACCAGCTTTCTCATCTTGAAAAACTGGCGCAATTACTGGATATCGTAATTGAGCCGTTTTTACTGATTTGAAATATTCATCAGAGGCCAAGTTAATCAAAGTCTGATGCTTGTGCTGATCTAATTCGGCTTTAATCGCTTTGGTAATCTTTTCGCCCCAAAATGCATATAAATCTTTGCCTACTTTATTCTTAAATGGCGTCCCCATCTCAAGACGATAAGCCTGCATTAAATCTAGTGGCTTTAAGAGCCCATATAAGCCAGACAACACTCGCACATGATCTTGGGCATAGTCCAACGATTTTTTATTGAGTGTGCGAGCATCTAAGCCCTCATAGACATCGCCATTAAATGCCAAGATAGCCTGTTTACTATTTTTAGGGGTAAAGGTCTTAGACCAATCACCAAACCGAGCCACATTCAGTGCCGCCAACTTGTCAGATAAATCCATCAATTCAGCCACATCCTGAAGCGAAAGCTTCTTAAGTTCACTGATTAATTGTGCAGATTCTCCAATAAAAATAGGCAATGTATGCTTATCCGTGGTGGGAGGCGTTTCATAATCCAAACTCTTAGCGGGCGAAAGTACGATCAACATGGCAGAATAATCAAAATAATGAATTCAAATAATAATACTTTGAGACAAATTAATCTGCCTACGCGACTCCCCAAAGTTGGGACAACCATTTTTACGGTGATGTCTGCGCTTGCCAACGAATATCAAGCAATTAATTTAGGTCAAGGATTCCCCGACTTCTCTTGTGACAGTCGATTATTAGATGCAGTCAACGATGCCATGCGGGCTGACCATAATCAATATCCACCCATGGCAGGGATTGCCCCATTACGCGACGGTATCAGTAAGAAAATAACAGAGCTCTATCAGCACACCTATAACCCAGCGACAGAAATTACTGTCACAGCCGGTGGCACCCAAGGCATCTTTACCGTCATCGCCTGCGCCATTGGGCCTGGTGATGAAGTGATCGTCATTGAACCCGTATACGACTCTTATATCCCTGCTATCGACACAGTTGGCGGTACAGCCGTCCCTGTTCAATTAATTCTTGAACGAAATACTGCTGGAGACATCACGGGATACGCCATTCCGTGGGATGCTATCGACCAAGCCATCAGCCCTCGCACAAAAATGATCATGATTAACTCGCCACATAATCCAACGGGCATGGTGTGGCAAGCAGCAGACTTGAATAAGTTAGCTGATTTAATTAGAGATACGGACATCCTAGTTTGCAGTGACGAAGTTTATGAACACATGGTCTATGACGGTCATCAACATCAAAGTGTGGCCCGCCATCCCGAATTAGCTAATCGCTCATTTCTTATTTCAAGCTTTGGCAAAACTTACCATGTCACAGGATGGAAAGTTGGTTATGTCGCAGCACCAGAACATTTGATGCACGAATTTAGAAAAGTTCATCAATTCAATGTATTTACAGTAAATACCCCTATGCAGTATGGGCTAGCTAGCTACTTACAAGATGCGCGTCCTTATTTGCAATTAGCTAACTTCTATCAACAAAAAAGAGACTATTTACGTACAGGACTTCAAACAACACGTTTCAAATTATTACCTGCTCCTGGCACCTACTTCCAATGTGTTGACTACACCCATTTAGGCATCCCCGAAGCAAGCCTCAATGAATCTGATTTTTGCCAATGGCTGACCAAAGAAGTTGGTGTTGCTGCCATTCCCGTATCTGCCTTTTATGACAAAACGGTCGAATCAGGCGTCATACGATTTTGCTTTGCCAAACAAGAAACAACCCTTCAACAAGCACTAGAAAGACTATCTAAATTATGAGTAAAAACAAATCAATGATTGATGTTTATAGCTGGCCAACACCCAATGGTCATAAGGTACATATCATGATGGAAGAATGCGGCTACCGCTTAGGCAAAGATTGGGAGGCTCACCCGATCAACATCAGCACAGGCGATCAATTTAAAAAAGATTTTTTAGCCATCAGTCCAAACAATAAAATTCCAGCGATTGTTGATCCTAATGGCCCCGATGGAAAACCTATTTCCTTATTTGAGTCTGGCGCCATTCTTTTGTATCTTGCTTCAAAAACTGGACGCTTTTTACCGAAGAGCACTCGTGGCAAATTTGAAGTGATGCAATGGCTCATGTTTCAAATGGGCGGTGTTGGTCCAATGCTTGGTCAAACGCACCACTTCCGCTTATACGCCCCAGAAAAAATTGATTATGCGATTGACCGCTACACCAATGAAACACGTCGCTTATATGGTGTGATGGATAAAGAACTAGCTAAAAAACCTTATATCGCTGGCAAAGAATATAGTATTGCCGATATCGCCATATTTCCATGGACACGCTCATGGAAAAATCAAGGCATTACATTAGATGAGTTCCCCAATGTCAAACGTTGGCATGAAATGATTGCGGCACGCCCAGCCGTTCAGCGAGGCGTTGAAGTATTAGCTAATTTAAGAAAACCTACTTAAATATTATTTAGCAGAACTAGCAAAGAATTTTTGCCACATCGCAAGCGCAAATACCCAGGCTGCAGGTAGGCCTGGGATCACAATCATCGCCAGAGCAACCCATGAAAAATGGGCCTTCACCCAAGGGTGTTCACCCAACATAAATCCAAGACTGGTCAAACTACCCACCCACAAAATACCGCCTGTAATGTTGTAGGCAGAAAATTTTGAATACGACATTTGCGCAACACCTGCAACAAAAGGGGCGAAAGTTCTAATGAATGGCAAGAATCTACCCACCACAATCGTTATGGGGCCATGTGTCTCATAGAAATCATGGGTTTTGTTAAAAGCATCTCGATTAAACCAACGAGAATTTTTCCAAGCAAATACTCTGGCTCCGATGAAACGGCCTATGGCGTAATTCAACGCGTCACCCAAAATGGCTGCAAGCGCCAAAATTAAGAGTAGAACTGGCAAACTCATGCCACCCACAGCTGCAATTGCACCAGAAACAAATAACAACGAATCACCAGGTAAAAATGGCATAACCACTAAACCTGTTTCGACAAAAATAATGGCAAACAATAAGATGTAAACCCAAGCCCCCCAAGTGTCCACCACCAAGGCTAAATGTTTATCTAAGTGTAAAAAAAGATCTAATAACTGAGAGAAGTCAATTGCCATCATTACTGGAACACCACCGTACTCTTGCCATTTAACAAGATGCGGTGCTCAGCATGCCATCTGACCGCCCTAGCTAGCGCCATACATTCCACATCACGACCAACAGATGCCAATTGATCAGGATCCATCGCATGATCAACACGCTCAACGCCCTGCTCAATAATCGGGCCTTCATCTAAATCTGTTGTGACATAGTGAGCTGTTGCACCAATCAACTTCACACCTCGCTGGTGTGCTTGCCAATAAGGCTTAGCGCCTTTAAAACTTGGCAAGAAAGAATGGTGGATATTAATGGCTTTGCCTGCTAATTTTTTGCATACAGCTGGCGACAAAATTTGCATATATCTAGCCAACACCACTAAATCTATTTTTTCTCGATCAATCAGGTCTAATAACTGTTGCTCTTGTTGATCTTTGCGTTCATCTGTGGCGCTTGAAAGCGGCAAGTAATGAAATGGGACCTGATAAGTATTTGCTAAAGATTCAAAGTCTTTGTGATTCGAAACAATTCCGGCAATCTCAATCGGTAAATAACCACTATACGTTCTAAACAATAAATCATTGAGGCAATGCCCCAACTTAGAAACCATGATGAGCACTTTGGGTTTACTTGATGCATCAAATAACTCCCACTCCATCTCAAACTTCTGACCAATCTCTAAGAAGCGCTTTCTTAATGCCAATAAATCTAAATCTTTACTAGTCTTATCAAAATGAACGCGCATAAAGAAGCGAGCCGTAAACGTATCGCTAAATTGGGCAGAATCTAAAATATTAGCCGTCTCACTGAACAAAAAGTGACTCACCGCATGGACAATGCCTGGGCGATCTGGACAAGCTATTTTAAGTATGAAACCGGGTGTCGACATATTCCTATTATCCATGGTGAAACGGTTAGTTCCGTATTAGAGCATTTTAACGAGGTAATTTTCTGAAAATGCCTTAAAAATTGACGCCCAAACTACATTTTTTGATCTGCCAACAGCTTAAACTTATGGTTTTGACAATTTAATCAAAGGTTAGATATGAGTATCCAGTCTGTTGGCATTATTGGCGCGGGCACGATGGGCAATGGTATTGCTCAAGCATGCGCAGTTTCAGGTCTGAATGTTGTGATGGTCGATATTAGCGATGCAGCTGTTCAAAAGGGTCTTGGCACGATTGCAGGCAGCCTTGACCGTTTGATTAAAAAAGAAAAAATGACTGAAGCAGAAAAATCTGCTGCCATGGCACGGATTCAAACAAGCACTGACTACAACAGCTTTAAATCTTGTGGCATGGTGATTGAAGCAGCCACTGAAAACTACGATCTAAAAGTAAAGATTCTTAAACAGTTAGATAGCATTGTTTCTAAAGACGTCATTATTGCGACCAACACTTCATCTATTTCCATTACCCAATTAGCTGCTCAAGTCTCAGTGCCTGAGCGATTCATTGGTATGCACTTCTTTAATCCTGTGCCAATGATGGCGCTCGTTGAAATCATTCGTGGCCTGCAAACCAATGATGCCACCCATGCTTTAGTACAAGGCATGGCTAAAGCTTTGGGTAAAGAGCCCATTACAGTCACTAATGCCCCAGGCTTTGTAGTTAATCGCATCCTCATCCCGATGATTAATGAAGCTTTCTTTGTTTTAGCAGAAGGCATCGCCACAGCTGAAGATATTGATGCAGGTATGAAGCTAGGTTGCAACCACCCGATTGGCCCTTTGGCGTTGGCAGACATGATTGGCTTAGATACTTGTTTAGCGGTTATGGAAGTCTATTTCAACAACTTTAATGACTCCAAATACCGTCCATGCCCACTATTACGTGAAATGGTGGCCGCTGGCTATCTTGGCCGCAAAACCAATAAAGGCGTTTACAACTACTAATCAGTGATGCCCATGTCCACTCACGATTCATTTGTCCCACTAGCAGAATCTCTAAGACCTAAACGCTTAGAAGATTTAGTGGGGCAAACGCATCTGATGGGTGAAGGCAAACCACTACAAATTACATTTGCCTCAGGTAAACCCCACTCGATGATTTTGTGGGGGCCACCAGGCGTTGGAAAAACCACTATTGCGCGCCTAACTGCTGGCGCCTTTGACTGTGACTTCATTCCTCTATCGGCTGTTCTAGCAGGCGTTAAAGAAATTCGTCAAGCCGTCGACCAAGCACAACAAAATTTAACTCAATTTGGCAAACATACTATTTTGTTTGTTGATGAAATCCATCGCTTCAACAAGGCTCAACAAGATGCCCTTCTGCCTTTCGTTGAATCAGGTCTAGTCACATTTATTGGTGCTACGACAGAGAATCCTTCTTTTGAAGTGAACTCAGCCCTATTGTCTCGTGCACAAGTCTACGTTCTTCAGTCACTCAACAAAAGTGATATGGAAACACTTCTGGCAAAAGCTACTAACCAAGGATTCATTCAGATCGAATTTGAAGAAGATGCAAAACAATCCATTATTGATTTAGCTGATGGAGATGCAAGACGTTTTTTAAACTTGCTTGAACAAGTCAATCACGCCGGTCAAGTTCATCAAATTAAACAAATTTCCCTTGAATTTTTAGGCAATGTAGTCGGTAGCCATAGCCGTCGCTTTGATAAAGGCGGCGACTATTTCTATGACCAAATATCAGCCCTTCATAAATCAGTCAGAGGCTCGAATCCTGATGCGGCCCTTTACTGGTTTTGTCGCATGATCGACGGTGGTGCTGATGCTAAATATTTGGCACGCAGAATCGTGCGTATGGCATGGGAAGATATCGGCTTAGCTGACCCAAGAGCGATTCAGTTAGCCAATGATGCTGCTAGCACTTATGAAAGATTAGGAAGCCCAGAGGGCGAACTTGCATTGGCACAAGCGCTAATTTATCTGTCAGCTGCTCCGAAAAGCAACGCAGGCTATAACGCTTATAACCAAGCACGCGCTTTTATTAGCGCCGATAAAACTAGAGAAGTACCGATTCATCTACGCAACGCACCTACCAAGCTCATGAAAGAACTGGGTCATGGCAAAGCTTATCGTTACGCTCACGATGAACCTCATGCCTATGCGGCTGGAGAGACCTACTTACCAGAGGGCATCATGGAGCCTCACTGGTATCAACCCACTGACAGAGGCTTGGAAGCAAAAATTAAAGAAAAACTAGCGTTTCTTCAATCACTCGATCAAGCAGCCAAGAAAAAATAATATAAATATAAATATAAATTTAAATATAAACATAAATGAACAATACAGCCAATAAAAAACCCGCTAACGCGGGTTTTTTATTGGTCACTTCCAAGAGTGATTAAGCTAGCATATCAGCCCAAATATTGCGGGCCCAAGCTTGCGCATACTCTCCCTCTAAGGGATTAGCAGCCGCAGAAAGACCTCCTGAACCATGGACCGTCAACATCGTTCGTTTCTGCGCATCATATTGATGAACACTAGAAACGTGAATCGCATCCGTTGGAGAAACAAAGCTGTAGCAAGTATTGTTGTATACAGGCAGTTGGTTCACCTCTACACCACTCAAAATAGCTACGACGGCCGCAGCGCAAGTCTTACCATGCTGATTAGCCATATGGCCAGATTTAGGCATCAATGGCGCCACTTGAATTGAATCCCCCAAGACATGAACATTAGGTGCCACTTTTGATTCGAATGTTAAGAAATCAACCTCGCACCAACGGGCATTCATATTAGCTAGACCAGTTGTTAATGCAATTTTTCCCGCGCTCATTGGCGGCAATACATTCAACACATCAGCCTTGATGTCATCATTAAATTCAAACTTAAGAGTTTTACCTTTGACATCCACATCAGACAGAGCATGCTTTGGGCGATACTCCACCGTGCCTGCATAACGTGTCGCCCAAGCTGCCTTAAACAAAGCTGCCTTAGAAGTTACATCATCATTGGCATCCAAAATTAGTACCTTGCTCTTAGGTTTACTCTTCTTAAAGTAATCAGCCACCTGACAAGCTCGCTCATAAGGTCCAGGAGGACAGCGATATGGTGCTAAAGGAATGGAAATGGCAAATACTCCGCCATTTTTCATTTCTTCTAATTGCTTTCTTAAGGCCACGGTTTGCGGACCAGCCTTCCATGCATGCAATACCTCTTCTTGAGCATTCGGCTTTAGCATCCCTGGCAACTTCTCATAGCTCAGATCAATACCTGGAGACACAATCAAACGATCGTAAAACAGAGTTGCGCCACCAGCTAAAGTAACTTGACGTTTTGAAACATCAATTGAAACAACAGAATCTTTGATTAAATTAACGCCATGATTTTTTCTTAAACCTTCATAAGAAACAGTAATGTCCTCAATTTGTTTACTTCCACCCACAACCAAATTAGATAAAGGGCAAGAAATAAAATTCTGATTAGGCTCAATCAAAGTGACATCAGCGGTGTAATTTGAAAATTTACGGACATACTTAGCTGCTGTAGCGCCACCATAACCACCACCAATAACCACAACATTGGCACCTTTTGCATTTATCTCGGTTGTAGCACAACCACCCAATGCTGTCGCAGCAGCACCTGCACCAACGATCTGTATAAATTCACGTCTTTGCATCATGCACTCCTTATTATTTGTTTTTAGCGGCTGGCTTTTGATGAGGCAAAGCTGAGAAGTAAGTTGCTATCGCCTCAATTTGCTCATCTGAATAACCCTTGCTTAATTGATGCATAACGGAAGCTACACGCTTACCTGATTGATAGTCTTTCATTTTTTCAATCAAGTCAGATTTTTTTTGACCCGCCAAACTAGCCATACCACCCTCAGAATAGCCATCTGTGCCATGGCAAGCAAAACAAGAGGAGGCCCACTGTTTTACCTGCAGAGGTTGTGCACTTACACCAACAGACATCATGAACAGCGTTATAAATACCCCGCTTAACCATCCGCTAACCCATGTTTTTTTCATTGTTTTTTTCATTGGCTTACTCCTTCTAGTTAAGAAGATACTAATCTCTAACAAACTTAACAACCCTTGGGGTTTTACCTTAAACCTAAATTTGATAATCTGCCCCGCAATGAGCAATTACTTTTGAGCGTATTTACTTAATTCAAAGAAATCTAAATCAACCATAAGACCATAATCTTTCTGAATAACTACGCCACGCTTATCCAAGACATAAACTTCTGGGACACCTTTGCGCTTGCCGATAGCTTGACTCAACTGGGGAGTCATCATGGCCACAGGAAAATCATAGTTATTTTTTTTCATGTAGCCAATAACATCAGCCTCATTTTTATCAACAGAAATTGTTAATACATTCAGTGAATTTGGTGGGATTTTTTTCAGCAATTGATCTAAGTGAACATTCTGCTTTCTACAAAATGGGCACCAAGTTGCCCATACCTCTACTAAAGTATTTTTCTGATTCCAATCCGACTGATTTATTACTTGACCATGAATGGTGGTGACCGCGCCCAACAACAGTTGGTCACCAACCTCAACGGCAGAAATACCTGGGGCGTGCATCAAGCCACCCCAAAATAAAAGCGCTAAACAGCCTTTCAGGAATGATCTCATCACACCCTACTTAAGAAAGTGTGTGAAATTTTTAGCTGGCTCACGCTCTGTTACTAAGGTGTTCTCAACCTTGCTGTTGTCAGCAAAACCTAATGACATGCCACATACGATTTGTTGCTCAGGCTTTAGATCTAAATGTTGCGCAATAATTTTATGGAATTGCGTAAATGCTGCTTGGGGGCAAGTATCTAAACCTCGAGCTTTAGCAGCTAACATCACATTCTGAATAAACATACCGTAATCCAACCAACTGCCCTGTTGCATCACGCGATCAATCGTAAAAAAAATGCCTACCGGTGCATCAAAAAATTGGTAATTGCGAGCATGCTGAGCAGCCATTTTGTCTTTATCGTCCTTACCCAAGCCCAATAAGCCATACAAATCAAAACCAACTTTGCGACGACGAGAAATATATGGGTCAATCCATTTTGCTGGGTAATAGCTATATTCCTCTTCGTGCTCTTTAATGGCTACCGGATCCATGAAAGCCTTCATGATGTCATCAGACAACGCTTTCTTTTTAGCGCCAGTTACTACATACACTTGCCAAGGCTGTGTATTAGTTCCAGACGGTGCACGGGCAGAAACATCCAACAAATCAAGGATCACATCCTCAGAAACTTCTGTTGGCAAAAAAGCGCGAATGGAACGACGCGCCTTGATGTTGTCATCAACAATCTTGGTAATTTCAGTTTGATTCATGGATTTGTTCTCTATTTTTAGTGTTTTAAGGTCATTAATCATCTTAAATCATATCGAATAAAGAGGGGTAATCCTGCTTAAGCAGCGCCATATAAAGTATCAAAATATCAAGAAAATCCATTTATAACAAGAGCTTAGCTATTTAAAATCGGTTATTACGGGGGTTTGGGGCTATTTCAGGCTTGAAAGCCTTAAAACCTAGTAAAAGCCCTTATAAAATAGTCATCGAATTTTTATAAAACTGTGCGATACTTGGAGTGTAGGTCTTCAAGTAGCTTCCGTCGTTTCCATTTATCAAAATGGGTGATTCGGTTAGTTGAATCTTCCAGCCCTGCAAGAAATGGTGAGTAATCACCACGTTTAATTTTTTTAAGGAATTACAGTAATGGCAACAGGTATTGTTAAATGGTTTAACGACGCAAAAGGTTTCGGTTTTATTACTCCTGATGGCGGTGGTGAAGATCTTTTTGCTCACTTCTCAGCAATTCAAGGTAACGGTTTCAAAAGCTTGAAAGAGAACCAAAAGGTTAGCTTTGAAGTAACAACTGGCCCTAAAGGCAAACAAGCTTCTAACATCACACCACTATAATTTTGGTTGATGCGTAAAAAAACCCGATCTTGATCGGGTTTTTTTATTGCCTATTTTTAAGTAAGTTCTTTAGGCAGTTTGTTTTTTAGCTCGCTAAATTAAGCCAAAGCCACCTAATACAGCTCCTAAGAAAAGTAATATCAAAATATGGACCTTTGTTTTCCATATTAGCAATACAGTCACTGCGGTACACAACCAAAGTGGCCAGTCTCGATCTATTTGATTATTTGTTGCCGTAATAATCCAACTTGTCGCCAAAATAGCTCCCACCACAATCGGTGCTAAACCCTGTTTAAAAGCTTGCACATAACTCTTATCCTTATGAGCATGAACCCAACGAGAAGTGGCATATGTCAATAATGAGCTAGGCAACATCACCCCTAACATGGCCACACACATACCAAAAATACCCCACAGATACTGTTGATAACCGACCGCCACAGAATTAATACCGATATGCCAACCAAACATGGCAATCACTAAGATATTGGGGCCAGGAGCCGACTGAGCGATGGCAATCGAGGATAAAAACTGGTCCTCACTCATCCACCTTGTTTGATTGACCATATAACGGTGCATTTCAGGAATGACAGTCACAGCACCGCCAACGGCCATTAGAGACACGCCTAAGAAGTGTAGGAATACCAAAGCCCAATCAGAGAAATGCCATAAAGTCATGATTGGATCTTTCTATAAGTTAGATAAATAGAAAGAACGCCCAAGGTCAATAAGACGTATATTAATGGCACTCGCACTATTGCTACAGACAGAAAACAAACCAGTCCAATAATTGCAGCAGGCAAATAACCTAATGGATGGTTTTTAAGGGCACTAGCCATTTTTAGAGATGCGCCAGCAATTAAACCTGCTGCAACTGCCCCCATGCCCCTTAAAGCACCAACCACTGCAGGATGGCCACTTAGCTCTTGATAAAAGAAGGCCAAAACAATTAACACCAACATTGGGAACAGCAACATACCCGCAATGCCGGCGATAGCCCCTGGCCAACCAAAATACCGAGAGCCAAAAATAATCGCCAAATTAACGACATTCGGCCCAGGCAAGACTTGAGCGACCGCCCAATCTTCTAAAAACTCTTCTTGGGTGTACCAACGCTTTTTATCGACCAACTCTCTTTGAGCTACAGGCAATACGCCACCAAAACCTTGGAGCGCTAACCAGGTAAATGACCAAAAGAGTTCGGATTTAGATGCCGGAAATTTCTTCATCAGTCAATTTTAATGGCTAATGAAGAAATTGATTGAAAGCCACTTTACTGACTAAATTTAACTTCCTGTAATTTAATGGAGCGAGCCTGATCACCCTGAACACGCACAGGTCTACCTTGAAAATAAATACTCAATTGAGCCAAATTATTAGTTAAGAGCGTAAAAGGCGCCTTACCCATAAAAGTGTAACTAGCGCCAACATCTAAGCTTTGCCTATTTGATTTGCCAGAAGCATCGACCACACAAATAACTTGCTTTGCCTTAGATTGAACAAAAACGAAATCAGCTGGTTTAGTAGCTTCCGTTACACGATATTCCACCATGCTTGCATCTGGTTTGGGGCAACCCTCTTCCGACGGTAAAGGAGGATTAACAATTGGCGAATTCGCTGCTGTAACTGTCAAACTAGAATCATTTTGAGCAGGAGATGATTCTGTAGCAGTTTGCTCAGCTGGCGCAGCTATAACAGGCACTGAGGAGTTCCCACTAAACAATTCCACCACATCATCTTTAGTCATATAAAGGCCTGCCGCCACTAATAGCAATAAACCCCACTTCAATAAGTTAGCTGGCAATCGAAACTGCACTCCCCCTGCAAATCTTTCCTTTGTTAACCATGGGGTTTCTAATCTTATTTCCTGCTTGTTGCCACCGCTGACAAATGAATCTGCAACTGGCGTGACCGGAGCACTTCCAATCACGTCATTTTTTTCAAGGATAGGCTCTTTAGGCGATGCCTCAGAAGAGGCTTCTGGCTCGACATCAAAAGGTAAGGAATTCTGAAAAGCTTGCTCACCATCTGAGTACACTAAAAACTGAGACTCATCTAAGTTGAGTAACTTACCCACCTTTTTAGCGACTGTTATTTTGTGAGCTTCAGAATAAAAAGAGGAAACGCCCCCCTCCTCCAATTGAAGGATATGTTTTTTAGACAGGCAAGCTTTTGCTCCCAAATCTTCAGGACTGATCTTAAGCCTCTGCCTAGCAGCTTGCAGCACCCGCCCAGAAATTTCAGGCATCACAGCTGCTTTATTCTTTTCATGGCCTGCCATATATGTCTCCCTAACTCATTAGGCTAAGGCGGCTATATAACGCACCAAATCCTGTAAAGAATCTGCCTGCATTTTTTCCATAACACGCGCCTTATGCACTTTAATCGTGGCATTCGTTGTGCCTAATGCCACGGCAATATCCTTATTCATTAGCCCTTCCACCAACAAGCCACACACTTCTGTTTCTCGAGGCGTTAGCAATTCATAACGTTGGCGCAGCGATAAAGTTTGACTAATTTTTTTAAAGTTCTCTTTATCCTTAACAACAGCTTTAGTTAAGGCCGCTAAGAGTTCATCCAAATTAAATGGCTTAAATAAAAAATCAACCGCTCCCTGCTTCATCCCAGTCACAATCTCATGAGAGGTCGACTCACCTGAAATAAAGATAATTGGTGTTGAACGCTCAATTTCAATAAGTCGCTTTTGCAAATCTACCCCAGACATTGATGGCATGCGCATATCCAACAAAATAGCTGCTGGAGAAACCGGCACCGATTTTCCTAAAAATTCCTCTGGCGAAGCATAAACATCGACTGTATACCCATGAGTTGCTAGCATACGCGCCAAAGAACTGCGCATGGAATCATCATCATCGACGACATATATGTGACCTAAAGAATTCATAGCACCTATTTATTTACTTATTGACCTCACTTGATGGTAGTAATATTTGTTATATATAGCTATTAGCTTTAGGGCTAACATGGAAATATTCCAACTTAAATTTAATGATGTTCTGGTGTTACCTGTAAGGCGACTAAAAATCTGGAAACCATGTTGTAGGTAGCAATAACACCAACCAACTCAACTAAACACTGGTTACCTAGAGCATCCTGCAAACGCCTCATTAAATCTGCACTTACTTGAACTGACCGAGTCATCTGAATGGTTAACTCAATCGCATCCTCTTCAAGAGATGTAAATAAACCTTGCGGCATGGGTTGCTGACCAATCTGCCTCATTGCCAACACTTGAGCCTCACTTCCACCTGCTGATACAAAAACAGGGGCATGATGAATAAACTCATACTCAGCTTGGTTGAGGATAGCTACACCACACATCGCTAACTCACGTAGCTTAGAGTCTAGCGCCAAATGATTTCTAACCTCACCTAAAAAAGCATTCCAACCCCTTGCAAAAGGAGCGCTATGCAGCAACATGCGATCAAGATTAATTAATGCACCACCACGCCGCTCGCGAATAGCCGCCACTAAATCGATCGGCTCTTGCAAATCCAGTGGCTGATAAGGAACTAAGCGATTAGTTTCAGAGCTCATATTAAAAAAGCGCTAACTTAATTAGATTCTTCTTTAATACTATTCTCTTTAACAAACTTACCCCAAATATCAATTTGTTTATTCACAAACTCTTGGGCAGGTTTAGGCCCCAGACCTGCTATCTCAACACCTTGGGACTTCAAGCGATTAGAAACTTCAGGGCTCTTTAATGCTTTAGCAATCTCTGCATGCATCTTATTGATTAGCGCCTCCGGTGTTTTTGCTGGTGCAATAACAGCCCACCATGCTGGAGCATCAAAATTAGGATATCCACTTTCAGCGACCGTTGGCACATTAGGCAATTCAACTGTACGTTTCTTCGTCGTAACCACCAACGGAATAATCCCATTGGCATCAATATGCGGCTTGACCAAAAATAAAGAACCGACGGCTAATGTGACATGCCCTGCCAATGTATCCTGCATCAAAGGACCACCGCCACGATAAGGCACGTGAGTCCAATCAAACTTGCCTTCTTTCGCTAGCAAGGCCATTGAAAGATGTCCTAAGCTACCCGTACCGATCGAGCCATAATTAGCTGGTTTTTTGGCTTTTGACATCTCTATCAATTGCTTAAAGCTAGTAATACCAGATGCTTTGCTAGCCGTTAATACCATCGGCGCCGTACCAATCATGGTTACCGTAGCAATGTCTTTTTTGGTATCGTAAGGCATCTTATCTTTAAGACTTGGATTAACGCCATGTGTATCAAATACCACTGCAAAGGTATAACCATCTGGAGCAGCTTTAGCTAAAGCATTGGTACCAATCACACCAGATGCACCACCAATGTTTTCAACAATCACAGATTGTTTTAATTGATTTTGCAATGCTGGCGCCAAAATTCTAGCCACTTGGTCTACAGACCCGCCTGGTGGGAAAACAGAAATCAAACGAATGGGTTTTTGATTAGGCCAATCATGGCTTTGCGCATGAACGACTCCTACGAGACACAATGAAGCAACTAAACTACTGATTAGCTTAAATTTCATACCCATCTCCTGTATTTGATATCCGGCCAATTTAGCCCTATCACAGCGTAAATATCCCACACTCCTATAATCTAAGCAAATAAATAATGAGGATGCCGTGAACAAGAAAATTGTTGTTCTAGATGACTATGAAAACGCCTATAAAAGGCTATCGAACTGGGACAAGATCGAAGCCAAAGCCCTAGTTCAGGTATTTGATCGTCCGCTTGATGGCCCAGAGTTGCTAAAAGCCTTAGAGGGCGTACATGGCCTAGTGTTGATGAGAGATCGAACACCGCTCCAAGCGGATCTTATTGCACAGCTACCGCTCCTTGAACATGTCGTTTTCACGGGAACACGCAATCTAGCCCTAGATGCAGCAGCACTCAAAGCAAGAAATATCAGCATCAGCCATACTGAATGGGGTCCATCGAAAGACAGTACAGCTGAATTAACTTGGGCCCTTTTATTAAGTCTTCATAAGCGCATCGTCGAGCAAAATAGCTTATTACTTGATAACAAGTGGCGCAATGAGCACTCCTTACTCCCTGTCTTAAAGGGCCAAACCTTAGGATTAATTGGTCTGGGTGAAATTGGTAGCCGTGTTGCCAAAATTGCCCTGGCATTTGGCATGCAGGTTCTCACTTGGAGCCCGAATATGACAAGTGAAAGAGCCTTGGCAGTAGGTGCTACTTTTACTAACCTGGATGATCTTCTACAACGGTCTCATATTGTTTCATTGCACATTGTGGCAGCCCCCTCTACTAAAGGTATCTTGAGTAAAGAAAAGATGGCCTTGATGCGCCCAGATGCTCTGCTGATCAACACATCACGATCCACCTTAATTGATACGGCAGCCTTGGTAGATGCTCTTCATCAAAAAACAATTGGCGGCGCAGCCATTGACGTGTTTGACCATGAACCACTGGGAGCAACGCATCCACTGCGTACAACACCCAACACACTTCTGACACCTCATTTAGGCTTTGTGGCAAAACCAGTCTTCCAAAGTTTTGCCAATGGTGTCGTTGAATCTTTAGAGGCTTGGTTAAATGGCCAACCAACTATCCGCCCTTTGCCCTGAGTGCGGCAATCCATTAAGGGCACTAGATAAAATCTGCCCTTTTTGTGGTTCCACCGCAAGACCTACTATTTCTAAAAAAGAAGCGGGCATCTACACGCTTAACTTAGAGACATCTCTGCCAACCGTTGATCAAGCAATTAAAAAATTTGATCAAGCCTTAGATGATTTAGAAGGAACAGCCATCAGAGTGATTAAAGTCATTCATGGCTATGGGTCGAGCGGTAAAGGTGGCAGAATTAAAGAAGCTATCAGACAAGAGCTGATTTACCAAAGGCGCCAGCACATCATTCATAGCTATTACGCTGGCGAGGATCTAAGCCCTGGCAAAGAAATGTATCAACAATTATTAAAACAAGAACCCACTGTTAAAAACATTCTGACGAAAGATGTTTTTGGCAATCCAGGTATTACGATCATTATTTTGAAGAAGTCATAATGAACACCTATAACCAAACCTGTTCTATCTGTGGCGCGTTATTTTATTGCGATAACTTAGCAGGTAAGAAGGATTGTTGGTGTTTCGAGATACCTGCGATTGACACCAAGGAACTCAATCCCTTGGTAGGTTGTTTATGCCCAGAATGCCTAAAACAACAACACCTCAAGTCAATCACTGCGCCAGTTGCAAAATAGCCTGTTCAAATGTTTCGACAGCTTGACCACCTTGAATAAGATGTTTTTTATTGAAAATAATTGATGGTACAGAATGAATACCTAAATTGGTATAGTGACTTTCTGTTTCACGAACTTCAGCGGCAAATAAGTCTGAATCCAATATTTCTTTAGCACGATGAGTATCTAACTGAGCTCGAGCTACCGCATCTAAGAGATTTTGATGGTCATCTAGACTAATCGCTAATGTGAAATACGTTACTAATAGTTCTTTTTTGAGGCGATGTTGAGCTGACTCACTTATTTCGTGCAATGCCCAATGTAATAAACGATGGCAATCAAAGGTGTTGTAAACACGTCCACGACCATTTGGGTGAAATACAAAACCAACTGCGGCTGCCCGCTCACGAATATTTTTTTGATTGATCTGAACTTGTTCAGCACTGATGCCATATTTTTGGGTGAGATGCTCAATCACATCCTGCCCACCTTTAGGCATGTGAGCATTCAATTCAAAAGGCTGAAATCGAATATCAACCTTGACCTGACCTTCTAAATTTTTAATAGCCTGCTCTAACGAACCCAATCCAACCGCACACCATGGGCAAGCCACATCCGAGACAAAGTCAATTTCAACTGTTTTTTCCATGGAACCATTATCTATGGTTCCCCATCATCCTGCAGGAAAGGAATTACTCTGAACGACTGCAAATCCACTCTTTACGTTGCCACTCACCTGGTTTTTCAGCAAAAACCATCCAAATAACTAAACCGCTAATAACTGCCCAAACTGGGTTTGCAATTAAAGTTTTCATGATCCATCTCCTTTTGACGCTTTTAAACAAAGGGGGCAACCCCATTACTGTATAAATATACAGTATTTTATAAAAGTGTCAAGAAATTTATAAAAAAGATGGATTGGATAGGTTTTGGGTTATTTACCTCTTTTACCTTTTTTAATCTTTACTTTTACTTGCTCAGCGTTTTTCTCACAAAGCTCAAAATTATCTGAGTCAATTTTTGTAGTAATCCATTTTTCAGGCGGCTCATCATCAAGGGTTAAAGAAGAGTTCCCATTCGCAAAGTTAGATGGGAATATCGCTAAACAAAGTTTTTTTTGATGATTCAAATAAAATTCCATCTATACCTGCCTCATAGGCCAACTGACCAAAAATCTGACTATTCGCTGGTATATCGCATTGCGCAGGTTCTTTTCTCCAATCGCTTGCCAAAAATGAATCAAGCAATAATTTTTTAGAATTAATTATTGTTGGCGACGGTAAATTTAAGCGTGACGCAGAATCAACAATTGATTGCGGAATGGTAAATTTTGAAATCAAACGTATAAATTTTGTGAGAGATGAAGGATTGGTTAAATCTATAACCCTATCCAACTCCCCAGAGATACTGATACATCCATAAGAACGCTTATTAGTCAAAGATACTTCACTGGGACTTAAGCTAAATTGTTTAACCTGACTACCAAAAGCCTCGGCTTTAGCAGTATCTTGGTCCTGGGCAATATAGAGGGCCGAAAAAGTTTTAAGCATCCGCGCAGGCGAAATATCCTCCCCGATATTAAATCGCCCACCATATTGTTTTGAGCTTCCAATAGTGCATAAAGGATGATTGATGTATTTCCATTGAATGGCTCGCTGCCAAGATTCAAATTCATAATCCTCGATGCAACTCTCGGAAATAGCATCCATCAGATCTTTAGCAATTACATTTCTTTGAAATGCTAGTTCAGAATAAAGATCTCACTGATATTTAAGATGGTCTCTACTTAGCTGGGCCCCTTTTTGAAGGCTATCTAAAGTGCCCTGCTCGAGTAGATGGGTTACCTCTTTACCAACATCCGTAATATGCTGTTTTTTCTTTGTGGATAAGCGCTTGCCTTTCGGTGGCACATGTTTTCGTGCCGGCAAATTAGCGTCCCTCTTCTAGGGCCGTCTGGATAAATTTGAGAAGCTTCTTGAATCGACCAACCTTAATCATGTCACGCGGCGCTACATCTCCTAACATGGGATTAGGAACCTTGAACCAAAGCATGGTCTTTGCTTCATCCTTAAAAAAGCTGTGAACTAAAGCAATGGCTGTTGCCCACTCTGTAATACGCTCAGTTAATTCAGTGGGAACCTTTCCATCAAAACGAATAGATCCGAATGGAACCCCAGAGGCTACCGAAATCTCTTGCTTGGTATACCCAAGAATATCCTTAACCTTACCGTAATCAGGCTTACCAGTTTTGTTGAACAATCCCAACTCATCCGACATTGGGATTGAACTAAATATCGTTGGATTAATTTTTGAACCAGCCATTTGTGTTCTCACGATTCCGTCATTTTACATAATTTTTCCATGATTTTTCCATATTATTCCAAAGCCCATAACCTCAATTTATATCGATATTTACACATTGAGCAGATTAATAAATGTAGTTACAATAAATAGGATGAGAAGAAACTTAATTAAGTTAAGAGCAAAAGAAGATGTAGCAATTACCAAATCTGCTAAATCTGATCCAGACTCAGCCCCACTAACAGATAAAGAGTGGGACAAGGTCAAGACCAGCCTTACCAAAGGTCGAGGTCGCCCATTAGGTAGTGGGTCAAAAGAACAGGTAACGCTTCGAATTGATCGAGAAACCCTAGCGTTCTACAAATCAAAGGGCAACGGATGGCAAACTCTAATTAACCTTATTCTTGGGGAAATTAAAAAAGAGAGTCACTCCATCAAATCGGTTGAAAAACGAATGAGCCAAGGCAATCTTATTTGCAGTAGCTCTAAAATAGCACTATAAATAATTAATCCCACCCAAATGAACCACCCAATCACCTCCTCCATCAAGGCTCTTTTATTGAGCGCCATATTCCTGCTTGGGACTCAAGCGAGCTTGGCCCAAACAGATGTTCCAGAAAGTCAAAATTACGAAGGAATCCAATACATCACTGGAGGTATTGGTAGCGAAGAGTCTGACGCCATCATTGAGCTAGGCAAGAAATGGCCCCTCACATTAGAGTTTTCAAAAGACCACCCACAACGCTCTCTTTGGGTAGCTGATGTGGCAGTCAAAATCACCAATGCCAAACACAAAGTCATTTTTAATGTCATCAGCGAAGGACCTATTCTCATTGTTAACCTAGAACCAGGTAACTATGAGATGGAGTTTGTTTTTGAAAAAAAACCTTTAAAACGAAAAATTAAAATTGAAGAAGGTAAACCTCAAAAACTTCCAATCGCATGGCCCATTCAATAAAAACTCAGCAACGCTCGGCACTAATTGACACCTTAAAAGGTATCTGTTGCCTATTGATTCTGACCCATCATTTGGCTTTTTACGGCCCCATGTCGGATGCTGCTTATGCATTGATCCCAGGCGTCATTGATTTTCTATTTGAATACGGGCGCATGGCCGTCTCTGTCTTCTTGGTCATTGGCGGGTTCTTAACAGGTCAAATCATTTGTAAGCCCAATGTTTTTGTCAAAAAAAGCGTTATTGAATTTATTTGGACTAAATATGTCAGGCTCGTCATTCCTTATGTGGCAGCTATTACTCTGGCGATTGCCTGCTCTTTTATCGCAAGCAGATGGATGCAACACAGCTCCTTATCCGCCTCACCTGAGCCAGCGCAATTAACTAGCCATCTATTTTTACTGCAAAACTTATTAGGCTATGAGTCTTTATCAGCCGGTCTTTGGTATGTAGAAATAGACTTCCAATTGTTTTTAGTAACACTTCTATTAATTTTTCTAATTGAACGAGTAAGCCCTGCCAGCTGGTCTTATAGCCGCACCCACAACATCAGCATGGGAATCATCACTTTACTAACGATTGGTTCATTATTCGTTTTCAATCTAAATGAAACCCTAGACACCACCTTCTTATATTTTTATAGCTCTTACGGTTTAGGCATCCTAGTGGCTTATCTCACCCGAGAGAAAGCCACATATTTCTTGTTACTACTTTTATCCATCGTCGTAGGGCTAAGTTTGTACCTGAACTTCCGTGAACGGATACTCATCTCTTTAACAACCGCCGTCATACTCTGCCTAAGCTTTCAGCAAGACTGGATGAATGCTCAAATTTGGCACAATCCATTCGCTTATTTAGGGAAAATATCGTATTCCATATTTTTAGTACATTTCCCTATATCACTGTTGTTTAGCGCCCTCTTTTGGACTCTGTATCCGCAAGACCCTATGATGAATATCATAGGCATGTGTCTCTCAGCGATCACCAGCTTATTAGTAGCAGTTGTTTTTTATCGTCTCATCGAACAGCGCCGTTTTTAATTAAATTATGAACAACTTATTCATGAAGCAACTACTCAAAGATACCCAAGTAATTGCTGTTGTGGGCTTATCTGATAAACCATCACGCCCCTCTTATGACGTAGCATGTTATATGCAACAAGCTGGTTACAAGATCATTCCCGTCAATCCTCAATGTTCAGAAATCCTAGGAGAAACTTGCTACCCAGATCTTGCTAGTATTCCAACGAAAGTCGACATGGTGAATGTTTTCAGAAAACCGGAAGAGTGTTTAGATGTCGCAAAAGATGCCGTCAAAATTGGTGCCAAATCACTATGGCTACAACTAGGCATTACCAATCAAGCCGCTGCTGATTTTGCAAATTCACATGGATTAAAGGTGATTATGGATCGCTGCATTAAAGTGGACCACAGAATTCTCAACCATCAATAGAATCCCACCGAATTACTTCAACACCAAGTTTTTAATCTGTAGCTCAAAGGTCGTGCCACTGACTTCGGTTTGCTTAATCTTAGCTGGCAAATAATAAGCATCTCTTGCTAACCAAACTTCAAACTGGCGTTTATCTTCCTTATCTCTTGGTAAGCGCAGAAAATGTCTAACGTGTTGATAAGACTCTACAGCACCATCAAGCACTTCATCACCCATACTGACAAAATTCCACATCTCCACTTTATCAATCGTTGCCATCGGGACTTCGCGCGCCACACCTTTCTGATCGAGCTCAGGATTACCTGCCACTAAAGCGGCTAATTGAAGCATCACACTAAATCGATCTTGGGTGCCAAGTGGCATAAAACTAGTTTCTTGATTAGTGGAGAATGCAACGACCCTTTGATCTCGCATAAAGCTAACAGTTCGCATCCCTCGACTACCCCTAATCTCTTGATAAAAATCAGGGGCCATACCAAAGGCATCAATTTTTCCGACACTAGTAAATATGAATTGCCCCAATAGAGGCACTGGCACGGTGATAGCCAACTGATAAGCCTGATTGTTTAGTTGCCAATCAATCTCTCCAACGCCAACCTCAGCCCCATTGATTAAACCAAGATAAGCGATCTTGGCTGATGGGGGTAACTGAAAAGCTTGCCCTTTAAGTTCATCCGCTAATTGGGCTGCTTGTTCTTGCTGATCAGCAAGAACAAGCTCATTCAACAAATCCTCTGTCGATTTAACTTTTTCTTTAGGCTTAACAATCGGAGCTGATGCAATCTTAGTTTTAATGATTACATCAGGTACAGGCTCTACCTTGGATAAATCTGGCCACTTAAAAGAGATGCCCATGAGGACATGCAAAATAAGCGATAGTAAGCAGGCAAGAAAAAATGGATGAGCTAGATATCTTTTCAAAAGAGATACCGCTTAATTAACGTTGCCCCATATGAATATCCAAGAAAACATCCTGAGCTTCTTTAGGTAAGCATCTCCAATATCTAGGATTTGCCGCTACCTTGCCACCTAAAACAGCCGCTGCTTCCCACGCCCAACGAGGCTTATATAAAAATGCTCTAGCCAAAGCAACCGCATCAGCTTGATCTGACAACAAAATATCTTCTGCTTGCTGCGCAGTTGTAATCATGCCCACAGCAAAAGTAGTTAAACCAGTTTCCTGTTTGATCAATTGCGCAAATGGCACTTGATAGTTAGGGCCTAATGCAATTTTTTGTTTAGGAGAAATACCACCTGAAGACACATGAATAAAATCACAACCCAGGGCCTTTAATTGATGCCCCAACTGAACTACTTCTTCCGGCTTTAGCCCCTCTTCCATCCAGTCACTAGCTGAGACACGTATACCTAATACACCTGCATATACCTCTCTGACCGCCTTAAATACTTCTAAAGGGAAACGCATTCTGTTTTCTAAGGATCCACCATACTGATCATCGCGCTGATTGGCCACAGGTGATAAAAATTGATGCATGAGGTAACCATGTGCACCATGCAATTCAATCGCATCAATACCCATTCGATCAGCACGTTTAGCAGCGGCCGCAAAGGATTCCTTAATAGATGCCATTTCTTCCAAACTCAAAGCGTGCGGTGGAACCTCTATTTCTAATTGCGGAAGTGCTGAAGGGCCTACAGTGACCCAACCACCCTCTTTGGGACTTAACAATTGCCCACCATTCCAAGGCGCTGCGCTTGAAGCTTTTCGTCCTGCATGTGCCAACTGAATACATACCGGCATCTTAGGCGCCAAAGCTCTAGCTCGATGTAATTGATTAGCTAAAGCTGCTTCAGTCTGATCATCCCACAAGCCTAGGCAATGCGGTGTAATACGCCCCTCAGGCACAACAGCAGTTGCCTCAATAATGAACATGCCAGCACCACTGTTTAACAAATTACCCCAGTGCATTAAATGCCAATCACTAGCTAAACCATTTTCAGCTGCATATTGGCACATCGGTGCAATGATGATGCGGTTATCTAATTCAATACCACCGCGCGGTGAACTTAAGCGTAACCCTGAAAATAATCGACTCTTTTGTGACACAACAAACTCCCTGATAGTTATTGACTATGAATGATTCATTACCAGCCATTCGTTACTCATTTTTTTATGAGTTAATTGATTCAATCATCTAATCTAAATGAAATTTCAAAATTTTGCTTAAATGCTCTGAATAATTAGATAAAGCATGCCCACCACTCTCCAATACATGCTGAGTAGCGCCAGGATACTTTCCAACCATCTCTTGCCAAAGAAGCACTTCATCATCCTTAGCAGCAAATAATTGATAACGCTTTGGATAGGTAATATGGCTAGCGTATAAATCTTGTAACTCTTGGATGTATTCTTTTTTGAAATAAAACACATCATCACTATGCCAAGAACTTTGCTCGCCAATATATTTCTCTAAATCTCGCGCGGGTTCAATAGCGGGATTTAAGAGCGTCGCTAGACAATCCTGCCCATAGCTCTCAGCCAAATACGTAGCGTAGTACCCACCTAGAGAAGATCCAATCACTGATAATTGGCTATAGCGTTGCTGACGAATATAAGCCGTTACTTGCAACATCGCTTCACGGGGAGATGGCGGCAATTGAGGGGCATACCATGACAAATCATGTCCTTGATGAATCCGCTCATCGATCGCCAGCTTGGTTAGCTGACATTTAGCAGAGGATGGGGATGACCTGAACCCATGTAAATAAACAAATAAATGCATCGCAAAAGCTTAAACCATTTAAGCATTTAGGACTAATATATTCACGTAAAAAAATTTCCAACCTTTCCCCATGAAAGACAACTATGCCAACTATTTTTGAACGCCTCATCTCTGGTGAACTCCCTTGTGCCAAGGTGTATGAGAATGAATGGGTATTTGCTTTTATGGATGCCGGTCAAGTCAATGACGGCCATGTGCTAGTTGCCACCAAACGCCCCTACGAAACCATTCTAGAAGTTGACGATGAGAGCGCCAAGGCCTTAATGCTGGCTACCAAGAAAATGGCTCAAGTTGTGCAAGATGTTTTTAAACCGGATGGCATCACCCTATTACAAACTAACAAACCCGCCGGTTGGCAAACCGTTCCCCATGTGCACGTGCACGTCTTGCCGCGTTATAAAAATGATGGGGTTGATTTAGTATGGCCTAGAAAAGAGCCTAGCATGGCACACCTGCAAGAACTGGCTGAAAAAATTAAGGCGCAGTTATCTGTTTAGCTGATGGCTTAGTTGGCTACTTAGTTAACTATTTAACAGGTGGTTTCCAAAAAACAATCGGAGAAGAAAATTCAGGATGGAAACCTTCCCTCCCCTTATATACCTCACGAATAAGATTTAAATCCGCCTCTTCATCACCTGTTGGGGCAAAGAACTTGGTTAAACCAATTTGCTTATTTTTATAATCAATATAAGCAACGCCAATCGGAACTTGTGCACTTAGTGCTAAACGATAAAAACCACTACGCCAGCCAGGCGTATATTTCCTAGTTCCCTCAGGTGTAATCACAACCCAAGCGTATTCTTTAGCATGCATCATTTCCGCCAAATCATGAACATATCCTTGAGGGCTCGAACGAATAACGGGCATCCCCCCTAGATAACGCAACCAAGAACCTAATACGGGAATTTCAAATAAAGTATGTTTTGCCAAAAATGTTACTTGTATTCCCATGGCCCATTTAGCCAATACCCCAATACAAAAATCCCAATTAGAAGTATGTGGATAGACAACAATCACACCGTGCTTAGATGGCAATCCATCAAATTGGAATGACCACCCTAACCAAGAAAATATTTTGGCCGCTATGGGACTACCTTTGAATTGAACCGGTAATTTTTCAGACATAAGATTAATCATAACCTCTTAAACGCACCAACCCACATGGCGACTCAATATCAACCGATAAGCCATGTGTATGCAATATTTCAACTGTTACTAGAGGTGTACCTACCTTTTCCAAATGAATAGTCGCCAAGACCTCTTCCATTAACGCTTTTTCTTCTTCGGTGGTGACATGCAGAATAATATTTTTTAGCTTTAATAAACTAGTTGGCATGTAATCAACAGGATGCTGATCACCCCATTGAATCAAAGAAGGTAAAGCACCATTCATTAAACGCCAACCATCTGATCGAACGGTTATCTGCCACTCCAATAACCCAACTTCAGTTTGTCTAGATGCAGAAAGAATATCACCTCGATCAATACCGAGACGGCGCAATGAGTCAACAGCCTCTTGTATCTGCTTAGTTCTTGCAACCCAGTGAATTAACCTGGGAGATTTAGCGATTTGACTACTTAGCGTCGGACAATCCATATCAAACCACCTCACCCCACCAACTGCTGGGTGATGCGCCTCAGGATCAATGGCGATAATTTCCAAATAGGCTTTCGGAAATTCATCACTATCCACACGAATAACCAAGTTATGAGTCCCCATTAAAAAATGGGAACCCCCCATCAATAAGTCGATCCCCAAGACCTCTTTGGCCCAAACTTTACCCTCTTCTAAAGAGGCAGCGTAAACAATCAGATGATCTAACTCAGCAGCAATCAACAATGACCTCTCATTAATCTATGTGTAGTGATTTAACCATCTTTAACAGCAGTCATACAATAGTCACCTTAACTTGCTGATTATATTTGCCATGTCTACCCTTACACCATGCCCATGCGGCACCAGCTCTTACAGCGAATGTTGTGGCATTTATCACTCCGGAAAGCAATTAGCTCCGAATGCTGAAAAACTAATGCGCTCTCGCTACAGTGCCTATGTTTTAAAAGATGATGCCTATTTATTGAAAACTTGGCAAAAAGAACACCGCCCTCTTGAACCCTTATTTGATATCCAAGATAAAACTCAGTGGATGGGGTTAACGATAAAATCTTTTCATGAGGATAAGACTCAAAAATCAGCAACCGTTGAGTTTGTTGCTATCTATAAAATAAATGGCAAAGCCCACCGTCTCCACGAGATTAGCAACTTTGTCATAGAGAATGATCAATGGGTCTATGTGGACGGAACATTCCCCGAGATAAAATAGAGACATGAACGAACAAGAAATTCTCCAAAAAATGCGCGCAGTCTTTTTAGACTGCCAGAAACAAGCTGTTTTACTGACACAGCAACACCCTAGCCTTCACAAAGGTTTTGTGGCTGATATGCAGTTTGCTAGCATTTACGGGGCTTTCTTAGGAGAAATCAAAGTTAATCATGGTATTGACTTAGAACCAGACTCTATTGCGCAACGTTTAGTCGATGCACTTTCTAAAACAGACTCTCATGCGATTGGCTTAATCAGAGAAGAAATATATGGCGCTTTAGACC